>Ga0181558_10001898_pt1 | contig 20037 bp, 19 predicted proteins | sample 011ome_22_FD_133754 | JGI IMG/M metagenome (GOLD analysis project Ga0181558, IMG submission 133754) | Coastal salt marsh microbial communities from the Groves Creek Marsh, Skidaway Island, Georgia - 011507BT metaG (megahit assembly) | ecosystem: Environmental > Aquatic > Marine > Intertidal...
ACCGCTACCAAGAGAATTTTGAGGAACTTTAGGATTCATTACCGCAAACATCGGTAAGGGATCTAGTTTCCTTCGAGAATCCTGAGAGGCATAGTTGCCTACTTGCCTAACAAGAAAGCCATTACACTCAAAATATGCTTCAACAAGTTCTTGCTCAATCATCTCAAAAGCAAGTCAACTTTATTTAATCCGTTGCCCCAACTGACCTCCAGATGTCTTTAATTTCTTTACTAGATGACAATTCCTTTACGAAAGAACTGCCAATTGCTCGCAAAAGAATAAAGCGTAACTTGCCTTGGCTTACTTTTTTATCAGAGCTTATCGAATCCATTAAATCTTCAATTTTTAAGGGCTTTTTCAATTCAGTTGGTAAATGGTATCGATGTAAAAGTTCGACAAGAAATTGTTCATCAAAATCAATCAAATAACCGAACGATTTAGAAAGGCGCCATGCACAGACCAACCCAATTGAAACCGCTTCCCCATGCAGATAGGTGCCATAACCCGCGATGGCTTCAATGGCATGAGCAAATGTATGACCAAGATTGAGCAGTGCCCTACCGCCCTCTCCTTGTGATGTTTCTTTTTCATCCTGTTTTACGATCTCAGCTTTGTTTTGACAACAGGCACTGATCACATCAGCCAAGAATGGATCAATACAATCTAAGTTAGATGAAAGGCTCCGTAATCGGTCAAACAACTTGCTATCTCCCAATAAGCCATATTTTATCACTTCAGCCATTCCGGCAGCAAACTCCCTCTCAGGAAGTGTTTGAAGTAAGTCCAAATCGGCCCATACAGCTTTAGGTTGAAAAAAAGATCCTGCTAAATTCTTGCCACTCTTTAAATTAATGCCTGTTTTTCCACCTACAGAACTATCTACCATGGCTAAGAGAGTGGTGGGAATTTGATAGAAATCAATTCCTCTCAAATAGGTGGCGGCGGCAAAACCTGCTAAGTCACCCACAACCCCCCCTCCCATTGCGAAGAGAAAGCCGGTTCGGTCTACTTTTTCTTTTGCCATAAAATCCCAAACTTTCTCTAGGAAATCGACCGATTTGGTGGCTTCCCCTGATGGCAAAACAAGTTGGGGCATTTCACCGCGAATAACTGAACAAAATCGGGGGTTTTTCACCAAAACGGACTCATCTAACAAAAGAACTCCTTTTCTTCCTGATTCCAAGGCTTCGTCCCTTGTTTCAATTATTCTTCCTGAAATGCTTTTACCGATTACGATGGGGTAACTCAATTTTCCTAATTCGACCATGAGTGTTTCATTTGCAGGCTTCATTCAAAAGGATAGTCTTGTTGGAAGTTGGTAACTTTAAGCACTAGTTGAAACCATAGAAGTTGGCAAAAGAGAATCTAAATAAGCTTCTACTGAGAAGGCTTGCAGATCATTAGGCTGTTCTCCCAGACCTAAATAATAAATAGGAATTCCAAGTTCGCGATATATTGAGACCAGAGCACCTCCTTTGGATGTGCCATCTAATTTTGTTACTACCAGACCATTTAGTCCAAATTTTTGATGAAATACCTTTGCTTGAGCTAATCCATTCGTCCCAGTTGAACCATCCACGACTAGCCAAGATTGGTGAGGTGCCTCAGGCTCTCTTTTCTGAAGAACTCTTTTTAACTTTGCTAGCTCATCCATCAAATTTTCTTTCACATGCAACCTACCAGCAGTGTCTAAAAGCAGGTAGGTACACTCTTTAGCCAGTGCAGACGAATAAGCGTCAAAAGCAACCGCTGCCGCATCCGAGCCATGGTGCCCTGAAATAACTTCGAGATTAAGACGAGTCCCCCAATCTTTTAATTGTTCTGTTGCCGCTGCTCTAAATGTATCGCATGCCCCTATGAGGACCGAACTACCTGACTCTTTCAATCGATGTCCAAGTTTCGCACAGGTGGTGGTTTTACCTGAACCATTTACTCCAACAAGACAAACTATTTGAGGGGAAGCAGTCGATTCATGATTCAATACACCTTCAGACCCTTCAAGAATCCGGGATAAAACAACACGGGCTATCTTTACGACTTCCTCCCCCTTTAACTCTTTTTCTGCACGAAAAGCAGTGTTTATAGCCTGTAGCACTTCTTCCGTGGTGTCGGGACCAAAATCACATAAATAAAATGCTTCCTCAATTTCCAATAGGTCCTCTTGGCTTATCTTTCCGCCTACAGAAAAATGTGAAAAGGCACTTTGAAGTACTGTTGAGCCTTTTCTAAAACCCGATTTAAATTTCTCAAAAATTCCCATAATTGAATTTATTCGGCAAGGATTGCCGTTCAGTGTGTAAGTAAATTATTTTGGCTGAATAAGCAATATACAGCAAGAAAAGTCGAGGACTTGCCTAGTACAACAATCCTGCTGAGTGTAGGCCTGAACACTCAGTAAAATGGATCTACCAGGAATTTCCCACCGATCTGTTACGACGCCGCCAGAATCGTTTAATGGCACTTCATGGTATTCCGGAAAGGAAAAACTCTCCTCTGGCAAACCATACAACTCGGATACACGACTCCGTAATGATTGCCATTGCCTACGAACAATATCCTCATAAAAAAAGTCCTGCCAACCTGCCTCCCCTTGAATTAAGCATAGCTCTAACTTTTCTTCTTGATCAAACTTACAGGTAAGTTCGTATGCATGACCATCCCAACGAACCGGAGACTTCACCAAATTTGATTGAAGTTCTCTGTATCCAAGATATCCAAACTCTTGCAGTTTTTCGATACAACTATTCCTATCATCTCCAACAACCAAGTTCGCGAAAAGATACCCATCTTCTGTAGATGGAAGGTTAGGAGATTCTGGAAAAGTGTTTTTTTTTGCCTCAGTACTTAACTGAGAAAGAATGACAGAATGCAGGAATAAGATTAGTAGTTTACAAGGCATGATATACTCTCTCCAAAGCAAGCATAGCATAGCAGGTTACCAAGATTGGGTCTTTCTCCCACCATCTCCCTGATTCGTTTACCCAGTAACCCTCCTTACTTTGCTGATCAAACAAGCGAACAGCAAGCTGCTCTCGCCAATCTACTTTTTTACCTTGCTCATCCTTTAAGGTAGATATTCCAGAAAGAGTTAGAGCCTTAGCCATCGTATGGTAATAATAAAACAAACCCTGCAAACCCATACCCGGGTTTTCTTTGATAGTATAATTTTTACTCAACCAATTCCTTACCTCAATGACTCGAGAGTCCGTGGGACTCATCTCGGCATAGATAAAGCTGAGTAAGCCCGCATAGCTCATACTTCCGTATGATCGTAGGCTGACACTTCCTTTTGAATTATTTCTTTCCCCTGCCATACTTTTACCCGGGAAGTAAACGAATCCTCCACGATCTTCCCTATGATCAGATACCCAGGACAGCGCATTGGTTTCAGGTAAATTCTGACATTTGCTAACAAAATCGATAGCGGCATCCCAGTCCAAATCCAAAGAATTGCCTTCATCTTCTTTTAGAGTCTTCTTGGCGTAATATAATGCCTCCATGGCTAAATGAGTATTGGAAAGGTCAGAATGTGCCCATGTTGACCCATAGCCAATCCCACCATCGAAAACATTGTCCTGCTTCCCTTTTTGATCAAAATCTGATTGTTGGTTAACAATAAAGCGCCTAGCTCCTTCAATAATTTTTTCATCGCCTGGATCCTTCTTTTGTAAAAAAGCGACCAAACTCAAAGAAGTGTTGTAAGAAGCTAGCCCCTTACCGTAAATCCCTCCATCGCTTTGAACTTTTTTTCTTAGAAATGAAAATCCAAGCTCAATTTCTTGAAAATACTTTTCCTGCTCTTTCAAGGAAGGATGACCCATGATGGCTCTTAAGGCTAAGGCGGTGAACGCAGGATAATCTTCGCTGCCCCAGTTTCCTTTTTTTGAATCTTGTTCCTTTTGCAGCCACATTAACCCCTTATCCAAAGATCTGTGAATTTCTTTCTTCAAAGAGGTACTAGGACTTGAAAACAGAGTAACCAAGGGAGAAAACAAACAAAATAAGCAATAAAGTTTATGTTTCATAAGCATAATTGATATGTTTTGGTTTTAATTTTTAGAAAATTGAGGTCGTACTTTGATTTGAAATCTTACTTTTTGATCTAACGGAGGCATCGATGAATGAATCGCGACCCACGAATCATCCGATGCACTTTCAATATCCACACTATTGATCACCGCGTTTATGTCATGATAAATCGCTATGATAGAACCATCCCTTTCAGCCATATATGTCCCATGAAAAGTCCGTGAACCGGTAAAGATAAAAGGTCTGGCATCCAAGGTTCTGGCAGATATCTGGTTATACACCATGGAAGCAACATCTAAGGTTTTACTCTCTCCACTATGATCCCAATTAACAAGAATATCTACTTTACAACCCTGTGTTTCAATAACCTCTTTTGTGGTTTCTAGGGTAATATTAGCATCAAAGAAATCAAGATATGGTTTTGCTTTTAATAACAGTAAACAAGCATGAACCCAGCGTGGAGGAATATGAGTTTGAAAAAGAGACTCATGAATTTTCCCACTTTCATGAACCAATGCGTATTCGACTAGACCACTAGTTTGATTGCATTTAGCATCAAAAGAAATGGTTGTTTTTTTTCGATCAATCAGAACGCCTCCGAAATCATAGCATCCGCCGCCCAAATCTATGGCTTTGGGAAAACTAGATTCATTTGTATCTTCAATTCCAATTACCAGTTGTATGCTTTGTAAAAGAATGAAGGATATAATAATCGCACTAAAATTTAAATAACCACCCATGGATGATTCAAAGAAAATTGGCTTTTTCATTTGAGTCAACGTGTTCACAACAAATATTTTAATTTGATGTCAGCTTGACCTTTAGCCCCTAGTGTCAATAACTTGACTTATTCATAAAAATCACCCTTAAAAGCCATGGACGAAGAATCCGAAATTGAACCAGTTTCAGAAACAGAAGAATTAATCGGAGATACTGAATCATACCAAACTGAAGTACCTCCTACGGAAGGTGCCTTTGGTAAGTATCTGCGTGAATACAGGCTTCTTAATAGTCTCTTAATCTCTCTCGGAACAATCGTTGGAATCATAGGCTTTATGCTTGCATGGACAATCATCGTTCCCGTGGGAGAAGAAAGTGGATCTGATTTCGGAGATGCAGGTGCACCTGCTCAGCAACAACAGCAAGAAAAACAAAAAGTGGTTAAGTTGATGCAACGTCAAAAAAAGGCACAACCTACAAGTCAGCAAACTTTTAAAACTACTGCAGTTTCCGATATCTCACTACCTGACTTTAACGAATTAGATGTTAAAGACCTTGCCCCCGTAGTTGAGGCTACCCCACCTCCGATGTCGCAATCTGCGACCATGAATAACCAAAAGATGAAAAGCGCCCTCAAGGGCGTTACATTAAGCCTACCCAAGGTCATGCAGCAACGTTGTGACCCGAAAAAAAGAATGGAACGACTTCGCTCTGGGGGAGGAAAGCCTTCAACGGAAGCAGCTATTGTCAAGGGGCTCAAGTGGCTTAAAGAAGTACAAGATAAAGATGGGGGTTGGGGCTTACAGGATATGAATTCACAGGAAAAGCCTTTCAGATACAGGAACAATAGTTTCCATAGAGATGGCATGACTGCACTTTCCCTTTTAGCCTTTCTTGGCCATTGTGAACTTCAAGATTCTCCAGAATTTGGGAAAACCGTTCAAAATGCGATTAACTTCATAACTGCGACTCCACCTGATAAGCTTGCGAACCGAGATGAAAGCGGAACATTTTTGGGACTTCGAGGTGGAAGTACGACTGATATGCAGTTTGCCGCTTATTCTCATGCAATTCGCTCGTATGCTCTATGTGAAGCATATACAATGACTAAGATTCCGAAAATTAAGGAATATGCTACAAGAGCTGTGAATCTCATCATCGAAGGCCAGAATCCCAATGGGGGTTGGGGGTACGGATTTGGTCGCGGTGTTGCTGCTGCTGTTGACTTATCTCTCTCAAGTTGGTGCGTGCAAGCTCTGAAAGCGGCTGCATTGACAGGCATTCAGTTCAAGGGGCTTGATGAGTCAATGGATAAAGCGATTAGCTATGTTAAAAAATGTCAGGAAAAAGGATCTGGTAAATTCAAGTATACACCTGAGGGTAATGAAGCCGCCAGATATGGCGGCCCGAGTAGAGGATCCATCACTGGAGCAGGGGTTCTTTGTCTACAAGTTTGGAAAGAGGCAAAGTCACAAGAGGCAAAAAAAGGGTTGGAATTTATTGTTCAAAATAGACTAGTCGATTCTTGGTCAAAAGTGGATGCATACGAATGGTACTATCATGCACAAGCTTGCTTCCAGTCAACCGGTGCATTGAGCGGAATCTTTTGGCGTGAATGGAATAAAAATTTCCAAGAAGTGGTAGCTGCTGGGCAGCAGGAAAATGGTCGTTGGGAGTTGGGTCTTCATTTCCATGGCGAATCTGCAATTTTTCGCCACGCTCTTACCGTTTTAATGCTTGAGGTGTATTACAGGTATGCACCAATGAGCAAAGTTTAATCGCATCTGTCAACCAACCAATACCTCTTTAACGCCATGATTAAATATTCATTTCTCTTATTTTTTCTATTCAAAGCTTCAATTTCAATGGCTGAAGAAAGCAAGCAAAGCAAAGAAATTTTGGTCACGGGCAATGATGCGATGCAATTTAATTTAAAAACATTCAACGGACAACCAAATGAACACATTCGATTAATCTTTAAAAATATTGGTTCGCTGCCCAAGATCGCGATGGGTCACAACTTTGTTTTACTAAAGAAGGACATTGATGCATTAGCATTTGGACAAAAAGTTTTAGCTTCTGGCGGAAGTGCAACGAACCCCCTACCCAAATCTTTGCTCGGTGATGTTATCGCCTTTACTCAATTACTGGGTCCAGGGGAATCTGAAACCCTTTCTTTTAAAGTACCCAATCAAAAGGGAGAATACGAATATGTCTGCACATTCCCTGGTCATTTTGCCATGATGCGAGGTAAGATGATTGTCAAATAAAGTCTTTCTCTATCGTTACATTGTTATTTTTAAAATGCTTACAACAAGGCAAGAATCTCAAATCATTGAGAATTCCAAAGCCAAATTATTTCCACTCTTTGCCTTCTGCCGATTAGATGGACCTGGTTGGTGGGTATCAGCAGCATGCCTGAGTGCTGGCTCATTAGTTGGCTCAATCGGACTTGGCCTTTCTTTTGGTATAGCAGGAATATGGATACAAGCCATTTCAATGCTTCTTGGAGTCATTATACTTATTGCCGTTTCACAAATCTCCCTTTCGACCCAACAAAGTTTATTCACAATTCTTCGTGATGACTGGAATCGACCATTCGCTTATTTAATTGCTGCTACCGCCATTTTAACAAGTTTCACATGGTGTATGCCCCAATTTAAACTTTGTGCCGAAACAGCAGTTTCTACAGTTTTCCCCATCTTAGATAATAAATCTGGAAGAGTTTTAGTGGCTTTTGTGTTACTTCTTTTTGCGTTAACTCTATCAACACTGTACAGCAAACAGGGTCCAAGATCATCGCTTTTCCAATGGATCATTAAACTCATCGTTCTGTTCGTATCGATTGCATCATTCATTTCTTTGGTCACAATAATGAGTAATGGGGACCAAGAGAGCACCACTTTCTCTGGTGCTTGGTTTCCAAATTATTCGATATTAAACGAACCCTCCTCACACTTTTCTACACTGCTTGATCAAACTGGAGACATGAAGCCTTTTTGGGAAAATGAAATTGTCAGCAGTCAAAAAGAATTCGTTCTTCTTTGTTTTGCTTCTACGCTTGGTATAAATCTGATTTTCTGCTTTCCGATGATTCTCCTCAATCGATCATGGAAAAGAACTCATCAAGGGTTTGCAAAGTATAATTTATTTACCACTGCTTTTTTCCCCTTTGCAGTTACATCAATATGCATTTGCTTGCTTTCTTGCATTGCTTTTAACCATGAATTCTCAAAGGGCGGACAAGACATTGAAATATCTAAACCAAATATTCATGACATTCTTCTCCATCGAATCGAACATGAAATGGGAACCGAAAAATTTCAAAACCTTGCCCCATTTCAGTTAGATGAAAAAATAGCCTCACTTAGCTATCAAGAAAAACAACTAGCCTCTTTACTTACTGGAAGAACGGTGAATCAATGGATTCTTTCTATCAGTCAACTTGGCGGTAATGCTACAAAGTTTTTATTATGTGGAATGGTCATAGCTATATGTCTTTCTACTGTTGTGATTCTTATGATCGTGAATGGTCACCTTGTTTGTGAAATATTCAACAAACCGCACAAGGGATTTCCATTTCAGGTTGGATCACTTTTACTGGGAGTTGCTGCTATTGCTCCATTTATTTGGTCTGATCAAAATATTGAAGTAAGCGATCCAACTTATTTTATAAGTTTATCAGTTCTCCCTTTTGCTTTAATATCATGCCTACTAATTTTGAATAATGTTGATATCATGGGAAATAGACGCCCCATGGGCATTTCTAGATTTTCTCACAACCTTACAATACTAATATCCATCATTCTATTGGGCTCCTGCAGTTTTTATTTAACATGGAGTCAAAAATGGAATTCAATACCTACAGGAAAGATTCTTCTTTGCTTCATTGGTATAATACTCCTCACAGGATATTTTTCTCTTAGGCTAAAAAAACTTAGCCAAAAAGTCAGCGGTCTTGAAATGAAACTGAATCAACTTTCTGATAAAAGTTAACATTAGATAGCAATAAAGCTATCTTGATTCATTAACAAATGACACCCAGTTTCTCTTCTCATTTCTAGGGCCACCAGTTGAGTGTAAATACCAAGTTTTGCCGGTTGTAGTGTCAACCTTGACTAATCTTTTATAAAGGTAAGGTTTTGCGTCTTGGGAATAATATTCCACATTAACTATTTGATATCTACCGTTCTTTGAAGAAGTCCCAAAACTTGGGGGTGGAGGGATGTTGACAGGAAGCCTTGGGGGAGATTTCGGCAGTTTAGAAGTATTTTGTGCTACTCCAAGAAATTGTACAAATGCCAACAGCAAGAAAAATAATATGGGTAATCGAAAGCGTCTCATACCTCTTAGTTAAGTTAATCTAAACCTCTTATCAACCTTGATACAGGATAATATAAAATTGAATTTTTAGAGCTCAGGTAAAACTACTAAAATAAGTAATTTCATACAAAAAAGGTAAAACTTATTGATAATGTCAACTCATCAGTAAGATGAGATCGAATGATTAAACGATTTCGATTGCTCACTGCTGTCTCTTGTTTATGAAAAAAAGAGTGAATATTTGTTACAAATACTCAGCAAATCTTTTCTTAACCATTTTAGTACCTTTTATTTTGTGTACGCTTATCGGGTGTGTACAAAGAGGAACTAGTACTATCCCTGATGCTCCGCCTCCTTACCCTTCTTTCCCAATTCCTCAGGAGCGCTTCCAATCTAGCGGTGTTTATGATTCACAAAATCAAGAGGAATCCTCCACAATTGCTAAAGCTTCTTCGATCGCTCCACAATTTGAAACTGATACAGAAGCTGTTAAAATAAATCAAAATGCGAGTTCATTTGATTACATCCCACCCAAGTCCATTCCCCCAAGATCTACCAATTCCTCGAATCATTTTACCGCAAATTCCCGTGTTGCATCACCAGCTCTTTACACACTCATCGCAAGCGGAGAACTGTGGACATTAGTGCAAGATAGAAACGGCAAGGAAATAGACTGGATCAAAATGAAAGCTGGCGAGCAAGCCTTTATTCATGACAAGAATGCTGCTGTACTAACTTGCTCATCAGGTAATGAATTATCGATCAAGGACTCCTCAGGAAAACTCGTATCATTTAATCCTAAGAGCAATGGTATTTCAATTATCAGATTACCCTAAATGTTCCCAACTAGATTGATCAAACAGCGTTTACAGTTATTCAATCGGTTCCATTAATACTGCAGGCATATTTTCAAAGCTCATACCTATCCCTGAACACTTACCTGTTGAAAATGTTAAGGTAATCAGAGCCCAATCAAATATCTCTCCCGTGTCTTCATTTATGGCAATTCGCCTGTAATCCCAAATATGCTCATTTTTCGAGTTTAATGATTTACCATTGGGCGAACCAAGTATTTCTTCTACCTCTTGTCGATTTTTTCCAATAATTAAAAGTTCGAGGTTAGATTTACGAAAAACCTGCATTCCCTCTCGAGTGTTGAAATTTTGGTTGGTTGTAAAATTACTGTTCTGCTTCGAAAAATTATTATTCCTACACGAAGAGAAGAAAAATATTAATGAACAAGATAAGAAAGTAACGAAACTTGGAAATTTCTGTAACATTTTAGATATAACAAATAATGGCGGAGAGAACGGGATTCGAACCCGTGGAGGAACGATTAGCTCCTCACCGGTTTAGCAAACCAGCGCATTCGACCACTCTGCCATCTCTCCAAGTTTTCTATATGAAGTAAATGTTTTACCTACTGTAGTAAACCATTAAAAGTGATTTAGCGAATAATTCGCTTCAATGAGTCCAAATTTCGCTTAGCCATCGCGTCGCCTCCCTCAGAAGCAATTTCAAACCACTTTAGGGCGTTATCAGTACTTTTAGCCACACCTTTACCTTGAAGGTACATCATGCCTAAATATCTTGCTGATTCTGCATCACCCATTCCTGCAGAAAGCTCAAAAATCTTTTTCGCCTGTTCTAAGGAATTAGAACTTTTACTCCAATAAAGCCTCTTTGCTTCTTCCCGTAAACCTGTTGCATTAGTTTTCTTTTCGAAATTATTCTGTCCAGAGAAATTTAACTTTTTATCTGAAGATTCTTTACTCGGAGAAACTACAACTTTATCCAGAGCGACTGTCGCGTCGTCTTTTCCTCGAGATGAATAAGTTGGAGGCAAAATCAAAGCAGTTGATTCAATGATAGGTTCAGAAATGTCGAATTCATTCGTAATTGGTTTCTTTAGCTCATTCTTCTTTGGGCTACTTGCAAAGTTTTCGCCTTCACTATTTTTTGTATCTTTTGAATCAATTTTGTTTAAAATATTAGTGAGATGCTCAACTTTAGATATCGCACCCTCCGTCCCTTGTTCAAGTGCCATTTGTGCATACTCAAGAGCTTTTTTTAAGTTTACGGGACCCACCACGCCTTGTTCATAAAAGTTTGCTAAAACTAACTGGGATAAGCCAAAGTTACGATCTGCCGCTGCCTGAAAATGAATAACGGCCATTTCAGGGTCTGCCATTACTCCTGTTCCCTCTAGATAACATCGAGCAAGGTAATGATGGGCAGCTGGAAGCTTCTTATCGACTGCTTTTTTAAGCAATTGAATTCCTTGCATTTGATAGGCTTGCGTATCTAATTTCGTCAAATTAGCAATGCCGTGAATTTTAACTAAACCCAACTGCAAACAAGCAAGTGGATACTCATGTAAAGAAGATAGCTCGAAATATTGTGTAGCCATCTCAAGATCAGTAGGCACATAAGACGAAAGTTCATCCTGAGTAAATATTTCACCTAATACATACAAAGCTACAGGATCATTTTGCGCAGCTAGTTTAATCACCTTACCATCATTGTGACGAAATGAATTTAAATAGTGTTTTAAAGTAAGCTTTCTTTCTGGTCCAATCGGCGGTCTTGAATAAAGATAACCTAGTACAAAATCTCCTAACCAATGACCATTACTCGCTGATTCTCTTGCCAAGTAATGAGCTTCAGTAAATGAGATATCTAGTCCTTTATCACCATGAACATAGCATAAGGCGAGAAACCCTTTGGCATAAGAATCACCTTCTTCAGCAGCTTGCTTAAGGGATACAATGCTAGAATCAACCCAACGTACTCCTGCATTCCCAATAAGTACTTGATAAAGAAGAAAAAAAAGTAGAAGATGAATAAGATGTCTCACAGTGATTAGAGAAAATTCTAATCTATCGAAGAGTTTACTAACTAGGCAAGAGATCATTCCTTACTTACTTTTTTTTAGATTCAAGAATTTAAATTTATTTTTATATTTATGATTGATTCGAATGAAGGATCTTCCACGCTACGCAACCCTGGAAAAGAATTGATACGCCAGTTTGTAATTTACGCCGAACACAAAGTTGGCTGGCTAAATGACTTCGTTTCAATGCTCAAGGAGCAAGATATTCATATTCTTGCAATCTCTGTCTCAGACACTACGGACTCGGCTGTAATACGCCTTGTTACCAACTACCCCAAAGATCTTGCTCGTTTTCTTAAGGGACAATCCATTAGCTTTACCGAACGACAAATTTTGGCTGTAGAACTTGATGACTCTTCTGCACTTTTTCAAGTAACTCAATCACTTCTGCGTGCGGAAATAAATATCCATTATGTTTATTCATTTATGCATCAACCAAATGGTAAGCCCGTTTTGGCTATTGCCATGGAAGATGAGGATACAGCAGAAGAAGCCTTGCGTTCATATCAGCTTCGGATCTTAACACAGGAGGACTTGTCTCGTTAAATTGGCTTAATACAAAAGAAACGGCTGAATACTATTCTGAAATCGAATGCTTTCGTTCTTCCACTTCGCTCGAAAGAAACTGGAATTAACATTATTATCAGCATTGACTAAATAATTCCACCACTCACTGGAACCCACATGTTTATTAAAGAGAGAAACTTCTGACTTTTTTGCTTCAAGAAATGGATTAGGGCTCTGCCACCGTGCCGTCAACTCCATCATTGCAAATGCAAGAGCAGTTGGGTCCCAAGATTCCCAATCCGAAATGATTAAGTACACACCCTCAATTCTTTTCCCTGCTGAATTCTTCAGACTCATTATTTTATAATCCAATCCAGGTAGGTTGAGTCCTTTTAAAGCAAGTTTTATCTCGCTGGCGCTTTTACCTTTAAAGGTAAGAAACCTGAAAGGGTGTTTCGTTCCAATACCATGTTGGAAATTTCCAAGCTGTGCCCCCAGTCCAGTCATTGGATAACCAGCAACCGCGTCTAAATGAGGAATGTTTGGAGAAGTGGGAAACCAGGTTAATCCAGTCGTTGGCCAAACCATTTCGCGCTCCCATCCCAACATGGGAACTAGGGTAAGTTTTCCTTTTTTACGAGTACTTGGATCAACATTGAGCACCCCATGAGTTTGTTTCGACCATAAAGCGATTTCAGCAATTGTCATACCGTGAACAAAGGGCATAGGGAAGGCTCCAACATAACTGATCCACTCTAAATCTATCATGGGGCCAGCAATTTTTAGCCCACCTAATGGATTGGGCCTATCCAAGACCACCACTTCCACTCCCTGCTCAAAACACGCTTCCATAGCATATTTCATACAACTTATATATGTGTAACAACGCACTCCAACATCCTGTAAATCGATGATCAAACAATCCAGATTTTGTAGCATTTCTTTGGTAGGTTTTCGAAATTTTCCGTACAAAGAAAAGACGGGCAAACCTGTTCTGTGGTCAATTTTATCATCTACTGGAACGGAGGCTTTTTCGTCACCATAAATACCGTGCTCGGGACCAAATAAAGCCACTAAATTAACCTTGGGTTCATTTGCTAAAATTAAAACTGTGCTATCTCCAGAAGCATTTCTTCCAGCTGGGTGGGTTAGTAACCCCACCTTTTTATTATTTAATACATCAAAGCTTCGTTCTTCCAGATGATCGATACCCAATTTAACACCTGCAATCATAGGAATCACAGAAGTTACCAATGTAAAAACAAAGAATGCTAAAATCTTTCGCATGTCGGACATAAGTGAGTGAAGTGGGTGATTGGAAGTGAAAAGTATCCAACAAGAAATTATTTGTAGAACTTGCTTATTATTTTGTAAAGAAAGACTGCAAATAGCCCGAAAGAAACCCCGAGAACAGATCCACCAACTAACATTGGTGGAAATGTATCAATAAGCCGTAATAGTTCTTTGAATGAGAATTGGGACCAGTCGTAATGTGCACTAAGAAGCTTATTAGCAGGATAGTTGAGTTGAAGTAGATTCAGTATGACCATGCCAATCTTATAATCAGCGAAGTAAATTGGACCCATAGTAAACGGGTTGGAGACCCACTGCAGAGCAACTATTAAAGGAAGGTTTGCTCGAACCCAAAGTGCAATTACAAAGACGACTAACATCTGAATACCTACTATGGGAAGTAAGGATATCCAAAGACCAAAAAATAAAGCTGATTGTATCTCTTTACTCCTAAAAGACCATAGGTAAGATCTTCGATATGCAGTGTCTGAAAACCACTTTAATATAGGATATTTATGAACATTTGATCTTCTTGGTAAAGGTCGTAAAAATTTTTTCAGACGGCGAATACGCCTGTATTTTTGATCTCGCTCTTTTGAGCAGATGTTCATTGATTTTTCGTACTGCTCTTTAATTACTTCAAGGCATTTTACACCTAGGTGCTGTGGGCCCCTTTCAAGGTTCTCATTCAAGGATAACTTGGGATCGGCAAGAACTTTATATCGGCAATGTGGATATAATTCCTTGAGCTTCGATCTTATTGCCCGGTCTATATTTCCACAGATCAAGGCCATTGGCTTTTGATATTTGTGGGCCAACTGAATAATTTCGAAAGGTCCTTTCCCATTAAATGAGGTCTGATCAAAATACCCTTCTCCACTAATGACTAAATCAGCTCGTTTTACAGATTCCTCAATGCCTAACCACTTAGAGATCAGCTCAGAGCCTCGAATGAATTGTACATTATAAGCTAAAGACAGACCGTAACCCAAACCTCCTGCCGCACCGGACCCTGACAATTTGAGATTAGCATCAGTTAGTGAAAAACTTTGGTTTAAATGCTGAATAATCCCAATTATTTCCTTTTCCATCAGCTCTATCTGTTCTTTTTTCAGACCTTTTTGTGGTCCAAAAGAAGTGGTAGCTCCGTTTGACCCCAGTAATGGATTATCAACATCACAAGCAATACGAATCGGAGGAATTTGAATCATTCCAGATGCATCAATTCTAGAGAGTCCATGCCATGCATTCGGAGACGGATTACCAATTGGAAGATTCTTTGAGTCAAATATCTTTAGTCCCAGAGCGGTTAGGGCACCCATACCAATATCATTTGTTGAACTCCCACCTATTCCGAGAAGTATAAAATCTGCACCATTCTCCGCTGCAAAAAGAAGGAGGTCTCCAACTCCAACTGTTGAAGTTTGCCAAGGGTCTCTTTGGTCAAAACCAAGGTCTGATAAGCCACATACTGAAGCCATTTCAATAATGGCCAATTTTCCGCTTGAGGATAGTTTGAGTAGTGAACAAATATTTGTAGGTAGTTCACCAATATTTACTAAAGCAATGGGAGCTTTCTTTAACACTCCAAGCGAATCTCGGGCTTCTGTATAGAGAAACTCACCTTTTACAGAGGACCCTAAAATAGAAACAAAGCCCTCTCCCCCATCAGTAAGGGGACACTCTTCAATTGTTATCTGTGAATCGTATTCTGCGGAAACATGACTTACAATGCCACAAGCCTCTTCAGCTGAAAAGGAGTCTTTGAATTTGTCAAATGCGGCTAGAATTCGCATGTGACTGAAATACTTTGCTTACCGCACTTCCTGCCCACTTGATTCATCTATAATTTTATAGTTTTCCATGTGGTAACTTTCAGATGCTTCAAAATTAAGATGTAAGCCATAGTTTTTTTCTAACTTTTCAAGCATGGATGAATCTGGCCCTCGTAACCTCCGTAAAGCTGATGGATGCAGAAACACTTTAAAGTTTATACCATCGCCGCTTTCCGCATGAATTCTACGAACAGCGCTGGAGACTACCCGCTGAATCTCAATACTAACCGCTCTCGGTGATTTAACTATTCCACGACCCTTGCAATAAGGGCAAGACTCATACACGCCGCTTGAATTGCTCTCATCGTGTCGTTGCCTTGAAATCTGCATAATTCCTAATTCAGAAATTGGTAAGATGTTATGCTTGGCTTTATCGTCAGACATCGCACCTTTCATGCGTTGGTAGACCTTTCTTTGGTCACCTCGATTTTTCATGTCTATGAAATCAATTATGACTAAGCCACCAAGATTTCTTAACCTCATCTGTCTCGCAACTTCTGAAGCTGCCTCCAAGTTAGCTTGCAAAATAAAGTTTTTCCCGTCCTTCCGATTTCCTTTATGACTACCGGTATTTACATCTATTGAAACCAGTGCCTCTGTTTCCTCCATCACAATTTCTCCTCCTGATGGAAGAAGAACTCTTCTCATAAAGGTTTGCTCAATTTGACGCTCAACATTGAATCTTTCAAAAATGGGGATTTGTTCCTCAAACAATGCAACCTTGGACTTGGACTTAGGAGAGATTCTTTGTATTGTTTCGATTAAACGTTCATAATCTGGACGGTTGTCGATTTGCACACGGTCAACATCATCAGTCAGGAAATCGCGTGCAGTCAGTCCAATCAAATCAGGTTCTTGATAAAGCAGTGTGGGCTTCTTTTCAGTTTTAATCTTAGCCTCAATTTGATCCCATTGCTGCATTTGTAAGTGCAGATCCCGCACAAAAAAGCGTTCGGGTTTATTCTGCCCAGCAGTCCTAATTATAACTCCCATTCCTTCTCTCAGAGCTAAATTAGACAAAATGCGTTTCAGGCGCTTACGCTCGGCCTTATCTTCAATTTTTCTTGAGATTCCGCATTGCCCTGCATAGGGCATAAGAACAAGAAACCTCCCTGGTAAAGAAAGATTAGTTGTAGTCCTTGGGCCCTTACTTCCGATTTGTGCTTTTGTAATCTGAACTACGATTTCTTTACCAATTGGAAAGACGCGAGGAATATCGGAAACTGATTTTGCCTCTTCTTTCCCCAAAGATTTTTTCTTGTTTTGGCGAACAATTTCTATGGATGGATCATTATTAGCACCAGGAAGCATATCCCAATAGTGAAGAAATGCATTTTTCTCTTGGCCTATATCAACAAAGGCTGCTTTTAAGCCAGCTTCAAGGTTTTGAACCTTACCTTTAAAGATCGCACCTACCATACGATCTTTGTTTAAACGCTCTATATCAAAGCCCTGGAGAATACCATTCTCCATCATAGCAACACGACGCTCGAGCGCCTCGGTATTGATAATTATCTCCTTGTAATCTTGATTTTTTTCACGCCGGAAAAAAGCCATAATTCTTTCACGAATAGGACGATTTTTGGCTCTTTCTAGTGCATGCTCTCTTAACTCTTTTTTATCAATTTTTAAAGGAGTAGGCTCAATAGGAGCAACATTTAGATCATTACTAGATTGCTCTCTATTAGGGTGTGATCTGTTCTGATTTGAATTTTGGGAGGATGGGGCTCTACGCCTTTTTCTTCTTGCCATGATATGATTGGTTGAAGAATCCATTCAACAACTTTCCAGACACAATAAAAATATTCATGCATAATGTCATGGGATATCTTTGCGGTGCCTATACACGCTCTGTACCATTCCAAGCATTAAAAAGCATACGATCAGGAATGAACCGCCGTAACTAAGAAATGGTAGTGGCAATCCTGTGATCGGAGTGATACCAAGGGTCATTCCAACATTAATGAAGACATGAGTCATCAATAGGACTGATACTCCAATAGCTAGCATAGCTCCAAATCGGTCTGAAGCTTTGGCTGCAGTGCGTAAACAACCAAAAACAATGAGCATGACCGCACCAATTGCCAATGAACCGCCAATTAAACCGGATTCTTCGGCAATCACTGCAAATATGAAATCATTGTGAGCAACAGCAGTTGGCAGGTATCCAAGTTTTGCTTGCATGCCCTCCCCTAGTCCTTTGCCGTTCAAACCCCCAGTTGCTACTGCAATCAGGGCTTGTATACGATTCCAATTGGCTCCAACACCTTGAGGATCTTCGACTTCAGGAGCCAAAAAGGTCAAGATGCGCTTGCGTTGATAGTCTTTGAGAGGAAGTAGTGAGTTATCCTCGTAAGCCACCACAGCTTCCGAGGTTTGTGGATTCTCTAGTTTATATAAGTAATAGTGGTAAATGTCGAAGCCCAGCATACCAAGCATCACCACGAATACGACAAACGTGGAAACGAAAAATTTAGCTGGCATGCGAGCGACGTACAAAAGTGAAAATGCAATGGGAGGGAAAACCAATGTCGAACCTAAGTCAGGTTGGAGAAAAATCAAGAACATAGGCAGACCAAAACAGGCTCCTACTTTGGCTATTCCTTTAATTGATTCATTCAAATCACCAACCGGAGACCGAGAGAGAATACTTGCACCGAGAACCATAGTGGACCACTTGGCAATCTCAGATGGTTGAATCTTGAATAAACCCAAGTCTATCCACCTTCTGGCTCCGTAAATTACTGGACCGGCAAAAACGAGTAACAACCCAAGAACTACAGCAAAATATAACAAGTGAGCGTATCTCATCCATATATGATAATCAATCCAAGCGACTACTCCATAAACTGAAAAACCAATAAAACACCAGAGGATCTGCATCTTCCAATAACTTCCCCCTCCGAACGCCTGAGCCGAGCGAATAAATAAGACACTCATTACGCTAAGCACAATCAGGCACAATGGCGTTAGCCAATCCCATGGGAATTCATCTGCAATGATTGAATTGCCACCTAGCGAAGAGGTTTTCATTTTGCTAGAAGTTCCTCAACTATCAGATTCCATTCTTCAGGAAAAGGATCAGTAGATACTGTCCTGCCTGCCCTTGTATACCAATAGGTTGCATTTCCAATATCACCTTCAACTCGATGAAGATAAGCATGAACCCAATTCCCGTCAGAAGTTTTATCCGCTTCAGCTAAATCATGGGCTTTATTCCAGTCACCCTTCTTGATCCACCATAAAGCCGCTAAAGAAGATGAAGATTCTTCAGGGGGAGTCTTGTCTTGCCGGATAGATGTTAGAAAAGAAGCCTTTTTCATGTTCCTGACTTCCTTCTCCATCTCATTCCCAATGCAATACTGTATTGAAATTTTCTTCTATGTTCCCGAATTAAGAAAGGCAGGTTTTTTTCAAGTTCCAAATCAAAATTTTGGAATAGAATATTTTTAAGAGCTGTTGCCGAATCTCCATCCTCAAGCCAATCCTGAGTTTCGGTAAACTCTTCAAGCCAAGTAAAGGGTGTTGTAAGGATTAATTGACCGCCTGGAGAAATAATTTCCGAAATCCGTTCTAGAAAATCCAAAGGTTTGGGTAATCGGCAGAGTAAATTTGCAGCATGAACTAATTGAAAACTACCTAGGTCCTCTGGTAAATTACATGCATCACCAATATCAAAAGTAAGATTATCTGGAATCGTATCCATGACGATTGATGTCTCTATCCATCTGCTCCCTTCCTCATGATATTTGAACTTTAATTCACCCGTTTTAAGGATTTGATTGGCTGCATTAATAAAAGAGGATGAGTAATCAAGACCCAATACTGTTTTCGAAAAATTAGCTAAAACAAAGCTGCTCTTACCTACAGCACAGCCAATGTCTAATGCAGAATTTATCGTGCCATCAATGTCAGTTAATTCAAGTACACTACGAGTAGCAAAATTAAGAGCTTCGTTAGGTCCACTATCCCAAGGAAACTGTTCTTTCTTGGATCCATAATGAAAAAGGAGATATTCTCCAAGAGATCGATCTGTTTCATAAATATCATCGATATGGACTTTTGCTGAAATCATTATCGCTCAACAGTTAGTTTTGAGAATGACGCCTTAAGAGCGGGATAAAGGTCCTGATAAACTTTGTAGTTTTTTTGGTATTCTAAATGATTTGCACCAACCCTAATCTGCTCTGTTTCCCTAATCCAAGCCTTACTTGCTCCCTCAACACATGAATAAGCACCACATCCTACGGACGCTAACAGAGCAGCCCCATAAGCTGCTCCCTCGGTTGCATTCACTAAAGTGCATGGAGTCTCAAAAACATCAGCTAACATCTGCTTCCAAACATCTGACCTTGCACCACCACCAGATAGAATAACCTTCTCTGGCTGAACCCCCAAGGACTGCATCAGTGAAAGGGAATCTTTCAGCCCAAAACT
>Ga0181558_10001907_pt1 | contig 19995 bp, 21 predicted proteins | sample 011ome_22_FD_133754 | JGI IMG/M metagenome (GOLD analysis project Ga0181558, IMG submission 133754) | Coastal salt marsh microbial communities from the Groves Creek Marsh, Skidaway Island, Georgia - 011507BT metaG (megahit assembly) | ecosystem: Environmental > Aquatic > Marine > Intertidal...
AACTCCAATACCTCCGGATATTTGGTCTACCTCTGACTTTGCTTTACGTTGAGTTAGTTCCAAATCCTATTTCAAATTGATAGAAAAAATCTTTTAGGAAGAGCAGGTGCATTGGATTTATGCGGTTAGCTTACTTCAAGGTACCCAAACTTAGAGGGTCCACTTACTTTTCATCTTGGATTTAACAGAATTATAATAAGTGGTAGGTGTCTAAAGGCTGATTTGTTTGCAATTGGGAGGGGTCATGTAACATTTGTCACCTCATTCTAGGGGAACATGGTGCTACTTTTGAATTCTAAATTCTAACTTATTTGCCTCATGGACGTTTTTGTTATTATTGGTTTTGCTGCCGCCATTTTGATTGGCGTAAGTTTAGGCCTGATTGGTGGTGGAGGATCTATTCTAACTGTTCCTGTATTGGTATATATTTTGGGTATTGACCCAGTTTTGGCCACCGCTTATTCTTTATTTGTGGTAGGAAGTACCTCATTAGTGGGTGCGGGTACGTACATGAAAAAAGGATTGGTAAATTATAAAACAGCCTTGGTTTTCGCAGTACCCTCCTTTATTGCTGTATTTCTAACGCGTAAATTCTTAGTTCCAGCACTTCCTAATCCTTTGTTTTCTTTCGGTGAGGCCATAATTACTAAGAACATTGGAATCATGGTTTTCTTTGCCCTGATTATGCTAGCGGCTTCTTATTCCATGATTAGAGGAAAAAAAGGTGAATCTGAAGAGGAAAAGGACGTGAAATTCAATTTGCCAATGATTGCCTTAGAAGGATCCGTTGTTGGTGTAATTACAGGAATTGTAGGTGCAGGAGGAGGATTTTTAATCATTCCTGCATTAGTCTTGTTGGCCAAGCTTCCAATGAAAATGGCTGTAGGAACTTCCTTATTAATTATAGCAGCAAAATCTCTGATTGGATTCTTAGGAGATCTTTCCAGTCAGACGATTGATTGGCAGCTTTTATTGGTCTTTACGGGGCTATCTATTGTTGGTATTTTTATTGGAAGTGCCTTATCCAAAAAGATTAATGAGAAAGTTCTCAAAACAGGTTTTGGGTGGTTTGTGTTATTGATGGGAATCTATATCATTACTAAAGAATTGTTGGCCATTTAAATTTCTATGCAAGATTACCTTCAAATTTTCCTGGATGGATATTATGGGTATTGGAACTACCTTAGTTCTGAAATTCTTTATCCTTCCTGGCGCAATTACTTTTGGTGGCTACTAGGCATCTCTGTTGGAGTTTGGTGCCTTGAGTTGGTTTTTCCTTGGCGAAAAAATCAAGCTGCCATTCGGGAGGATTTTTGGTTGGACGGGTTTTACATGTTCTTTAACTTTTTCCTTTTTTCTTTGATTGGTTACAATGCCGTTTCCAATGTGGCTGTAGAGGCATTCACTGACTTTCTAGCCTTGTTTGGTATTGAAAATTTGGTAGCCATTCAAGTTGCTTCTTGGCCTACTTGGTCCCAGTTTTTGCTACTCTTTGTTGTAGCTGACTTTATTCAGTGGAATGTCCACCGTTGGTTACATCACAGCCCTTGGCTTTGGGAATTTCACAAAGTACATCATTCTGTAGAGGAAATGGGCTTTGCTGCTCATCTACGCTACCATTGGATGGAGACCATTGTGTATAAGACTGTTCAATACATACCACTTGCGATGATTGGATTTGGTTTGGATGATTTTTTTATCCTTCACTTGGTTACGATTGTCATTGGACACCTCAATCATGCCAATGTGAAAATCACCTATGGTCCGCTCAAATATATTTTGAACAATCCAGTCATGCACCTATGGCATCATGCAAAGGAACTTCCATCAGGAAGTCATGGAGTCAACTACGGGATTTCCTTAAGCCTTTGGGATTACCTTTTTGGTACAGCTTATATCCCCCATCAAAATGCAAACGAACCCTTGGGCTTTGAAAATCTCGAGAGCTTCCCCAAGACTTTTTGGAATCAACTCACCTACCCATGGAACAAGAAAAAGTAAGTAAGCCAAGCGCATGGAATAGTTTTCGTTTTGTAGGTATGCTCTGCCTCCTTTTAGGATTAGCTCCCTTTTTTCCTGAACCACACCTGTGGGGTAAAATTCGATGGGTGGCTGGAGGAGCCATAGGGATGGGTACCATGGATTGGTTGGACCTCCTATGGCATGGTGCACCTTGGATTTTATTATTTCGCCTCGGGGTACTAGAATTGAAAAAAAGAAATAAAGCAAGAGTCAAGTAGTGGGGGTGACTTTTATTACTGACCAAGTACCTCTGGCTGTTGTACTTTTGATTCGCTTAAAACAACAACGACTATGTTTAATTTCTTTACTTCCAAAACTAAAAAATACGAAGATATTCCTGCCGGACCTTTTCATGACCTCATGTTAGAACCCAATGCAGTGGTAATTGATGTCCGAACTGCCAGTGAATTTGCTGGAGGCAAACTTCGTGGAGCAAGAAACATCGATATCATGTCTCCTACCTTTGTATCACAAATCAAAAACCTTCCTAAAGACAAAACCTATCTCATTTATTGCAGAAGTGGCAATCGAAGTGGTCAAGCTTGTGAAATCATGGGAGAAGAAGGATTTGAAAATGTAAAAAACCTTGCTGGCGGCATCATGAGATGGCCATTTGATACGGTTTAATTTTTTATTGGTTAATGGTTAGAAGCCTTTCTCCTTAGGGGAAGGGCTTTTTTTTTACCGTTTTGGCATTTTATTCAGTGCAATACCTCTTTGCATCCTGGATTTGAAAGTAAGTAGATCTTCAGGGGCTTTTTTGCTGTGTTTGGTACTGCGGCCTTGCACTCGAGCGCGCCACATTTTGAATGAACTTTTCTTCATTTGGAGGCGCATCAGTTGTATGGTCTCTCCCTCAGTAATTCCAAATTGACCTAAAATCGCATCAAAAGGGGTACGATCTTCCCAAGCCATTTCGATAATACGGTCGATGACTTCAGGAGAAAGTTCTTTTAATTTTTTCATACTTCTAAAACCTTGCGGCGCTGCTAAAGTTTTATGACTATGAAAATTTCTGTAGTTTGGTTGAAGCGTGATTTGAGGTTGAGTGATCACCAACCTTTGGCTGAAGCCATTGACGCAGGATTTCCGATACTATTGCTGTACTGCTTTGAACCTTCCCTGCTGGATGCTCCCCAAAGTAGCGATCGTCATTGGCGCTTTGTTTGCGAAAGCCTCCAAGACATGGAGCAGCGCTTAGTGCCTCTTCAGGGGAATCTTTTGATCTGTAGAGCCGAAGTAAAAACTGTTTTTACTCAAATCCAGCTAGATTATTCCATACAGGCTGTCTATTCTCATCAGGAAACAGGCATTGAGATTACTTATGCTCGAGATCGGGAGATGGCAGCTTATTTTAGTACCCAGGGTATCCCCTGGAAAGAATACCCACAACAAGGGGTACAGCGCAAACGCAAAAATAGAAGGGGATGGGAGCCTTGTTGGCAGGCGTTCATGACTGCTCCACTTGCTCACCCAGCCTTTGATCGGGCTACCTTCGTTTCTATTCCAGTAGGGCAGCAACTCAAGAATGTTTTCCCCACCTTCCCTGAAATTTGGACCAATTCACAAGATTTTATGCAGCCTGGAGGAGAACGAATTGGGCGTAAGTATTTGAAAAGTTTTCTTGAAGAGCGTGTCAAAAACTACAGCAAACAAATTAGTAAGCCCGAAGGAAGTCGTACAGGCTGTAGCCGGCTTTCTCCTTATTTGGCTTGGGGCTGTCTTTCCATTCGGGAAGTATTTCAAGCTTCAAAGGAAAAGTCAGCTTCTGGATTTCAAGTACGTAACCTGGCTAATTTCCAATCACGTTTGAAGTGGCATTGCCACTTTATTCAAAAATTTGAAATGGAGTCTCGTATGGAAAAAGAGCCCATCAACCGTGGATTTTTGACTTTTCCCTATACCCCAAAACCTTCTTGGGTCAAGGCATGGGAAGCGGGCAAGACGGGCATTCCTCTCGTGGATGCTTGCATGCGCTGCTTGTGTAAAACAGGCTATCTCAACTTTCGCATGCGAGCGATGGTGGTCTCTTTTCTAACCCATCATTTGGCCCAGTCCTGGAAGTCAGGTTCAGCCTACTTAGCGCAACAATTTTTGGATTTTGAGCCGGGAATCCACTATCCCCAATTGCAAATGCAGGCAGGAGTCACGGGGATCAATACGGTCCGTATCTACAATCCCATCAAGCAATCTCAGGAACAGGATCCTGAGGGTGTTTTTATTCGAAAATGGGTACCTGAGCTGGCGTCTGTTCCCTTGGCATTTTTGCATTCACCCTGGGAATAGACTCCTCTCGAGTTACAGAATCTTGATTTTGCGTATGGTGAAACGTACCCTTATCCTATAGTCGACGTAGAAAAGGCAGCAGCAGCAGCCAGAGAACGCATATGGGCGGCACAAAAGGCTCCCGAAGTGGTTGCGGATGCAGTTCGTGTATTAGCCAAACATACCCTTGCTAAACGTTGGTCTTAAGATGAAAAAACAACACTTGCCCACCAAAATCTGTGTGGTTTGCCAACGACTCTTTACTTGGCGAAAAAAATGGGAAAAAAACTGGGAGGAAGTCAAGTATTGCTCTGACCGCTGTCGGGGAGATGCAAAAAAATTAAAGCAACTCTAGCGGAAAGAGGCTGCATAAAATGCCAACCACAGTAATAAGGGAAGAAAATAGGAGAGGAGTACGACGGGAATACTTTCTGGGATGCTTCTACGACTAAGTGCATGGAATCCAAGGACCCAAGCCATTCCGTAGATTAGTTCAAATACATTGATTACCGAAAGAGGGTAATGAAATTTTTCTTCTAAATTTTCTGGCCCAATCAACCAAAGTGCAGAAAGAGGTTCGAAATTTTGGATCTCAAGGTAACTTACTGATCCTGTTGGATTCATGTACCACAGTAAGCGAAGTAGTTCTGGAAAAATGAAGACTAGTTCTGCAACCAAAGCAAATTTCCAAAGTTCTTTAAATTTTACTTTGTAACCGATAGTTAGTCCAATAGACCAAAAGAGGAAAGCGATTACTGTAAACTTCCAAAGTAAAGCAAAAGGGGTCCAGATGTAATTTAATGTGTTAAATAGGTGAAAAAACAAGAGATCGCCCTGAGCATCCAATCGTTCTGAATCAGGAATGGTTTCCAGGATCAGGGTATTGGTTAAATATCTGATAGTAAGAAAAATACCTACGATCAAAACAAAAAAGACTCGCTTATCAAAGTCGAGGACTTCTGAAATTTTTTGGGACAAAGGGGGAGCTGCTTTTGCCATTTTCTGATGTTAACAAAGTAAATCTAAACGTTTGTATTGAATTCACCGTAGATTTGCATCGTAAACCCTTTGTATGCTATGCGTCACTTGTTTCACAGGCTTCTTGTAATCCTTTGCTTAGTAGTATCTTCTATAGCAAGTGCCCAATCTCCAGAGCCTGGTGCTCCTTACCTCCTATTGGATAAAGGCTTGCAATACCGAATCACCAAGGCGATCAATAGCATGTATAATTTTGATTTTGCTACGGCAGAACATGATTTTACAGTGATCATGTACCAGTATCCCACCCACCCTTTGCCTGATTTTTTAATGGGATTGGCGTATTGGTGGAGAATCGAGGTTAATGTGACGAATACTAGGTATGACAATATTTTTATCCAATACTTAGAACGTGCTAATGAAAAGGCAAAAAAAATGTTAGCCGAAGATCCAAAAAATAAAGAAGCGGCCTTTTTTTTGGCAGCTGGGTATGGTTTTCAAGGGCGACTTTACAGTGAACGCAAAAGTTGGGCTAAGGCGACATTTGCGGGAAAAAATGCATTGAATTACATGGAGTTGAGTAGGGGTGAACAGGAACTTAATCCGGAGTTACTCTTTGGAGATGCATTATTTAATTATTTTTCAGTATGGATTGCTGAAAATTATCCACTTTTAAAACCAGTGGTTGCTCTTTTTCCAAAAGGAAATAAAAAATTAGGATTGCAGCAGTTGGAATCAGTTGCCTCAAATGCATTTTATACGCGCGTGGAGGCCCAATATTTTTTATTTCGATTGTATGGTTCTGAAGAAAAAAGACCGCTGGATGCTTTACGGATTGTAACGTATCTACATGAAAAATTCCCAAATAATCCCTATTTCCACCGTTCGCTTGCGCGTTATTTGTATACCACAGGAAAGTGGACCGAAGCCATGCGAGAATCCTTCTCTATTTTAGATCGAATTGAACAAAGACAAGTAGGTTACGAAGCGAATAGTGGGAGATATGCTGCTTTTTTTCTAGGGGAATACTTTTATCGGGTGGGAAATCTAGCTGAAGCCAAAAAGTATTTTTCTAAAACGCTTTCCTTTGGAGAGGAGTCTGAATCACAGGAAAGCGGGTATTATTTGTATGCGTTGATTTCCTTAGGAAAAATTGCTACCAAAGAAAAAAATAAACCTCAGGCAAGATATTATTTCAATGCTGTAAAAAAATATGCCAAACGAAAACATCCAGCACATCAGGAAGCTAGAGAGTTTATCAAAAAGAATAAATTGTAAATTAACCAATCCACCATTTTTTCAATCTTTACAAGAGATAATTTGAATTCAAGAAAATCTTTGGGTGAAATAAGTGGATTATTCGTTTAATTCATTAGATTCATTTACAATATTTTGATTTTAAGTTAAAAATCTTTAGCCCAAAACTAGAATTTTCATCAATTATTGTAAATTTGCACCACATAAAATTTTGTAAATCACAAAAAAATGGATAGCAGCATTCGAATTAAATTTGATAAAATTGACCGTAGTATTTTGGAAATACTCCAAAGCAATGCTAAGATTACCAATGCCCAGCTTTCAAAAGATATAGGGCTATCACCAGCCCCCACTTTGGAGCGAGTAAAGAAATTAGAGCAATCTGGAATCATCAAAAGCTACCATGCGAAGCTGGACCCAGAAAAGATTGGTTTAGGGGTTAGTACTTTTGTTTTGGTCAGTTTGATTGGGCACAATAAAGGCAATATTGATGCTTTTATGAAGGAAATAAATCAAATCCCAGAAGTAATTGAATGTCATCACATCACGGGTACCGGCGATTTTATTTTGAAAATTATTGCTAAGGATATTATGGCTTATCAAAAACTAATGCTTGAGAAGGTTTCAGAAATCAAAGAGGTGGATTCCATGCAATCGATGGTAATTCTTTCTACTTTTAAGGATTCTAAAGTGCTCCCAATACCTGCCTAATACATAGCAAAGAACTAATTAGGGTGGCTTGCCACCCTTTTTTTTTGAAAACGATGAATGAGAATCCCTGGAAAACCAAGTCTATTACCACCGCATACGAGAATCCATGGATTCGCGTGGAGCACCATGAGGTACTGACTCCTGCGGGCAAAGATGGTATTTATGGTAAAACCCATTTCAAAAATAAAGCAATTGCCATTTTACCCTTGGATGAAGAAGGAAATACTTGGCTTGTAGGTCAATACCGCTATGCCTTGGACAGCTATTCCTGGGAAGTGCCTATGGGTGGTGGTCCTTTGGAATTGGATACACTTGCATCGGCCCAGCGGGAACTAAAAGAAGAAACTGGTTTAAGTGCAAATCGTTGGACTGAATTACAATTGATTCATACCTCCAATTCTGTCACTGATGAGGTAGGGTATATTTTTTTAGCACAGGAACTGACAGAGGGGAAGCCAGATTTTGAAGATACCGAAGACATTACCATCAAAAAAATTTCTTTCAAAGAGGCTTTGGATTGGGTCATGCAAGGCAAAATAACCGATTCTTTGTCTGTCATCGCTATTTTTCGTGTTGCAAGAGAACTAGGGTATTAAAATGGCGGTACGTGAACAAGTAAAAACCACCTTCCTTTTAGCGTATCCGGTGATGCTTAGTCAACTGGGGCAAGTGGCTGTGGGTGTGGCCGATTCCATGATGGTGGGACGGTTGGGAGCATTGGAATTAGCAGCCTCATCGCTTGCTAATAGTATTTTTTTTGTCATCCTGATGTTTGGAATTGGGATTTCAATGGGGCTGACTCCTTTAGTCTCTAAGGCCTTTGGAAAAGGAAAGATCCATCAAATCTCCAGGTTGTTTAGTAATAGTCTATTGATCAATTTTTTTTCTAGCCTTGTTTTGTTGGGTTTAGTGCTTTTGTTTTCCCGCAACCTGGGCCTACTGAATCAACCCAAAGAAGTAGAAGTACTTGCTTTGCCCTTTTTATTCATTATTACGGTTTCCTTGATTCCATTAATGATCTTTCAAACCTTCAAGCAATTTGTAGAGGGGCTTTCTCAAACCAAGCAAGCCATGTTTATAACAGTTACTGCCAACTTACTTAATGTGTTGCTCAATTGGTTGTTGATATGGGGCAATTGGGGATTTCCCGAATTGGGATTTTTGGGAGCCGCTTGGGCGACCTTAATTTCACGGGTTTTGATGATGGTACTCATGGGAGCCTATGTCCTAACCTCCAAACGCTATGCGGATTATGTCCTCCGAATTATTGGATTCAAGCCCAAATGGACACTTTGTAAGCGGATTTTAAAAATAGGAATCCCCACTGGATTTCAATTTATTTTTGAGGTTTCCGCATTTAGTGCTGCAGCGATCATGATGGGATGGATAGGTGTGAATGCCCTTGCAGGACACCAAATTGCCTTAAATCTAGCTTCCATTAGTTACATGATGGCAACAGGATTGGCAACAGCTGGGATGATTCGTGTCAGTCATTACATTGGAAAAGAAGATTACAAAGGAATGCGGGAAGCTGGAATGGTAGCTTTTGGAATGGTAGCTACCTTCATGTTTATCTGTGCGCTACTATTTTTCTTATTTCGCTTTTTTCTCCCTACGCTATACATTGATGACCCGCAGGTCATTTCTTTGGCTGCCTCGCTGCTGGTTTTGGCTGGATTATTCCAACTTTCGGATGGAATTCAAGTAGTGGGCTTAGGAGTACTTCGTGGTTTAGAAGATGTCAAAGTGCCAACTTTGGTTACTTTTTTGGCCTATTGGGGACTTGGACTTCCTCTTGGGTATTTTCTTGCCTTTAAAATGGATTTCGCGGAAAAGGGGATTTGGATTGGATTGTTAATAGGGCTTACACTTACAGCAGGATTGTTATTGTACCGATTTGACCAGCTTAGTAAAAGAAAGGTAAAATCCAAAAATGAGCTACCCACTACCTCTTAATTTTTTTATGGAGGGTGTGAAATTTAGGAGGGAAGAAGTATCTTGACGTTTCAAAATTTTGTTCGTATGAATCGACTTCTGCTATCCATCGTCTTCTCCTTAATTCTTTATCCTGTTTTTGCACAAGGCCCAGCAGTGCTTTCTGTTAGGGAGCAAGCAACAGTAATCGACGGATGGTTAGAAGATCGCATCCAGCAGGTATTGCCCACCTTGATGACCGAGGCGGACATTGATTTGTGGATAGTAGTTTCCCGTGAATACAATGAGGATCCAGTGATTCGTACGCTGTTGCCTGCAACTTGGCATGCGGCTCGAAGACGTACCATTCTAGTAATGTACCAACCAAGTCCACATGCGCCCGTAGAAACCTATGCTGTTGCGCGTTACGATGTGGGTAAATCCTTTAAGAAAGCGTGGGATCCTGAAGCGCAGCCAGATCAGTGGAAGGCACTACTTGAGATTGTTGAAGCCAAGAAGCCCAAGAAAATTGGGTTAAACTTCTCCAAAGATTATGGACATGCGGATGGACTTACGCACTTCGATTACGAGGAGTTGATGCGAATTCTTCCAACTCAAGAAAAGGCTAAGGTAGTTTCTGCCCAGACGCTTGCCGTACGCTGGTTGGAAACACGTACTGCAGCTGAAATGGCGGCCTATAAGCACATACAAGAATTGGCGCATTACATCATAGCGGAAGGACTTTCTGATAGGGTCATCACACCAGGAATCACCACTACAGAGGATGTAGTTTGGTTTTACAGAGAGAAAATTAAAGAGATGAAACTAGATACTTGGTTTCATCCCACAGTAGACATCCAGCGAGCGGATCCTAGTTCTCAAGAAGCATCCCGTTCTTTTGCAATTCGTCCCACAGAGCAGGTGATTTTACCTGGAGATCTATTACATATTGATTTTGGAATTACCTATTTGCGTCTGAATACAGATACTCAGGAATTAGCCTATGTGCTCAAAGCTGGCGAAACCGAAGTTCCGAGCTATTTGCAAGATGCCTTGAAGGTGGGGAATCGTTTGCAAGATATCTTGACTACCAATTTTACGATTGGTAAAACTGGCAATCAAATTTTAAAAGGGGCTCGAGTGCAGATGGAAAAAGAAGGAATCCAAGGGAGTATTTATACCCATCCCTTAGGCTTTTATGGACATTCTGCTGGGCCTACTATCGGCATGTGGGACAATCAAGGAGATACCCCTGGAGCTGGAGATTTTCCGATGCACGCCCATACCGGCTATGCGATTGAGTTGAATGCTGTTGTTTTTGTTAAAGAATGGAACAAAGACGTTCGTGTGATGCTGGAGGAAGGGGCTTATTTTGATGGACAAAAAGTAACCTACTACAACGGTCGTCAAAAATCTATTCTTTCCATTCCACGAAAAAGCAACTACCTAGGCTACTGATGGTGTTTCCAGGTTACGGTCGCTTTTGATAAATAGCAAAATGACCAAAGCGAAACTTGCTACTCCCGCAGAAAAAAGAAAGGCAGTCTGAAAATTTGAAGATTGGTTGTCATATAGCCAGCCTGAAACTAGAGCTCCAAGTCCAATCCCCAATTCGAGGAAAATGTACATGGTTGCCAATGCTCTTCCTCTAAATTGTTGCAAGGATCGATCTACCACCCAGGCAGTAGTGGTGGGGCTATACATCCCAACGGCAGCACCAAAGAGCACCGCAGCACCCAATAGCATGGCTTTGCTGGAAGCAAAAGCTATAGCAACCATAGCGAGGACCATGACCGCAGCGGCTACGCGCATGACGCGCACACGGCCAATCCGATCGGAAGTTCTTCCTGCAATCAGACGAATACCTAATGAGGAAAGTGTAAATACCGCAAAGAATAGCCCCTTATTTTGGATACCGAGGTGACTAGAAAGGTCTGGTACTAGGGTCAGTACTACTCCAAAGGAAAATACAGATAGAAAAAGTATAGAGGAAGGAAGTAACACTCGCTTTTCAAGGATTTCGTTTTTATCCAATTTGAATAATTTCCACCGAAGGGCCTCCTTTTTCGGTAGAGTTTCCTTTAGGCGACTTAAAATTAAGATTGAAAAAATAGCAGTACATGCTGCTGAATAGAACAAAACCTCAATTGGCCAAACACTAGCTATCCAGCCTCCAAGGGCCGGTCCAGCGGCCATTCCCAAGGATCCAAAAAGCGATTGAATTCCCAAGGCTTCTCCGCGTTGTGCAAATGGGACTGTGTCGGCCACATAAGCTGATGTGCCTGTTGGGGTGAAGCCTGTAGAAAATCCATGTGCAAAACGGAGAAATAAAAAGCCACTTACAAAATGAAGGAGTGGGTAGCTTAAGCCAACCACAAAGCAAACGCTTGCTCCAAAAATCATGACAGGAATTCGGCCAATTTTATCGGCAAGCTTTCCACTAAATGGCCTTGAAAGTCCAGCAGATAGGGTGAAAAGGGCAATAATCCATCCCTTATAAGACTCGCCTCCCATGGAGCTGAGGTATGCCGGTAGTTCTGGGATGATCATGTTGAAACTTGAAAAAAATAGAAAACTACTCATGCAGAGTAGAAAAAAATTAAGCGTAAAGAAGGAGGGAAGTAGCCTCATGGAATGCAGTGGTACAAAAAAGGCCGAAGAAAAATTCTTCGGCCGCTATTTTTAATCTTTAGTAGCACTTTCCTCGCTTTGAGCGAGAAGGAATGCTTTCATAAATTCATTTAACCCTCCATCAAGTACGCCTTGTGCATCGGAGGTTTCGTGGCTGGTACGGTTGTCCTTGACCAACTTGTATGGGTGTAGGACATAATTTCGGATTTGTGATCCAAAATCTACCCGAAGTTTGGAGGATTCAATTTTGGCAATTTCTGCATTTCTTTTTTCCAACTCCAATTGATAGAGCCTAGATTTCAGCATTTGCATGGCCAATTCCCTATTGGCAAGCTGAGATCGCTCTACTTGACATACTACTACGATGCCAGTTGGTTTGTGCGTTAATTGTACCTTGGTTTCTACCTTGTTCACGTTCTGACCACCTGCACCTCCAGATCTGGAGGTATGCAATTCAACATCCCCTGGATTGATGTCGATTTCGATCGAATCGTCTACTTCAGGGTATACATATACGGAAGCAAAGGAAGTATGTCTTCGCCCTCCAGAGTCAAATGGAGAGATTCGTACCAGTCGGTGTACTCCTGTTTCTGATTTTAGGAAGCCATAGGCGAGTGGGCCTTCAAAAAGGAGTGTAGCTGATTTGATCCCTGCTACTTCTCCAGGCTGCATATCTAATTCACGTACCTTGAAGCCATTTTTTTCTCCCCACATGATGTACATGCGCATGATAATTGATGCCCAATCATTGCTTTCTGTTCCTCCAGCTCCTGGATTGATTTCAAGAACTGCATTGAGTTGGTCTTCTTCTGCTGAGAGCATTTTTTTGAGTTCCAATTCTTCTACTGCATCTTTGCTGAGTAGATAGTCTTTTTTGAGCTCTTCTTCGGAAACTTCTCCAGCAACAAAAAATTCAAAAAGCACCTCTAAATCCTGAATTTTTGTGTCCAGGCTTTCAAAAGAGGAGGTCCAGCTTTTTCTAGCTTGAATTTGCTTCATTGTTTTTTCAGCTTCTTCTGGATTGTTCCAGAAATCAGCTTGGGCCGACACGGCCTCTAGGTCTTGGATTTCTACTTTCTTACGATCGTAGTCAAAGATACCTCCTCAAAGCCGATGTGCGGGCTTTCAAGTCTTTCAGTTGGTCTGAAGTCATCTGTCTAAATTAAAAATGTGTTGCAAAAATCGGAATAATTTCTGGCTTTTACCAATGGAGTCTTTATTCAATCTCTAAGAGAATAAGCTGAAGTTTATTTTTCTCTGAGATTGTAAAAGTTTTATAACGTAAAGGAAGTAATCCGAATCCCGTACCCAAAAGAATTGCAGAAGTTTTGATTACTCCGGGACTGAATTCTAATTTTCGATTTTGGTACAATCCATTGATTCCTTCTAGTGCAATTGCCATGGTTCCGGCTCCCAATAAAAGGCTAGTCAAATTGTTTAGGGTACGATTTCGAGGGTCTTTCGTACGGATGTCGATTTCGAGTATATCTGAAGGTCTAAGAATATTTTCAGTTAGGTAGAGAAAATCAGTATCTAGATTGACAATTCTGTCTGTAACAAAATAGCCTATCTTTTTGCTTTTATAAGTGATATTTTCCCCCGGAAAATATCGAATATGGGTCTTTTGATTCACCCCCCTTTTTAACAATAAAAATTTCTTAGGTTGTTCTTGGGCAAGAATAGGCGTTACCAATACATGACTAAAAAGAAGGATAAGTAGTAGTTTTCCCAAATGCTTCGTCAGTAAGGGGCCTAAATTCACGGAAATTTTAATCAAATAGTTAACATCCATTGATGGGGATCCTGAAGTTCACCATATTTTATCCCATCCAAAGCAAGGAGAACCCGTTTTGAAAAAGCATCTGGCGTTACCTCTGGAAGAAAATAATCTTTTCCGTGAATATGGATTTTATTGATGAATGCAATGGTGGCGGCTGTGCCTACACCAAAAGCTTCTTCTAGAATTTCATTTTTTAAGGCATCTTCTAGTTCCGATACTGTAAGAAAACGCTCTTCGACTGCTTGTCCCCAATCTTTTGCAAGTTCGAGTACAGAACTTCTTGTGATTCCCTTAAGGATGGTGCCTCCATGGGTGGGTGCAGTGATTAGGGTGCCATTAATCTTGAAGACGACATTCATGGTTCCACTCTCTTCAATTTGGCTATGTGTCTTGCCATCGGTCCACAATAGTTGGTCATAGCCCTCTTTTTGGGCTTGTAGGGCAGGATAAAGAGAAGCAGCATAGTTGCCGGCAGCTTTTGCTTCTCCGGTACCTCCTTCGCAGGCACGAGTATAGGTAGTCTCTACTTTTACGGATACCGGTTTTGAATAATAAGCTCCAACAGGGCTAGTAAAGATCATAAATCGATAGGTATCAGATGGTTTGACACCAAGGTAATTGTCCATTGCAAACATAAAAGGACGAATGTATAGGCTGGATCCTTTTCCTTGAGGAACCCAGGCTCGATCTACATCGAGGAGTTGTTTGAGTGCATCTAAGAAAATGGTTTCTGGCAGCTGGGGCATACACATCCGTGCAGCTGATTCATTCAATCGTTTGGCATTTGCTTCTGCACGAAAAACAAGCACTTCTCCTTTTTCATTCTTGTAGGCTTTCATGCCTTCAAATATGGCTTGTCCATAGTGAAGGGTAGCATTTCCAGGATAGATTTCCATGGGACCGTAAGGGACTATTCGAAAATCTCCCCACTTACCATTTTGGTAATCTGCTACAAACATGTGGTCAGAAATGGATTTACCAAAGACTAATGAGGAAAAATCAATTTCAGGAAGTTTTGAATTTTCGATTTTTGTCAGAGAGATGGGGGTGGAATTCTGCATCTGAAAAGTAGGGGATAAAGGTGTTATTAAGGTTTTAAGGAGCTAAATTACCAACGTGGTTTCCAATTTACTTCTTCTACATCCAATTCTTGAGCCATTTTTCGACTCAAAACAAATAGAAAATCAGAAAGGCGGTTGAGGTATTGAATGATTAGTTCTGATACTTGTTCTTCGGAAGCGAGTTCTACAACGATACGTTCAGAGCGACGACAGACCGTCCTTGCTAGGTGACAAAAGGAAACAGCGGTGTGGCCACCAGGTAAAATAAAAGCAGTAAGCAGGGGGAGTTCGGCATCCATAGCATCCATTTCATTCTCCAAAACAGCTACATCCTCCGGAAAGAGATCAGGTTTTTTAACCCTGTCTTTACCTGGAACCGTAGCTAAATCTGCACCAATGGTGAATAAGCGATCTTGAATAGATTTGAGCAGGGCTTCTCTCTTCTTATTTACTTCCTGATCACGAAGCAATCCCAAATAAGAATTCAATTCGTCTAAAGTACCATATGCATCAATACGAAGATTTGATTTGGGTACACGTACACCTCCCAATAAGGAAGTGATTCCTTGATCTCCTGTTTTGGTATATATTTTCATAGTAGCCTATTACTTATTCTAACAAGCGGTAACTTTTGATTTCAGGAATTAATCAAGCGGTAGTTAAAATACCCCTTGTTGGGTTTGGATTTACCTTGTCGGATTCCACTAATCCATCTCGAAGTCGGACTACCCGGTGCGCATAATGTGCGATATCATCTTCGTGGGTGACCATGATGATGGTATTTCCTTTGGCATGCAATTCATGAAATAGCTCCATGATGCCATAAGAGGTTTTGGAGTCCAAGTTTCCTGTAGGTTCATCTGCTAGGATGATGCTGGGATTATTTACTAGAGCTCTGGCAATGGCAACACGCTGTCGTTGACCACCTGAAAGTTCATTGGGTCTGTGGGTGGTTCGATCACCTAGACCCACATTATCTAGTGCCTTGAAGGCAATTTCTTCCCGCTCTGTTTTGGAGTAACCAGCATACACTAGGGGAAGGGCTACATTGTCTAAGCAAGTTGCTCGGGGCAATAGATTAAAGGTTTGGAAAACAAAACCAATTTCCTTGTTACGAATGTCTGCCAATTCGTTTTCACTCATGTCGCTGACATCTTTACCTGCAAGAATATAACTTCCAGAAGTAGGTGAGTCCAAGCAACCGATGATATTCATTAAGGTAGATTTCCCAGATCCAGAAGGCCCCATAAAAGCGACATATTCACCCTTATTTACGCTAATACTGACGGATTTTAATGCTTGTATAATCTCAAAACCCATTTTATAGGTTTTGTTGATTTCATGGGTTTCAATGACTTTACTCATGGTGTTCCTTGTTTTCTAGTGGTTTAGCAATTCTCAGAATTTAAAAATACATTAAAACTATCAATACACCTCATTCAGTGCACTTTCAATTTCTCCTTCTTGCATCCAAGCTTTCATTTCTTCGCGCGCAATTGCTGCATAGTTATCCAATCCAAGTTTTTTTGCAGTCTGAATTTTTAGGGCCCATAAGAGGGGGTCCTTGTTAAATTCAGTGGCAGTTTGTAACAATTCATACCCTTGTAATGGATTTTTGGATTGCTTTGCTGCTGCCCAAATCAAAGGACTTAAATAGGGATTGGCAGTCAATTCTTCTGAACAACCTATAAATCGAATTAATGCGAGCAAGGAGCTTGGGTTGGTCAAGTCGAACTTATTCTGAAATATGGATAAATCTTTTTCAAGATCTACTTTTCCAACTAAATACGTACCAATTTCTTGAATTTGTAGCGCGGTCAAACCATGTGCCTTTTGGCTTAAAAGTCGTAGTGCAATCTCTAATTTCAAACCCTCAGGCGCACTAGTTTTCCAAGATTCAAATAAATTTTGAGGTAAGGTTTCATTGAAATTTCCTAAAAATGAAACTGTAGCCTCAAGTGGGGAGGGTGCTTGGTTGTAGAGGCTATCTTTGAAATTTTTAGACCAAGAACTAACTGCTCTATGTAGGGGGAGTTGCGCCTGAAAACCTTTTTGTTCAGAAACCAAAAAGTCTCTTGAAGCCTTTTCGAAGTCCAAGTTCTGTGCTAGGATTAATCCAGTTAGGTTTAAATAATAGGCTGCATCACCGGGATTTCTAAAAGCCAAGCCATTCAAGTTTTTCACAGATTCGGTGATTCTCCCTGCACCCAAACTTCGAATTACAGCGGTTTCTTGGAATTGCATGCTGTAATCAATTAAATCTTCTCTAGTTGCAAGGGAATCTAGAAGTCGAAGGTCTGAACTTGGGTCTTCCAAATTGATGCTGCTAAATAAATTTCGATAGCCAGCAAGTAATACGACTGGTGTATTTTCTTTCGCTAAAAAATCTCGAAGCTTTTGTAGTTTATCTTGGCCCACCTCTTTTCCAAATTTTCTTTGAGCAGTAATTTGATTGATCAAGTGGATTCCGCTTACTTTCTCCTCATTTAAATCGATAGGTTTCCCCATTTTTAGTTGGAGCCCCATTAAATTCGATGCCGTGATAGGATCTTTTTCAGGCAGGTCTGTTAATAGTTGTAGTCCTTGGTTTTCTTTTTTTAGTAAGCTGTAGAGCAAAGATAAATTTTGAGAGAGTATTGGGTTATTGGGATAGTATTTTAGTCCATTTTCAAGATAAAATAATGCTTCAAAGTACTTGTTTTCTCGTTGAAGCCGATCTGCAAGGAGCAAAATATTGTCTACTTGTGGCGCATTATCAAAACTTTCCTCCAAGTGTTCTTTAGCTAAGCTTGGCTGGTTAAGTTCCACTAATAATTGAGCCAGTACATTTTTTGCCTTGGGGTTGTATCGGTACCTATCCCAACTGCTTTCGTAAAAGATGCTCGCTTCTAATTTTTGATTAGTTTGGTAGTAATAATCACCTACCACATTGCTGGTAAGCGAATTTAATTGTGAGGCAATGATTGCTTCCAAATAAGTGGTTAGCACCATAAACACAATAACTCCTCCAATTCGAAGATGATAGTAGGGAAGGATATAGGGTTTGTATAGGATTGCATGAACTGCTTTTCCTTGTTGCATTAGCGGAAAAAAATTTACTCCTAGGTATATAAAAAAGAAAAGTGAAAACCCGAATTGAGAATAGGTAAGTAGGTGCTTTATTAGTTCCTCTCCAGCTTGATTATGAGCTATTTTCAATTTCCAAACAGTCCAAACTAAAGCGATAAAACCTATAATAAATAAAGATTTCAAGATGAAAGAAGGACCAGCTAATTGGTTACTTTGTGTAAATTTTTGCTGGGTAGAAATCCATCCCAGGATGCCCAATGGAAAAATCAAGTACAAGACTGAAAAATTTGAAAATGGGAGCGATGCTTCCCCCTTTAAATTGAGTAGTAGTAAAAATAGTAGGCTTAAATAGGCTACCGCAATTACAGAAAACTGGAGGGGTGTTTTTGTTTTAAACCCTGCATTTGTTCTTGAAATAACCACCAGCAAGCCGGAAAGGATGCCATGACCCTGCCAGAAAATCCAAGCACCACCCATACCTATACCTAGCAGCAGGCTGTGTTCGGATACATACAGTAGGGGCTGAACCAATGGGCTCATCGTTACGACCCAATAAAGCGTTCCTCCAATCGCACAGGCTAAGGTAATCCAGCGAATCCAATAGGGGGTATTCGATCCCCACACGTGAAAATATAATGTTGGGATGAGTGTGGCAACAAGAAAAAGGAGAAGTGGAAGATTACTACTTGGTCCTCCAGTGTTTAACCCATTTAGATTAGTAAGCGTAAGCAAAAAAATCCACCCAGCACCTGCTACAAGAAATGGGAGTTTCTTTAAATAACTCAAACTAGTGAGCAAGGTAATACTTAGAAGTCCAATTAGGCCAGCAAAAAAGTAGCTCTCCACGAGTGTCGTTGGAAAGGGGACTACCAGGTAATTTTGAAAAACAACGAAGTGATCTACGTCAATGGAAATGGATTCATAGCCCAGTTTGAAGGTGCTTAGGGAAACAGGAAGGCGGTCCACAAAGACTCCTAATTGGATGTTAGATGGGGAAAATGGTGCTGTAAAGATTGAATAGAAAGCCACTAAGGAGCTAATTCCTGCAGCCAAGAAAAATAAAAAATAAACTACTGATTTTGAATTACCTAGACTACTCATTCTATTCCATAACTTTAGGAACGCTAAAAAAGCCATTTTCTTTTTTAGGGGCATTTTTTAGTGCTTCATCTTGGTTTAGTTGATTGCCTATCTGATCTACTCTTGTGACATTTACTTCAGCAGACATCGTTGTCAAGGGTAGGATTCCTTCTGTAGGCACTTCTTGAAGTTGCTCAATCCAATCTAAAACTTGGGAAAGGTCTTTACTCATTTTTTCAGCACTGGGGGCATCAAAATTTAGTCGTGCCAAATGCGCAATTTTTTGTAAAGTTTCTTGATCAATTTTCATTCTTGCGTTTTGGTTTGGAAGTGTATTGGATTCGTTTGTTAATGGTACTTTAAGGGTTGTCTAGTAATAGTTGATTTTGAATAATGTCAAAGCAATGTTGTTTTAAATCTTCTTCTGAATTGAAATTACTAGGGTAAAGAGGATCATGGAAAACCATTTTCGCGGAAATTCGCTTTAAAATTAAATCCTTTTGATCCGCCAAAATTACATGATTGTAAGATAAGGTGACAGGAACAATCGCTATTTGTTTTTCAATTGCTAGCCGGAATGCACCATTTTTGAAAGGAACCATTTGGGGTGGGTTTTGTGTGTAGATGCCACCTTCAGGAAATAAAACAATGCTGCTACCCTTATCCAGAGCTAGGCCAGCTCTTCTCATAGTTTCCGCTCTGCTTTTGATGCGGCTTCGATCTACTGCAATGTGTAATTTTTTGAAGTAGTAGCCAAAAAAGGGAACCTTTCGAATGGAAGCTTTGCCTACAAAGACAGTATCTCCTGGAACAAAGCCCATCATCGCTACATCGAGATAGCTAAAGTGATTGGCTAAGAAAATATAGGGTCTTCCTCTTTCAATTTTAGTTTTAAAATCCAAGTTTACCGGAAGAAAAATGAGTTTGAAGTATGTTTTTGCCCAATAATGGTTGATTTTTCTCCCGTAAGTATTCCATTTTGGGACCCAACTACAAATCAGAAAAGCTGGAAATAAAACTGCAAAAGTCAACAAAAAAGTGAATGCAGCAAAATAGGTATAGATTCGACTACTCCACTTACTCATGATTAATCATTGCGTTAGCGGCTTGGGAAAAATATTGCATCAATAAAATACGGGGCTCTTCTTCTAGGGGCACAGTATCTAGCGCATGCAACATGGCGTCCATCCAATAGTTACGCATCTTGGAATCAATTTTCCATTGCAG
>Ga0181558_10001915_pt1 | contig 19947 bp, 19 predicted proteins | sample 011ome_22_FD_133754 | JGI IMG/M metagenome (GOLD analysis project Ga0181558, IMG submission 133754) | Coastal salt marsh microbial communities from the Groves Creek Marsh, Skidaway Island, Georgia - 011507BT metaG (megahit assembly) | ecosystem: Environmental > Aquatic > Marine > Intertidal...
CTTCGGCGACCGCCAGTTCATTGCGAGAAATGAAAAAGGGCGTGCGTTCCCAGCCGTTTGTTGTTTTCACCTCGATCAATCGCTCCCGTCCGTCCGGCGTGAAGCTGGCTATGTCATACCCTGCACCATCGCCGTCCTCTTCTGAAACCCAGCGCACCTTGCGCGCCAGATCCTCTCGTCCGGCCACTTTCAATGCGGATCGTTCGTGTGCGACGACGCGCTCTTCTCCGGCGCGGCCGAGAGCACGGTTGCGTTCATCCCGACCCGCCACGTCAAACTTTCTGGCGACATGCAGCATCTGCTCCAGCTCCTGCGGCGGTGGTTGGTTAGACAGTGTCGGTGACGGTCCAATCCAGATCTGTGCAGCCTCACGCAGACCAGTGGCTGGCCGCGTGCCAGGCATCCGTCCAAGCCAGGCCGGGTTCCATGCCAACCAGCGCGCCACAGCATCAACCAGAGTCGTCTGGAAATTGAACGCTGGCTTGTAGCCGGGGATCCAATCTTCGCCGAGCCCCTTCAGTACGGCGCTGATATTCTGATGCTTGAACTCGATCGAGCCTTCAGTTCGGCTCTGCAAAAGGGGCATCAGACTGCGTCGGTGCTGAGCCTTATTGTAGGGACGGCGCGCCATGTCCTCAGCCAGCATCGTGAAGTAATCCGCGACGATCAGGTCGTTTTCTGCATCTGTCCAGGGCCCATTCGACATGCCGCCAGGTTATGAGCGGAAAGACTGTTTGTCATCATAGACCTCTCGCGACCGTTCGCGCCGTTGCGAAGAACCACGCCGCCTTCAGGTGTCTCTGACCGCATCGGTAGCGGTCGAACCCGCCTCAACTGCGGCGCAATCATTTTTTGACAAGCACCTGAAAAGGCGGGCCTTTTTGAATGCGTCTCGATTTGGGTGAAGGGCGGGTGGAAAGAGACACCCTGCGTTCAGAGACCGATTTCGGGCAAACGGCCAGTCTCCGAAAATCGGATGGCTTCGCTAAACCCCTTTGAAACAAAAAGAAAAAAGGCCCCGTCAGGGACCTCATCTCGGGTTCGCGAATGGTTTGTGGCGGAGGGAGTGAGACACGTTTCCAACTCTCTCACGTGCAAGCTATTGCAGGTTTCCACTATGCCGGATCGCTTCGAAACGCTGCGGGCTTTTGCCAAAGCGCCAAAAAAAACAATCCACCGGCGCTTAGAATAGAAGAATGCGGCGACGCCCGAAGGCGCCGCCAAAGTGAGTCGAATTCGACCCACAGGGAGGAACGGGCTAACCGCGCAAGCTGCAAATCGATGGTAGCAGTGCCTTCTGGTGGTTCTTGGCTGGCGTTGCTGCCCGTCGCAATCACTGAAACCAGCCTGCAACTGACTTCACTTGCATGAAGTCCTCGATGCCCCAGCGACCACCTTCACGTCCGATACCCGATTGCTTGTACCCTCCAAACGGAGATCCAACGGCTCGTGGAATACCGTTCATGGTCACCATCCCCGCGCGCATCTGCCTAGCGATACGGTTTGCCCGATTCCCATCCGCTGTCTGCACATAGCTATTGAGGCCGTAGACAGTGTCATTGGCAATCTCGACTGCCTCTTCTTCAGTCTCGAACGGGATCATCGTCAAGACTGGCCCGAAAATCTCTGTCTGTGCGATCGTCATTTGGTTGTTAGCATCGGCAAAAAGCGTGGGTCTAACGAAGTATCCACGGTTCATGCCGTCTGGACGTCCAAGTCCACCGACAACAACACGCGCACCCTCATCAATACCCTTTTGAATGAGCCCCTGAATGCGATCGAACTGAGATTCGTTCACCACGGGGCCAATGTGAGCCCCGGTCTCGCTGGGGTTTCCAACTTCGACCGAGGACATCACCTTTGCGGCGGCTTCCACCGCCTTGTCGTATACATCGCGGTGAACAAGCATACGGGTCGGAGAGTCACATGACTGTCCCGAATTGATCATCACCCCCATAACACCGCGTTCGACTGCTCCGGCGTCTGCGTCAGGGAAGATGATGTTCGCGCTCTTGCCCCCGAGTTCAAGCGAGACGCGTTTGACATCATTGGCGGTGTTACGGACGATCTCCTTGCCCGCACGGGTGGATCCGGTGAAACTCACCATGTCGATGTCCGGATGATTGACCAGATCACTTCCGACGCCAGCACCATCTCCATTGATCAAATTGAAGACACCCCGAGGAAACCCAGCCTCATCCACAAATTCCGCGAATAGCATCGCATTTAGCGGGCTCTCTTCGGAGGGTTTAAGGACCATGGTGCAACCAGCGATTGCTGCTGCGGCGACTTTCAAGGTCACTTGATTCATCGGCCAGTTCCACGGCGTGATTAGCGCACAAACACCGACCGGTTCGTTCAGTATGCGGTATTCCGGGCGATCTTCATCGAATACCTCCTCGAATTGGTAGTTCTTCGCCGCTTCAATGAGGCCGCGAATATTTCCTTCACCGGCACCGAACTGATCTCCGCGCGCCAAACTTATTGGTGCGCCCATCTCGATGCTCATAGCTTGCGCCATGTCTTCGGCACGTGCTTTGTAGATTGAGTAAAGCTTTTCGACCAATGCGATCCGCTCAATAGGCGGCGTCATCATCCAATCGCTGAAAGCAGCGTTCGCAGCAGCAACAGCTTTGTCAACGTCTGCCTTTCCACCGAGGGAAATCACGGCGCAAGCCTCTTCGTTGGCAGGGTTGATGACGCTGTGGTCTTTGGGCGAAGCAGGATCAACCCACCTACCATCGATATAGAACTGTCGCTTCTCAATCATCGCAATCTCCCTGAGAGTCACCTCAACTACGCCTTCACTACAACATCAATTCTTGACAGACAAGACATATCTTGGCAGACAAGAGAGGGTCACTCGTGACGGGAGGTTTGGTTGAAAAAAATCACTAGCATAGCTGATATGGAAGCTGTGTACCGACGGCGAGTACCCAGGCTATTTCGGGATTACGCAACTGAGGGAAGCTGGTCAGGACAAACGGCGAACGACAACGTTACTGACTTTCGAGCCCTTAGGCTTAGGCAGCGAGTTGGCATAAACATCGAGGAACGCTCCACAGTCAGCCAAATGCTCGGTGAGAGAGTTGCAATGCCCGTAGCCACCGCGCCCGTTGGTTTCACGGGCATGCAAAGGGCTGAAGGAGAAATCAAGGTAGCGCGAGCCGCCGAAAAATTCGGTGTTCCATTCACACTCTCAACGATGTCAATTTGTTCGATTGAAGACGTCGCAGCGCATACACAACGCCCCTTTTGGTTTCAGCTATACGTTATGCGCGACCGTGATTTTGTGTCGGGCTTGTTAGATCGTGCGCGAGCGGCTGGGTGTTCTGCATTGATGATAACGGTGGATATGCAGGTGGCGTCAGTGCGGCACAATGAAGTCAAGAATGGCCTGAGCAACTGGCCCCGCTTGTCCGTAGCAGCGACACTTGAAATGCTCACAAAGCTGAAGTGGTGCTCGGAGATGCTGGGAGCGGGCAAATGGACGCTTGGCAACGTCGTAGGGCACGCTGAGGGCGTTAAAACTCTCAACGATATGAATGAATTTGTTGAAAGGAACTACGACCCAAGCCTGACTTGGGACGACATCGCCCAGATCAGTTCTGAATGGGGCGGCAAAGTGATTTTGAAGGGCATTCTGGACCCTGAGGACGCCGAGTTGGCGAAGCAAGCCGGGGCTGATGCTATCGTCGTCTCCAACCACGGAGGCAGGCAACTTGACGGCGCTTTGAGCAGCATAAGAGCTGTAGCGGCAGTTGCCGAATCCGTGGGCAACGACTTTGAGATATACTTGGATGGGGGAATAAGAAGCGGTCAGGATGTGCTGAAGGCACTTGGGATGGGCGCGCAGGGCGCGCTCATTGGACGCGCGTTCACCTATGCTCTGGGCGCATACGGAGAACCGGGGGTCGCAAAGGCACTCAACATTCTTCAGAATGAACTCGAGATATCCATGGCTCTTTGCGGGCGACGCAAGGTCCACGAGGTTACCCCAGACATTGTGATCGCTCCAGACGGGCCAACCTAAGGTCATGAAGTTTTTGCGCCTAGGGCGACCCGCCTGCCCTCGTCGCGAATTCAGCAACGCAGCGACTTGACTCGCTGTTTTCGTGAAAATTGCTTGCGTCGTCCGTTGATCGATCATACCTCTTGGCTGACAAGAAGTACATAAATGCACCAACAGTCATTTGAGGGGGGACACTTGGCGGCAACAAGATCGAAGAACCTGAACGATAAAACAGCGGAAACTCTCGGTCGAAGAATCGTGGATGGCACCTATCCGGAGTACAGCCGGATGCCAGGAGAACTCGAACTAGCTAAAGAGTTTGGCGCCGGTAGGACCAGAATCCGTGAGGCGATGCAGCGGCTCGCTGCGTGGGGCATGGTGCTGGTTCGTCCGAAACACAAGACAATAGTCCTACCGAAGCAGGAATGGTTGCACTTCGACCCAGCAGTTATAACACTCCGCCTAAAGCACGGTGACAGATCCAACGTTTTTCGTGACCTGTCAGAAACCCGGATCAGCGTCGAGCCAGATGTTGCCTACCTCGCAGCAGACCGCGCCACCGAAGCGGACATAGAGGCTATGGAGCGCGCAATCGAAAGGATGAAGGAAACTTCTGGAAATCAAAGAAAATTTAGCGCCAACGATGCAGAATTTCACCGAGCGCTTTTCATTTCTTCCGAAAATTCGTTTTTCTATTCATTCTTCCTGACATTGGGCACGATGTTGGAAGTCGGGATTGTCAGCCATCAAAAGCCAAGAAGGCCGGACGCTCCTATCAGTGAACATACGGAAATTCTTAATGCCGTGAAGGAGGGCGACCCAGACGGCGCCCAAAAAGCCATGCTGAACCACCTGATTAACTCTCAACGCGAGCAGCGTGGTCATTTTGGTCTGTAAGACTGAGTCTCGGATTTCATCATTCTATGTCCACGCAAAATAAATCGGAAAGCCTAGCTCCGGATAACCTGTCTTTTTATGATTCTGGTCTAGGATTTCTTTTGTAGCTTTACTCTTTTCCGGGAAGATGCCTTCCAAAGCTCGGCGGCACCCTTCTTCAGAAATCCAATATCGCTCCCGACCGCAAGCAATTGGCATCCAGCATCAAGGCAGAAGGCAATTTCGTCCTCACTAGCAACCGTGCCACAAAACTTACCAGCTCGCTGCACTAGCTCTGCGATATCCTGCAGCGCGTCGCGGACAGCAGGGTATCCCAGTCCGTGTCCGATTCCACCCATATCGGCGGCCAAGTCACCAGGCCCCAAGAAAAGGCCATCAACTCCCTCGACAGAGATGATTTCCTTTGCGTTCCGCAGTGCTTCGCGCGTTTCAATCTGAAGAATGAGTTGGACGTTAGAATTTGCCTCTGCCACGTATCGCACGTCATCTCCGAAACTCGCGCTGCGGGTTGGTGCTAATCCACGCATTCCGTCTGGTGGATAGAGGACACCGGCAACAGCCCGGCGTGCCTCTTCTTCATTTTGAACAAATGGAACGAGAAAAGAACGGAACCCCAAATCACTCATGCGCTTGAACGTCGCAATATCATTATGCGGCACACGCAGAATTGGTTCTGGTCTTGCGCGTTGAAATGAATGCAATTGAGACAGCAGGGAAGAAATATCATTTGGCGCATGCTCAGCATCAAAAATAACAAAATCGAAGTCCGACTGGCCTAGTATTTCGGCCACGATGGGGCTTGCGGTGGAACACCAAACCCCGAACACTTGTTGTCTATCATCAATCTTAGATTTTAGAGGGTTTGGTCGCGGTAGAAGCACGAGAAGATTCCCTTCGAGATCTTTGGCATGAATGGAGCAAATGCTCGCTTCGCGTTGGGACAAGTGAGCCTCGGATCGTCAGACGATCAAGATTAGCTCTCATTAATGACGTGATATATGCCGTAAGATCGGCAACATCCTCGCTGTTGAGCAAGTTAACCATCGACGGCATCACGGCGTGGGTGGGCGGATACCAGATCCTGCCTGGAATTTGTTCCGGTGGGCGAAAACGAGCGATCGCATCAAAACTCGGCGGGTATGTCCCCATCGGATCGTCGTTCTCGATTCCATGGCACGCGGCGCAGTGCGCCTCGGCCAATGTACGCCCATTTTCCACGCTCCCATCATTGGCTGCAGCTGGATTGCTCTGCACGAAGGCAACAAATCCAACAGTTGCGAGTACCAAAGTACCCGATTTCGGTCCCTGCGGCATGGCTACCCTTCTTTCTTCAACAATGGACAAGCTCATAGAGAGGCTCGGATGAGCTGAACAACCTCGTCCCGACTTGGTTCCTTCACTGAGCAGGTCAGCTCGGAGCCGTAGTTCCGGTAAGCAATGTCGGCGAGGGTTTCGACCTCGGTATCAGTAAGCCCAAGCGAGCCAAATGTCTGGGTCAGTCCAACACGATCATACAGACTGCGAAGCATCTCAGGGAACTTTGCAGCTTTCTCAGACTTGGTACCTTTCAGCGCTGGATCCATTATCTCAGCAACACGAGCAAAGCGATCTTCGCAAAAAGGCAAGCTCCACTCAATAACTGGTATGCTACATGCGGCACACGACTCGCCGTGAGGTGTGTCCTTCATTGCTCCCAGCGCTTGCCCAAGTGAATGGGGAATGCTGATACCGATCGATGATAATGACATGCCACTGTAGCAGCAGGAAAGGGCCATGTTGGACCTGGCTTCGATATCTGATCCATTTTTACAGGCCTTTTCGATGTTCTCGAAAAACAGCCGCATTCCTGCTTCGCCAAGGTGGTCTGTCCAAGGCGTAGCGTGTCGGCCAATGTAACCTTCGAAAGCATGCAAGAAGGTGTCCACGCCAGTCGAGGCCGTAAGTGACTCAGGCTTGGTCAGATGCAACACGGGATCGACGATGGCAACCTTTGGCCAAGCTGCGTCCTTGTTCACAATAGTCGCCTTCAATCCGCGCTCCCTATCGCTCAAGACGGCAAAAGGAGTAACCTCTGAGCCGGTGCCGGCAGTGGTCGGGATTAGGATCATAGGCAGACCCGGCTCTGTCGGATGCCGAACTTCAGCATCTTTGCGACTGGTGTATTCCCAACTGCTGCCGCCGTGCACCGCGACGAGACTGACTGCCTTGGCCGTGTCGAGCGCACTGCCGCCGCCAAGACCAACGATCAAGTCGCAGCCTTCGGTCCGCGCTATCGCAGCCGCCTTGTCGCAGGTTTGGAATCTTGGATTGGGAACGACATCGTACCATTCCAGCGTCCGGACGCCGCTGTCTGTCAGGGTCTGGAGAAGCGCTGCGGCGATGGTACTGCCTTCATAGAATGGATCCATAACCACAAGTGCCGTTTTCCCAAACTTGGCAGCTCTTTGCCCGACCTGGCCAAATGTCCCTTGTCCAAGATGGACCTCAACGGGAAAATCTATATCGAAAGCTCGCATGATTTCGTCCTATATATGATCGCGTCGCCAAGTGAATAACTCAATGTCGACGCAGTTGCCTCAACACGGCCTGCAGCTGTCCCGAGTATATTAGAACCGCAAGGATGATTATTGCTCCCTTAATCACCAGCTGATAAAAACCAGGAACGTTCATTAAATTCAGAATATTTCTTAGAAGCCCTAGGATAATGACCCCGAGAAGGACCTCAAAAACTCGGCCACGGCCGCCCGATAGACTCGCTCCACCAATAACTACAGCTGCGATCGCATCAAGTTCCCAGGCTTCACCCATATTAGGTGCCATATTACTAGTCCGAGCGGTTACTAGAATACCAGCAACTCCTGCCATAACCCCACTAATGACGTAGGCTGCAAGCTTATAGGGGGCGACCCTGATCCCTGAAAGGTGTACGGCGGCCTCATTGCTACCTATAGCTTTCAGAATTCTAGCGAACGAGCTGCGCCGTTGCATGTATAAGAAAAACAGGAAAAAACCGGAACCGATCACCACAATAACCGGAACTCCCAAGACCTGTCCGCTGCCTACAAACTCTAGCGTGTCGTTGAAGATAAGCTGCGAATACCCGCCGCTATATATGAAGGCCACACCTCTAGCTATTGTCATCACGGCAAGCGTTGCAACGAATGGAGGAAGAGCGAAAACCGCAATAGCTGTCCCACTGATAAGCCCCATTGCAGCCGCGGCAAGAAGGCCAACCGCCACAGAGGGGCCAAACCCGACCCCGTAAGTATGGAAAAAAACACCAAAGAATACGCTAGCCACCGCCATGATGGAACCGACCGATAAATCAATGCCTCCGGTTAAAATGACAACCAGCATACCAAAGCTCACCATCGCCAAAGGAACAATTTGCTTTGCAATATTTGATAGATTTCCAGGTGTTAGAAAGACATCTGAAACAAGACTTGAGACAACAAACAATAGAATGCAGACTATAAGAATGCTCTGGCTAATCAGGAATTTTAGTATTCTAGTTTGCATATCTGGGGCTTCCTTCCTTCCCGACAATTGCCAACCGTAGGATGTTGTCCTCGGTGATGTCGTCACCGGTTAGTTCTCCGCGAATTTCCCCTTCGCCCATTACAAGCACTCGGTTGCAAAGACCGATCACTTCTTGCATCTCAGAGGAAACCACAACGACGGGCTTGCCAGACATTGCCATTTCGTTGATTAGTTTGTAGATTTCTACTTTTGCACCAACGTCGACGCCACGCGCCGGCTCGTCGAATATTATGATTTCGCTTCCACTGCTGAACCACTTGGCCAGAACAACCTTTTGCTGGTTGCCGCCACTGAGCGAACCTACTTCGGCATCTAATCCAGCTGCCTTGATCGACAAAGACTCGACCTGTTCATTGCAGATTTTGCGTTCCTTTCGGCTATTGATCATGCCCGTTGCGTTAGTCAGCCTATGAAGAATAGGAAGCGTTATATTGTGGTCGATGCGCTCATTCAGCAGCAATCCTTCCTCTTTTCGGTTCTCTGGAACAAGCCCAAATCCATTACGAACCGCTCGGAATACAGTTGGATTATTGACGTCTTTTCCGTTTAGTCGAACTTCTCCGCTTTCAAATCCCCCCTCCGCGCCAAAGATAGCCTTCATAACCTCAGATCTGCCGCTGCCGACAAGCCCGGCAAAACCCAATATTTCTCCGCGGCGGACATCGAATGATATATCGGAAAACTCTCCAGCTTTGGTCAATTTCTTTGCAGAAAACGACACCTCATCGGAGACAATTTCGGGCTTTTTCGGATACATAGCTGAAACAGACCGGCCGATCATCATCCTGATCAGTTCGTCCATGGTGAGCTCGGATGTTTGTCGGGATCCCACGAACTCACCGTCTTTTAGAACAGCAACACGATCCGTGAGGGAAAAGACTTCGTCTAACCGGTGAGAGACGTAGACAATACCGACGCCCTCGGCCCTCAGCAGTCGGAGAAGGCCATGCAACTGTTCGATTTCTGGCGGTGCCAAAACGGTGCTTGGCTCGTCAAGTATCAGTACCTGCGCCTTTTCGCACAAGGCCTTGGCGATTTCGACGACCTGCTTCATAGCGACTGTAAGGGTGCCGACACCAGCTCGCGGGTCCAGATCGAAGCCAAGGCGTTTGATTATTTGGTTAGCGTCCTCGACAATCTTTTTGTCGTTTACTATTGCTTTATGAGAAATGTGATTCAGATATATGTTTTCGGCAACTGTCAGATGGTTTGCGAGCGCAAACTCCTGGTAGATGACACCAACCCCTGCTTTTCGACCATGGATCGGGCTCTCAATTCTTACGGCTTCGCCGTTGATGCGCACTTCTCCTTTGTCCGCGGCGTATGCACCGGTCAAGACCTTCATAAGCGTCGACTTGCCCGCGCCATTTTCACCGCATAGCGCCAATATCTCACCAGCGAAGATTTTCAATGAAACAGATTTCAGCGCATGTACACCACCGAAACTCTTGCTTATTTCGATTAGCTCAACGCGAGGTTCCTGATCGATATCGTTCATTTGCTGTCTCCGAACAAGATATGTAGGTCAGCAATCCTGAGCGACGATTGTCGGCCGCTCAGGATCGTTCACAATGAATTCTTCAGAGGCGGTTGCGCCTCACTCGAACACGGGCCACAGAATGCCCTCTTCTCGCTGGGCTTCGATTTCTGGCCAAAGGCTCTCAATGTTGTCAGGCGTGAACGCGACAGCGGGCGTGTAGCGGAGGCGCTCAACATTCTCACCCGCCAAGACCGCAATGAGGGTCTCGTAACCCAATCCAGCAACTGCTGCCGGACTGTTCAGACCAACTGCGCCAAGCATGCCTTCGTTGATCAGTTCCAGCGCTTCCACGTATCCGTCGGCGGAAGACACGATCGGCACGCCCTCGATACCTAGAGAATTCATCACGCGGTGACCCATGATGATCCCGTGATCGGCCTCAACGCCATACACGTTGAAATTTCCCTGGTTGGCGGAGAGGATATCCTCGGATCCGCGAAGCCCATCTTCGAACGCCCACCCGCCGGCATAGACGTGGGCAACGATTTCCATATCAATGCTGCCACGCTCGCGGAGGGAAGCTTCGATGATCCCCATCAACAGACCGTCACGGCGATCCTTGCCGACCGGGTTGCCCTGTTCGGAACTCATCCACGCAATCCTCAATGGCTCGCCATCCATGTAATCGACGAGCCATTCGCCCACCAACGCGCCGTTGGCAAAGTTGTTGGAAGCGACAGCGCTCGCCACCGGGCAGGTATCAATCACTCCACTGTCAATTGTCACCGTGGGGATTCCCGCTTCAGCAGCGCGACCGATAATTCCACAAAGTGCCGATGGGTCTGAAGCATTGATGATCAGGCCATCCACACCCTGCGAGATCATATCTTCAATGTCCGCCAACTGCTGAGCAACATCGTTCTCGGCCCCGCTGACGAGTGCAGTGTTTCCGGCAGCTTCGATTAGGCGTTCGGCAGCAAGAGCTTGCTGACCATAGTAGTCACCTTGAATCGTTCGCATCGAAACGCCAATTGTCAAATCTTCAGCCGCAACTGCGCCTCCGAACGCGGCGCTGACGCCAGCGGCAAGCGCCGCAATCCTCATATACATTGTTCAGTACTCCCTTTCTTTTGCCGTTTTTCTTCCCCCGCGCGTTTGCGCGAAGGCCGTGATTTTTAAGGTGTGCAATACCCCTTCCAGCCTTACACTTCATCACCTCGCCTTGTCTGTCAAGAATAATCTTGTCTGTCAAGATGCTTTGTGATATAAGCCTCGAGAGGGTGCTCAGAGACGCATCTGGAAAACCGGGTGCGGGCAAGCGTACTCCGTTGAATCGAGGGGATGGGTATGAAACGTTTGGTTGTCACAGACGCAGACTTCCCGGGGTTTGAGCACGAGAGATGGGCCGCGCGCGAAGCGGAAGCAGAGTTTGAGTTATTGCAATGCAAGAGCGAAGAGCAAGCAATCCAAGCTCTAGCCCAAGTCGATGTCGCGATCGTTCAATATGCGCCCATTACCGAGGCCGGACTTGCGGCAATGCGTCGTGGAGGGGCAGTTGTACGCTATGGCATTGGGCACGATAATGTTGACGTTGAGGCTGCATCTAGGCACGGCATTTCAGTCGCGAATGTTCCCGACTATGGGATAGGAGAAGTCGCCGATCACACAATGGCCTTGATCTTGTCGTTGCTCCGTCAGATCCCAGATTATGATTCGTCGGTCAGACAGGGACGTTGGGAGGTTTATCCCCGACTTCCTGTCAAATCATTCGATGAGACGGTTATAGGCTTTCTTGGCTTTGGGCGGATAGGGCGAGCGGTTCATGGACGCCTCCGCGCCTTTGGGTTCACGGTCAAGGTGCATGATCCGAACTTGAGCAAGTCCGACGCCGAAATCCTTGGCGTTGAACTCGTCGACAAGCATCATCTGGCGGCAGAGTCGGACGCTATTACGCTTCACGCACCCCTGTCTCCGGAAACCTATCACATCATCGACGAGAGCTTCCTGCAATCAATGCGGCGGAACAGTGCTCTCGTGAACACGTCCCGTGGCGGGTTGATCAATGCGCATGATCTGGCCGCAGCTCTATCCGAAGGTACGATCGCACGAGCAGCCCTCGATGTGTTCGAAGAAGAACCGCTGTCAAAGGATCATCCGCTTCGTTCAGCACCAAACCTAATCATGACGCCCCACGCCGCTTTTTATTCAAGTGGATCGCTTGATCGGCTGCAACGGCTGGCGTCTGAAGAAGCGCTTCGAGCCTTAAGGGGTCATCCACTCCGTTGTCCGGTGAATTAACGGCGGCTCGCCGATTGTGCAACTTACCAAACCACCTCAAGAAAGTAGAGCCTGAAAATGGAAAGCAATCAGTTAGAAAACCCAACCAACTTGGACAACTGGCAAGAACGAGTAGATCTGGCTGCTGCCTTTCAATGGGCAGCAGAGTTGAACATGCACGAAGCTGTCGAGAACCATTTCTCGCTTGCGGTCAGTGACGACGGAACAAAATTCTTAATGAACCCGTGCGGTCTTCATTTCAGCCGGATAACTGCTAGCAGCCTTTTGCTTCTTGACGCCAAAAATCCAGACACCATGAACGCACCTAATGCTCCCGATCTCCCAGCTTGGAGCATTCACGGTGCGATACATCGGAATTGCCGACACGCGAAGTGCGTCATGCATGTACACTCGAAGTATGCAACGATTCTAGCATGCCTCGAGGACTCGAGGCTTCCCGCAATCGATCAGAACTCTGCAATGTTCTTCGGGCGCTGCGCCATTGACGAGGCGTATGGCGGCTTATCACTTGAAGATGAAGGCGAACGAATTGCGCGATTGCTGAATGACGTAGAAAAAACAGTGTTGATTATGGGCAATCACGGCGTGTCGATCATAGGAAACTCTGTCGCTGATGCATTCCGAAAACTCTACTACTTTGAGAGAGCGGCCGGGACGTATATCGAAGCGCTTCAAACCGGTAGGGCGCTCAAATATCTGCCTGATGAGGTTGCGAGAAAAGTCCCTCTAGAAATGGTGAATCGGTTGCAGCGCGATCGGAAGCACGACCTGTTTTTAGCACAGATCAAGGCGATTCTTGATGAAAGAAGCAGCGACTATGCCACTTAGAACGTGGTTGGACTTTGGAATTTCAATTGAGTGAGGTGGAAATTTTGACTTCTATGGACGACGGCATCTGGCTGGGGCGCATCTATTTGCCATCTGAGGGTGGTCCGTGCGTGGTAACGGTGCGTGACGGAAATGTTTACGATATCACGTCGCGCAAGGCTGCTACTGTCCGCGACGTTTGCGAGATGCGAGACCCTGCTGATTTCGTCATGAGCGCAGACGGCAGGGTCGTTGGAGCCATCTCCGAACTCGATCTCAGCTTTGTAGGGGACAGTTCGAGGCCCCACCTCTTGGCCCCCTGTGACCTTCAAGCTATCAAGGCCTGTGGTGTGACCTTTGCCGGGTCTATGGTTGAACGCGTAATCGAGGAGCGTGCCAAGGGTAACGCCCAGGCGGCGGAAGAAGTCCGTCTACGTGTCGGCGCCATTCTGGGGAAAAGCCTTCGCAACGTCGTGCCTGGCTCTCCTGCTGCGGCCGAGGTCAAGGCGGCCTTGCAATCGGAAGGCCTTTGGAGCCAGTATCTTGAAGTTGGTGTTGGACCCGATGCCGAGGTGTTTTCAAAGGCTCAGGTTTTGTCTTCCGTTGGCCATGGCGCCCGTGTCGGCCTGCATCCTGGGTCCGAATGGAACAATCCCGAACCCGAGGTCGTACTCTGCGTTCGCTCCGACGGCAAGGCTGTCGGTGCCACACTTGGCAACGATGTGAACCTGAGGGATTTCGAGGGTCGCTCTGCGCTCCTGCTTTCGAAAGCCAAGGACAACAACGCTTCCTGCGCCATTGGCCCCTTAATCCGGCTCTTCGACGATAGTTTTGGCCTGGATGACATTAAAGCGATGGAACTCACGATGACCATCCAAGGTCAAGATGGGTTTGTGTTGCGAGGTCAGTCGAAGATGTCTGAGATCAGCCGCAGTCCGGAGGATCTGGTTCAACAGACGATCGGACCGCACCATCAGTATCCCGATGGACTGATGCTGTTTCTTGGGACGCTCTTCGCTCCGACCGAAGATCGCGACGTGCCAGGACAAGGGTTCACACATAAAGTCGGGGACGTCGTGACCATCACTGCAGACGGGCTTGGTGCGTTGCGGAACACCGTCGAACTCTCGACCAATTGCCCGCCCTGGACCTTTGGCATCCGGGCGCTGATGACGAACCTAGCTGCCAGAGGACTGATCTGAGGCCCTCGGCAAGCGCACACGAGATTGGAATGAATATGACAGTGCATAAAAACTTGATCGGCGGCACATGGGTCGAGGGAGTCGACGTCGCTCCTAACCTCAATCCCTCTAACCCTGATCAGATCGTCGGTGAGTTTGTGCGCGGGGACACTGCGTCCGTTGATGCGGCCGTGGCTGCGGCACGAGCAGCCCTTCCGGGCTGGTCTGGTGCCAGCCCACAAGTGCGGCATGACGTTTTGGAGGCCGCCGGTGCCGCCATCATTGCACGAAAAGATGAAATTGGCCGACTGCTCAGCCGCGAGGAGGGAAAGACGCTCGCCGAGGGTATCGCAGAGACTGTGCGGGCCGCACAGATCTTCAAGTTTTTTGCGGGTGAGGCCCTTCGATTGGCCGGAGACATTCTGCCGTCGATTCGGCCCAACATCGATGTCTTGGTCGAGAGGGAGCCCGTTGGGGTCGTCGGGTTGATCACACCTTGGAACTTCCCAATCGCAATTCCGGCCTGGAAGGTTGCTCCGGCACTGGCGTACGGTAACTGCGTCATCCTAAAACCGGCCGATCTGACCCCCGCCTGTGCGTGGCAGATTGCAAGCATCCTAGACGAGGCCGGTTGTCCGGGTGGGGTGTTCAATCTTGTTATGGGGCGTGGCAATTCTGTCGGCGCGCGTATTGTGGAGCATCCCGGCATCGACGCCGTCAGTTTCACCGGATCAGCGCCCACGGGCCGATCCATGGGGGTGCGCTGCGCGGAATTGGGAAAGAAGGTCCAGCTCGAAATGGGCGGGAAGAATCCGATGGTGGTGCTCGACGACGCTGATCTTGAGACGGCGGTGAACGCTAGCCTGAACGGCGCTTTCTTCTCGACCGGGCAGCGGTGTACCGCGTCCTCCCGCCTGATCGTGACGGAAGGGATCCACGATGCCTTCGTGGCGACCCTGACGGATCTCGCGGCAAAGCTGCAAGTGGGTGATGCACTCGACCCAGAGACCCAAATCGGGCCAGTGGTGGACCAGAGCCAACTCGACCAGAATCTCGGCTACATTCAGCTAGCCAAGGACGAAGGATGCGAAGTGTCCGGTGGTACAGTCATGGATGGCCCTGGCTTTTTCCAGCAACCTGCGGTGTTCGCAAAGGCCACAAACGAAATGAGGGTTAGCCGCGAAGAGATCTTTGGGCCATGTGCCAGCGTGATCAAGGTCGGCGATTATGAAGAAGCTTTAGCGGTGGCGAACGATACCGAGTTCGGCCTTTCATCGGGCATCTGCACTACCTCGCTCAAGCACGCGAACCATTTCCGTCGCCATGCACAGGCCGGCATGGTGATGGTCAACCTGCCGACCGCTGGCGTTGACTACCACGTGCCGTTCGGCGGCCGCAAAGGCTCAAGCTACGGCCCAAGAGAACAAGGCAGCTACGCGCGCGAATTCTACACCACTGTTAAGACGAGCTACGTTCTACCATGACAAGATTCTCTGGTATTTGGCCTGTGGCGCCTACACCCTTTCGCGAGGACGGATCTGTCGACTATGAGGGCATGACCCGTGTGTTGGATTGCATGATCGAACAGGGGAGCGACGGCATCTGCATCCTTGCGAACTTCTCGGAGCAGTTTCTGCTTTCCGATGATGAGCGCGCTGCGTTGATGCGCGTATCCCTTGAACACATCGCTGGGCGTGTACCTGTAATTGTCACCATAAGCCATTTCGCCACACGAATTGCCGTAGAGCGCACGCAACTCGCCAAAGAGCTCGGCGCCTCGATGGTCATGATGATGCCGCCATATCACGGTGCACTTCTAAAGGGCACGCACGAGCAAACGTTCGAACAATTCCGACAGGTCGGGGATGTTGGCATTCCAATCATGGTTCAAGATGCACCGCTCTCCGGCGTAGAGCTTCCCGTGCCATTGCTTGTCAGAATGGCCAAAGAGATCGAGCAAGTGCGTCTATTCAAGATTGAATGCCCGCACGCCGCTACAAAGTTACGCAATCTCATAGAACAAGGCGGAGCCGCGATCGAAGGGCCGTTTGATGGAGAAGAAGGCATTACTCTTCTTGCGGATCTTGACGCAGGCGCTACCGGCACAATGACCAGTGCCATGATTCCGGATCAGATCAAACCCGTTGTCGAACTGTACCTAAATGGCAATCGCGACGGTGCAATTGCGGCCTACGAACGGGTAGCCCTTGCCATAAACCACGAGAATCGGCAGTGCGGCTTCCTTTCAGCCAAGGCGGCTATGGTAGAAGGAGGCGTTATCAAGTCGGAGTTTTGTAGGCATCCTATCGCTCCTTTACATCCTGGAACACGCGCGCTTCTGCTTGAACTCATACGCCCACTGGATCCGGTAGTTCTGAATTGGTCTGCATGAAACACTTCCGATTGCTCTTTGCGCTGAACTACGGGATTACGTCATGACGAATCCTATGAAGATTAATGTGTTGATTACCGGAGCAAGCGGCAACTTAGGCTCGAAACTCTCAAGACGACTTCTCGGTGATCCCAAGTGTGGAATGATATTCGGTATCGATCCCGTCGCAAATTCGTTTGAGCTTCAAAATGAGAAAAGATACCAGTCGTTTTCGATATCTTTGAGCGAAGTCTCAGACCTGTTGATAGAAGTCGTTCAAAGTTGCGACGTAATCGTGCACTTTGCAGCGATTAACCCCCAGCCCGAAGCCACTTGGCTCGAGGCCAGCGAATCATTCGACATGACTGCAGTGCTGGTACACTTAGCCTCACTATATTGCAAAAGATTTGTCTTTGCATCCTCAAATCATGTTTTGGGGGGCTACAAGGACTCACATCTTGGACTTGTCCCCGGAGCACTTTCACACAAAACCTTGCCCAATCCAGGAACAAAGACCGTCGTTGATGGCGTTGAAAAGAAATCGCTTGTTTATGCCGCCTCCAAATTGATGGGCGAGCGCATTTGCCATTGTGCTTCGGAAATATCCAAGCTCGAGAGTATTTGTATCAGAATCGGCTGGTGCCTACCTGAACCGAACGATCCGCGACGAATCTCTGCCTCAGGCTCACTTTTTTCCGTTGGCGAAAACAAGACCGAGACCGCGTCGAGGGATCTAACATGGTTTCGGAACATGTGGCTATCAGACAGAGACTTCGTGGAGACCTTTGCAGCAGCGGTAACATGCGATTCTCGAGACTGGCCCGCGCGTTCGATCACGCTCAACGCTGTGTCAGCGAACACTGGAAGCCCTTGGAACCTCGAAAATAATCTCCACCTCATTGGATACCAACCTAAAGACAATGTTGAAAGCTGGTTATCTGGATCGAAAAGAAAACAGGCCTAAAAGATGTCAGCGACATCCCAATTGCTATTCGTCGGATGCTATACTCACGAACTGCCGCATGTCATGCCCAATGGCAGCGGGATTGAGACGCTTTCCTACAATTCTGACAATGGTCGACTAACAAAGGTTGGCCCCTCAACTCCTGCCGTCAACCCATCTTGGATAACCACAAACCGTCAGAGCTCCCTACTATACAGCGTCTGCGAGCACTATGAGACACAAGGTGCCGCTGTAGAGCTATGGAGAATTTCTGGCGGCTGCCTCACCAAGGAAATGAGCGTACCAGTTAATGGAGATTGGCCTTGCCACATTTCCTTGTCGAAGGACGAGAGAAACCTGCTCGTTTCAAACTACGAATCTGGGAGCTTGGTCGTTTTTCGGTTGGATGAAGCCGGCCGGATGTTGGGGAGCACAACCCTGCACCAGCACTTTGGAAGTGGTCCCAACAAGGATCGTCAAAAAAGCCCGCACGTCCATCAAGCGATACCCACACCAGACGGAAAGAGAGTTCTGGTCTGCGACGCCGGCACTGATGAATTGCTACTCTACGATAACCACTCACTGAATTTGGAAGGCATAGACCGCACTGTAATTGGAACAAGGCCCGGTTCGATGCCAAGACATGCAGTGTTTTCGCACGACGGCAAGAAACTCCATGTGATCCATGAACTCGGTGGAATTATCTCGACCTTTGCAATCAACGGTGAACAAATCACGCTATTGCAGGAGATTGAAACCGTTTCATTCCCGCCAATTGATCCGCCAGATTGTGCAGAGATACTACTTCACCCCAGTGGGAAGTTTGTCTACGCGAGCAACAGAGGGAATAACACGATCTCGGGTTTTACGGTTGCGCAAGATGGAATGCTCTCGTTGATTGAAACATGGCCGGTATCTGGTGATCATCCGAGGAGCTTTGCCTTTGCTCCTGACGGACAGCATGTGCTGATCGCAAACCAGAACAGCCACACGATCGTCGTTCTAACTGTTGACAGGATCACCGGAGAAATAGGGGAAATTGTCTCTGAAATTGAGCTGGGCAGCCCCGCTTGCATTCATTTCCCAAGTCGTCCTTCGGAGCGGCACTTCCTTGAAGCTGTAGGTTCGTGAATTTGTCATTTGTTCCATTCGCGAAGATAGTTCCATTGAGCCTTGCAATACTTGGAACCACAGCCAAACCGATCCACATTGTGCAACTGCGCTATAACAACCATTTTTAGACCTTCGACGGCGGAACGCGTTGTCACATACCGTCAGAGGCGATGGGAGAAGTCAGCAATACCCACTCCATCGCGCCTGCTCCCGCATCACCGCGTAGTCGCTCAGCATCACCGCGATCGCCGACCCCTCCGGCAGCATCGCCATCTCCTCGGCCGCCCGTGCCTGAAACTCCCTGCTGTATTCCATGACCGGCGGACACGCTGCCACGCCGCCAGCTTCAAAACCTGCCGTCGCGCAACCGGTCAACAAGTTCGTCGCGATTACGAGGACGGCGAGCCGCAGCCTCCAGCATCGTTCGCTGAACTTCATTGGCTTTCTCCCTGGTGTCGAGGCGTTCCGCGAGGCGACCAGCGCGCTCGCCGGAGCGGCGCAAGGCAACCAGGAACAAGAGGATCGCAAGTGCGGTGACGCCGTAGCGGAGCGCCGTGCGCGCCCATGCCGATCCAACGAGCGAAGCGACAAACCCACCGATCACCGCCGCCCCCGTTTCCAGTCGTCGAGCCGAGCATAGATCGTGACCGCGATGCCGCCGAGCGCCACGGCGATGAACACCCAGCGCAACGTGTCGAGATACGGCACGAGCGGCAGGATGGCGGTCTGGGTCTCGGCCAGGACCCTCTGCGCCACTTCCACACCGGCCGCGCCCAGCGTCGCCGCCCCCGCCGCGCCACCGCCTTTCATGGTGCGGCTCTGCGCCAGAACCTCGCGCGCAGGCGGGGTCTCGGCTACAAACGCCGTCGCCCGGACCGGGAACCGCTCGCCCCACTGGCGCGCCGGGCCCAGGTCGACATGCAAAAATCCCGAACGTGGATAGAAGCCGAAGCCGAGGAAGCCGACCTCCCGCGCCGCTGCCTCGAATGCTACGGGATCGTGGTTCGACATTGCGATGTCAAAGGCCGCACCGGCCATGTGCTTCGAGCGAGTGGCGCCGCCGACGGAGCGGTTGTGTTCGGGACTGCGATAGGCAGAGCGGACGATCAGCGGCTTGCCCAGCCGGTCACGCAGCGCCTGAAGCTTGTCGAGCGCCAGTTCGTTTACGAGCAGTTTTCCGGTACCGCGGCAGGCAATTTCGGCGGGCGAGAAGTTGGGCCAGCGCCAGGTGCCGTCCGGCACGTCGCGCCAATGGTCGTAAAAGGTCGTGGTCATGGTTTCCTCCAGAAACGAAGAAACCCGCCA
>Ga0181558_10001922_pt1 | contig 19914 bp, 10 predicted proteins | sample 011ome_22_FD_133754 | JGI IMG/M metagenome (GOLD analysis project Ga0181558, IMG submission 133754) | Coastal salt marsh microbial communities from the Groves Creek Marsh, Skidaway Island, Georgia - 011507BT metaG (megahit assembly) | ecosystem: Environmental > Aquatic > Marine > Intertidal...
AAGAACATGACTTGATGCTCGGTATGGACGAAGAAGAGGAAGAAGAAGAAAGTGAAGAAGAGGAAGAGGAAGAAGAAATAGAAGAAGAAGAAGAAGAAGAAGAAGAAGAAGAAGAAGAAGAAGAAGAAGAGGAAGAAAAGCGCATCGCTACGCCTCCCAAACCAAAACCTTCGACTGAGCCAACAAACACGAGAAAGAAATCGCGAGTTTGGGAGGCGGAAACAGCACCTCCAAAGAAAGCAAAGAAGGAAGACGAACTGGTCAAGGAGAAAGAGAAGCCAACGACGAAACCAACTCCTCGAAAGAAGAGCAAAAGCCCGTCACCTGCGCCACCGGCGGAAAAGCCGGCCACGCGTCGAAGCACGCGTTCTCAAACGCCAGAAGTAGAAGCAAAAGAAACCGCGGCGAAAGAGAAAGAGAAAGAGAAAGCCGAACCAGCAAAGAAAAAACGCGGCCGTCCTCCAGCCAAATCAAAATCTCCTCCTCCGGAAGAGGAAGCCGCTGAACCTCCGAAAAAGAAGCGGGGTCGGCCGCCGAAAGCGCCGCCGCCGACGACGACGACGACGGAAACCAAGAAAGCAACGCCAGCGGCGAAAAAGAAAGCTCCCGCGTCCGCGACGAAAAAGAAAGACGCTAAGCAACCGGCGGTGCCCGTTCGTCGTTCGTTGCGTTCTCGCTCGCCAACGCCGGACGTTTCCTAATTAGCTTTTGTTGTACTTTTACTGCCAGTATGATTTTTAGGGTGTACGACTCGTTAGCCGAAAAGATATCAACACAACCGAGTTTTTCATAATCCACATTTAAAAAAAACCGCGCTGCTCGGCACGCGACAGACGAATCGAAACTTCGCGCGGAGCGCAGCGAAAATTCATAAAGAGTAGCATCAGGTCATCGCCGTTAATTCTGCCGAGTAGTTTTTCGCGTTTTATCGCCTCTCGTCGTCCTTTCTTCGAACAAAATAAGACTTCAAATTCGCTCGAGAGAGAGAGAGACATCAACGTTTGAATTTAGACGAAAATGCAACTGACGATGCGACATCAAACAACGTCGTCGAGCGCCATATTTGGCCGCGCTTCTTCCGCTTTGTCGTCATCGTCGTCGAGTGGTGTCGGCATAAAACGCGCGTCTTTGGCGTCGAGCCGACGCGGTGCTTTGATCAACGGCGCTGGGGAAAGAACGCGTTTGGTCGCGTCGTCGTCGGGAGAAGAAAGATCGAGAAAATGCATCGTCTCCGCTTTGAAGAATACTTTCAACGCGGCGATGACGACGACGACGACGACGACAGCGTTCGCATCCGAAAGACGGAAGCGATGTTGTTTAGTCTCCAGATCATCGACGAGAGGTGCGATTGTTACGAAAGCCTCCTCCTCTTCCTCTGGGAAAATCAGCAACGCAAATCAGAAGATTCCAGAACCGTTTAAGTCTATGTTCGCCATCGCGATGGCAACCTTGTTCGCGTCGTTAATTGCAAACAGCGACTTGTCGATCGCGTTTCCGCACTTGGCGCCGGTGCAGAGAGGATGCGAAATTGTGAGCACGAACGCGATTAAAACGTTAATGTTGATTGTGGACGGCGCGTTGGATACGGCGCAGTGCGTGTGGATTTTATTGAATAAGATACGCGCACCACAAGGCGTAGTGTCTGGAATGGTTGGGATGATGTCTGGAGTTGCGGCGTTTATTGCCGGCGCTGTTGGCACCGGTGTGTCTGCCGTTGGAGCGGCGTTTGCGTTTGTGACATCTCGAATGGCGATGTTTCTCGCGACACTTGCGGTGTGGGCAGGCGCGGGAACTTCGGCGTTTGTTTCTTCGGGCGGTGCAACTATGCAAGGGTTACCGACGCCTGTGGTGGTTGCAGTCACAGCTGGTGCGACTATCTTGGTACAAAATGCATGGAAGATGTGGAGAGGTGATGGTATCGAAAGTAGCAGTAGTAATGCAGTCGAGGAAGCGGCGGCACCATCACCAACGCTCAAGGCGGAACGGGTCATTCGATCCGCGGCTGCGATAGAAACGCCGCCTCCGCGACCTTCACCTCCTCCTCCACCACCACCACCACCTCCTCCTCCTCCTCCTTCACCTCCGCCCCCTACTGTGCGTGCACCAGTGGTAGCCCAACCAGTTGTGTCTGAAGTCGTCTCTACGCCAGCGGTTGCATCGACCCCACCACCGTCAACACCGCGAGTAGTTGACGGCGAAGCCGAGGAAGTCAGAAGAGTCTTCGAACGTCTCAAAGCAGAGGCGGAAGCGAACGCGAACATTGCCAACTTGAGCACCAAAGAGAACGCAGATGGAACGAAGAGAATTGGCTCCAAGGAGCGATTCCAAGCGTTTGCGTATCTGGTGAAGGAAACTGTGGACTCGATCAAAGGGGTTACGAGCAAAGATGCAGATGAAGTTCTCTTCGACGCAAAGTTCCAAGCGAAAGAAGTTGCCAGCATCACCTCTAAGAAGTTAGACGAAACGTTTTCAGATAAAGAGCAGTTTGAAGAAACGTTGAAGAGAACGTTTAGGAAAACCACCAGCTTTGCCAACGAAGCCGTCATCGCGGCGGCTCCAGTGTTCAAAGAACTCTCTCCAGTTCTCTCGAAATCAGCGAAGCGAGCCGCTCGACAGTTACGAAAGATCGACGTGAGTCAAAGTTCGACCGCTTCGAACGCATCCACAAAATTTGAGCTTCCTAAAGTGGAGATGCCGGAGATGCCAGAGATGCCCAAGATGGAAATGCCAAAAGTTGACATACCAGCGAAAGAAAAAGATGAACAAAAAGAAACAAAGAAAGTAGAAGACAAGAAAAAGGAAGCACCAAAACCGTCAGCATCGCCCGTGATTGAAGAAAAAGACACCAAAGCTATCGAAGCCGCGAAGAAAGAAGCGGCTGAGAAAGTGTTGAAGGAGATGGCCGCGTTGGAAAAGCAAATGTCTCGAGACGTTGAATCGGCACGGGACAAGGTTGCGGAAGCGGAAAAAGAAGCCGATCGAGCCTCTACATCTGCATCTTCCAGCGACGGCGACGTAGAAATCGTAAACACTACCGATGGGTTGCGATTTTCCGTTGACGAAGACGACGTCGTCGCGCCCGCGGCAAAATCTGGAGCTGCGAAGAAAGCCGTTTCGAAAAAGCTCAGCGTCCCCGACGTCGAGCTTCCAGCCGGCACCAAGGTCATCCGGGACTCCGAAGACGACGACGATACGAAGTAAGTAGTATCTTTCTCTCTTCGGTCTTCGCGCGTGTAAAGTAGTCTTTTCTAGCAGCAGCGTGCCATTTACTTTGCGCGACGCGGTGTAAATATTTTTTATTTTTAGTTCTCTGAAACTCTGATCTAATTTTCACACGCACCCGAGTCTTAAAACGAAAACCTCCCCACTCTTCAAACGTGCGATAAAACACACTCACAACACACTTGAAACTAAAACCATGACGACGAGACGCGCGGCAGGTGTCGCGATGCAAAGAGTGATGACGATGATGCGCTTTCAAGGAGGACGAAGCGCATCGTTCTCTCCATCTTCTTCGTCCTCCTCGTCGTCGTCTTGTTATCGTTACTCGACGACGACGATTCGCGACGATGTCCCGAACAGGTCTACGAATTTCCAATCGCCGTCCTCCTCTGGCGAGGAGAGAAGCGCGGCGAGATTTATGACCGAACCAGAGCGAAACGAGAGCACAAAAAGAGACCATTACGAATGCGTGGCAATAGTAGACGCGATGAGCGCGAGAGATATGGTGTTCTTTCACCCTCGCTGCTCGGAGGGTCGCGCGACAACGAGTTATGCCAGCAACAACTTCAACGGAGAGCAAAAGGGAAGGATACCGATGCCCTTCGCCTTGGCTGGGGATATTATGCCGTCTGTTCACAACAATAGCCACGAGATAGTAAATAACGTGAACGTTGATGTAATCGAGGACGCGTTGAGAAGGTTGGAAATAGCGTTTCCCCCGGCTTCGACGACGAGGAGTAGCGAGGAGAACGAGGACGAAGAGAACAACAACGGGATGTGGTGCAAAACGCACCTGACGTATCAGCCGTCGAATTTAGTGAGGAAACGAAGGCACGGATTTTTAGCGAGAAAGAGGACAGTTGGCGGTAGACGAGTGCTCGCGCGTAGAAAAGCAAAGAGAAGACGAAAGATGTCGGCGTAAATGAAGAATAACAGTTTGTAATAAATATATTCGTAGTCACAACATTTCCTTCACACCAAAAAAAAGAACATTCGTATTCATGATGCGTGTAATAAATAATAGCGTCGCGCGCAAATGTATGATTAAACCGAATAGATGACGTCGTTATCTAGAAAGACGCGTTTGCTCGCTCTGCTCCCATCGTGTGCGTGCGTGGTCCACGCCAAGGGATCGATCAATTCTTCTCCAACCGCTGCGGCGCCGTAAAATCCCAAGACCAATACCGCGCTCGGAACCGGTGAGAGCCATCCAAAAGAGCTGGCAAATGAGAATGGAGCCGAAAATGCGTAGAAAAAGAGCGCAGTAAGCGCTACGTGTCGGTACAACGTAGGTACCGGGGTGTCTACGACTCGGAGTATAGTCGTCTGAGACTGGAGAAAGTTCTCACAGTGATTGTAACAATCGAAAGCTGCTTCGTCACTTACAAAAGCATTTTTACGAGCAAATTCCACCGTACGTTGCAGCTCGGCGATGCACGCCGCAGCTCGACTTTGGTGAGACGTGGCCAAAATTGCAGTTTTGAGTTTCGTGTCATTTTGCATGTGAGTGAAAACATCTGCTATAGATGGTGCTCCGACACCAGCATTGGCAATGTCGTACGGATCCAGAGGTTTCACGGTGAATGCAGAATCCAGCTTGTCTGCTGGAATAGCCAATTTCCTCGTATTTTCGATATCACTTCCACTATTTTGAGAATATATTGGAACACCAAGACGGTGGTCACACACAGTTCTTCGAGCAAAAACGAGCGCGAGATCGAGTAGACGTCGAACGCGTTCTCGCAATACATTAGGATTGACCTCCCCTTTATTCACGCTGTCCACGCTGAAGAAGAAAGTCAACGCTTCCTGCTTTGAAAGCTCTTCTTCAGTTGCCGAGCTTCGAGCGAGAAAGAGCCCACGCTGTTTTGTCAATTTCTTTTTCGCGGATGTATTGCCGTTGTTGTGTCCAAAGCAGGTTGCTGCCATGACGTTTATTGACCGCGCAGAATCATACATGTTATCCAGAGCGATGAGCACTTCGTACCATTTACGATAGGCGACGTGTGCGATGTGCGATAGCGCAAAACCTACCACTACTCCAGTGAGTCGATGTGCAGTTGCATCAAAGGATACAAAACAATCACCAGTATTCATGGCATCCGAAAGCTTTCCGCAAGATACTTCTTTCAAAATCGTGGCAAAGTAAGCGACAAACACTGCGGAAAGAAGTTGCGGCACGCAGCTTGCGTAAATCGTGCCTCGCATTACAAAGAGCTGTGAGATGAAGTGAAAGCTACCTCTTTCTGCATTTATTGCAACGAGTTCTGCTGATGAAGTCGTGATAGACTCATGAGGTTCCGCGAGGGCAAGAATCTTCTTTACCGTGGCTTTTTCGCACAAGTCAGCCTTTTCCGTCTTCGAACGCGTCAACTGTGGAGATACGGAATGTTTCACTCGCATGATAGCCTGGTAATCCGGACTTTGCTCCCCAGAATCATCGGTGACGTGGTGTAACGCTTCGCATTCGTGCCACAAATTGTGACCAAAAACGGATAGATCGTGGTTTGGTTTTATCCAACCGAACGGTTTTTCCAACCTCTCACCGACTTCCAGAACACCGTAGAAGCAGAGCGAGACCAAAATAGCGGGCCAGAACGCGGCGTACTTAAAGCTCGCAGTAAAAAGAAGAGGACTCGAGAAAACGAAGAAGAACACAATCACGTTTATCGCATGAACCAAAACTCGCGGCGTTTGCGTGTGTGCTGCGCGATGACAGCTGACGACTGCAGATAACGCTTGGCGTATCTCTCTCTGAAGGTCCGTGGCGCCGCGGTCACACACAAATCTCTTAATTCTGAGATTTTCCACAAACGCGTGCAACTTCGTCGCTACGAAATTTAATCGTCCGACTGGGTCGTTAATTTTAATCAGAGCGTCATGTAGTTGATCATCGTCTTTCTCGGACTCAAATACATTTTTATCCAATAATCGACCAAGGTTGGGACCCGACCCAGAATAACGGTCTGTAAGGAGGACGTGTGCATCGTCAAAAGGAATGATCTCTCCATTCGGTCCAGCACCTAATGCAGATTCACGAAGATATATGCGCGCCACGGCAAAAAATAGCGTTGTCAACCTGAGAATATGTGCCCGTGGAGATACGCAAATAGTTGCACTTTGCGCCGATGTGTCTGACTGCGCTGTCATCTTTGCACCATCAGTGATGAACAAACGTTGCGGATTCACGAACGCACTCGTGCCCATATTCAAATTTCTCAAAGAGCGTCTAAGTTTTTCGAGCGATACTTTAGCTTCGTAATATCTTTCATAAGCGTATCGAAATCTGTATACGATGACGAATGCCAATATGGACGCCACAGCTGTATGCGCATCTTTCGAAAACGTTACTTGACACTCGCTCGGGTCGCGGACGTCTGCACCGCATTTCCAAATCTTTGCTGCTTGGGCGAGACATGCAAGTGCTCCAGCGATGATACACTGCGGAATGAGTTTCGACAACACGGTGTTACGAAACTTAAAGACGTCTCGGAAAACCCGAGCGTGAGAACGACTTTCGGCTTCGGTTTTCCCGCCTGTGCTGAACGCATTGGAGACAGCAGATTTGGTCTTGTGCACTTTTTGGGAGCTGTGGCCTGATTCAATATCGCCGCTATTTTCATTCATCGTAGCGGGAAGAGTAGCAGATGGAGTAGAAGGTTTGCCAACGTCAACGTCAACCAGCGCATCGGTTGCCGAATGGGGGGGTATTTTGCGCGAATGTTTACTTGCACTCATAATGTCTGATACCGCAGAAGGCAATGCCACATCGAACATAAGTTCACGAAATATTCTTGATTCCTTGTAATGTGCAGATCCTGCGGCTTCAATATCGTGACCGTCGGTATCGTAATCGAAGGGATTCTCCATATTGCGCGCTACTTCCGCAGTGCCATAAAAAGCAATCGCAATCAGCATAGCGGGTGCAGGCGATAACCATCCAAAACCAGCAGTGAAAATAAATGGTGCAGAATATACGAACGCAAATAAAGCAAAGTTCAAAAGGTGTAAGTATATCCACGGCATTTTAGTCTCGTTGATGCGTTCGAGATTGTTGCACGCGACTAGGCAATCATTGAGATCGTCGTACAAATCAAAAGCGCCGCGTTCGGAGATCTCGTTTCTTTTGCGCGCCTCTTCGACGAGTTTCTGGCACTTGGCCACAATAATAGCTGGTCGAGATGATACGAGCTTTCCACACATCAACTCTTTTTCATTTGCCGTGAGAAGTACGGCAAGCGAAGGTTTTCCCCGTGGATCTTCTCTGATTAATTGACTGGAATCAATATTCGTACTCTGAACTTCACCAACTTTTCGAACACCATATCGCGATTCGCGCGTAATATGTCGAATAGATCCAAACAAACAGTTCGATAATCTTCTGAGTTCATCGCGGAGTTCAACGGAGCTAATGAATGCTGTCGAAGCCATGGAGGCGTCTCCGTCAAATTGAAGTTCACCGGGTAAATCTGGTCTGAGGAAGGCTAGGGAGCCACAGGCAAAGTTTCGCACACCTTCACACAAAGCACCCATAAATTTCTTCGCCTCGTAGTATCGATAGTACGATATACTAGCGCGAAAACACAGAGTGAAACCGATAACACCACCACAGACGGAGTGTGCGGTGTCGCTGAAGGCGAATATACAGTCCTGGTGCGACGCGACGTCTACACCACACTGCTTCACTTTCGTATAGTTCGCGAGACCAGCGAGGAGACCTGCAAATACTGTTGGCCACAAAATAGCCGGTAAGACGGTATTCTTCCATGCAAAGAGAGCTGTGAAAAATGTCATGGACGTGAAACGACATCGCTGTACCGAGGTTGAGATTTCGTGAATCTTGGTAGACGATATATCGACGAAAGATTCTTGCTGCGCAATGTCGTTGAAGAGCTTCTCGGAAACGCGGCGCAAGCCTTTCTTACGTTCGTCAGCTTGCTTTGAATCGATTCCACCACCGCTGCTGATGGCTTGCGCGACTTTTGACTTATCAATCACTGGCATTTCTTCCAGTGCAGTGTGATTGGAAGCCATATCACCTTCACTGGTAGTTCCGACAGGTCTTTCGGGAATATTTCCAAGAAATATGCGTTTGAATTCGTGAATTTGCGCAGATTCTCGCGCTAATCGCCTGCCGAGGTCGCTCAAGTCATGGGAAGGACTCGTCCAGTTAAATGGATCAGCCATTGCCGTGCCCATCTCGTTTATGCCATAGCACGAGATGACGACGATTCCCGATGGGATAAACGCGATCCACTTGAACGTGACAACAAATACAAACGGCGCCGTAAAGACGAACGAAAAGAGAATTAGTTGCAACAAATGCGTAAATGCACGGGGCACAGGAGTTGTTGCCACTCTGTTTGCGGCTCGTGTAGCAGCAAGCGTCTCTTCAAGGGTTTGATAAACTTCAAATGCGGCGCGTTCACACACATTGCCGAGTCTGCGCTGATGCTCCACAATCGTTTGGATTCGAAGACACGCGTATGCACACCTTGAAGATACGGGAATATCTTCAAATGTTTCGTTAAACACTTTTGCATCTGCGATGGAAGAGTCATTGTTGACACTCGCATCCATATTATTGACGAGCAACTCTGGTATTTTCGGACATCCGTAGGGGTCTTCCGTTAACATTGATTCAGCAGTCATCTTCCTTCCAAATTCGTCGCCAACTCGAGATTCACGAATCTGAATACGTACGGACGCATACGCGATGTTCGTTAAACGAAGAATTTCCATCTTTGCTTCTTCACAAACTTTCAAGTCTTTCTCGAATTTGTCCTTACTTTGCATCTTAGATTTGCTTTGAATGGAGTACTCGTAATCCCCTTCCGACGGCTTTTCCCCGCCTTCGTAATCAATCGGGCGAATAAAAGACGAAGTCAATACATTCACGTTGCGCAAAGCAACGTGTAATCGACCAAGACACTCTTTCGCTTCATAGTATCGATCGTACGCCCAATCTGCTCGAAATACGAGTAAGAAACCAAGCGCGATGGCGGCAATACCATGCGCTGTGGGATCCATGGCAATCAAACACTCGGAAGCGTCTGTGACTTCAGAACCACAGGAGAGAAACTTCGCACCTTGCGCAAACAGAGCGAGACCTATGGTAAGCACAAGTTGAGGAATGACATCAGGTAAGATTGTATCTCGCCACTGGAAAATATCGAGGATAAAGTCAATCTTGAAAGATGACGATGATTTCAACCCAACGAGGCCGTCGCCTCGACGAACGCGATCGACTGGAGGTAAATCTCGATCACGAACTTCTCGATTTACCACCAACTTTGCGGCTTTCATAGAAACACACGCATCTCCTGGCGGGAACAATAATTGCGTTCGATTCGTATCTTCGGAAGATTCGCTCATACTTGAGCTGCTCCTTACGTATGCATAGTGCTTGCCTAGCGCGGAAAAGTATCTCTGTAAACCCGCTCTTTGAGAGGAGTGCATATCTTCAGCTTTACTTTCGCTCTCTCCTCTGTCATCACTTCTTTGTGCGAGAATCTTCTGACTCTGGTGAATTCGAGCGACGTCTTCGAACAGTTCGGCGCCCAACTGCGACAAATCATGACTCGGGGCCTCCCACCCGAAGGGGTTTTCCATCTTCTTTGCAACTTCAGCCACACCGTAAAATGCCATCGCGAGCAAAGCCGAGGGCATTGGAGTAAGCCAATCGAACGACGCCGTGAAGCAAAACGGTGCTGAGTATACGAAAAAGAACAGCAAAGTCGTCAGCATGTGTGCATACTTGTTCGGCGTCGGCGTCGTCGTTATGCGCTCGCACGTCTTCACGCCAGCTAGAATACTCGAACAATCGCGATAGATGTCCAAAGTACCTCGCTCGCACATTTTACCAAGCCGTCTGCGTTTCTCAACGATGTCCAGAATCTTTTGCACGACAGCATTGGCGCGGTTAAATGGCTCTAGATGTACGAACGCTTCAATCTCCACAGGATCTTGAAGCAGATCGAGCAGCGACGGTTTCCCTGCGCGATCGTACCGCACAACTTCATCCGCTGATATCGTTCCGCTCCCGATCGAAACTTCCGCGTTTTGAACGTCTTCCGAGTATCCAATGCGCGACTCGCGTATCGCTATTCGGAAAAACGCAAAGAGAAGTTGACTCAATCGCGCGAGTTCTTTGCGATCGTCCTCGTTTTCGTCTCTTTGCGAAGCTTGTTGTTGTTCTTGTTGCGCACCCGAAACGAAAAAGCTTTCCTCATCTTCTTTTGTAGTAACAGTATTCACTCCGACAGTATCGTCATCATTCGCACCGCCAGAAGGAGGTGAAGAAGCAGAAGAAGTAGAGGAAGCGCAAACAAACGAGCAAAACGCGACGTTCAAATTCCTTACCCCGTCTCTGACTCGTTCAATCGCCTCTCTCGCCTCGTCCCATTTTTCGTACGCCAAGTTCACTCGAAAAACCAACAAAAAAGACAACACCACCGCCACCGACGTGTGACCCTCCACGCTAAACGCCACGTCGCATTCTTTATCCTCCATCACGTTCTCGCCGCACCTCTGTATCTTCAGCGCGTTCGCGAATATCCCAACAAGAAACGCCAGAATCATCTGCGGCAGAACCGACGGAACCACCGTTCCGCGAAAGCGAAAACACTCCTTCACCCATCGAAACGCCGACGGCTGTTGGTTCATATCGACGTTCCGTTTCTTTTTCGTAAACGTCACCACCCGATCTTTTTTGATGGGCGCCTCTTTACCTCTCATATTATCTTCTTCAATCGATGCGTCGTGAGCCACCGAACTTTTAGGCCAAAAGCGTGCGCGTCGCGCGTTCGCGTTCGCGTCGTTAAACGACGTTTCTGTTTTTGTGTCGCGCATTTGATTTGATTTTTGATTTTTTTTGATTTTCAAAAAGCGTTACTACTCGTACAAAAAAATGGACGAAGGAGACGCTAACACCACCACCACCAGACGGGGAGGAGGAGGAGGAGGAGGAGGAGGAGGTTTGAAATCGTTCAAATCCCGCGGCATCTCGGCGCGCGTCTCGAGAGAAAAGCAACGCAAAGACGCGTTATCGAGGCAACAATCGGCGAGGCGAGATTTCGCGGACCACGCGAGACGCGTCGCGCTGCTTTCGTCGAGGAGTAAGGCTGGAATTCCAATTCAGACTTCTGCGACGAGGAAGCGCGAGGAAGAGGAAGAAGAAGAAGAAGGAGGAGGAGCCGTGAACGAGGAGATTGGAGAGGAAGCTAACAAGCGAATAAAAACGACGACGGAGGATGTCGTTGATGTCGCGGATGCTGATACGCAAACGAAAGAAGAGGACAGAGGTGAGTTGCAACTTCCGGAATACATGACGGATGTGCCCACGGATTTAGGGGAAAATTGGCTCTGTCAACCGAAACCGAGAGGTACGCGGTGTGCGGTGATCGCCGCGAGAGGGAGGACGAGCGCGTTCGATAAGTACGGGAAGAGAATTATGGTGGAAAATAATAAGAAGCACTTTCAGAGCGCTTTACCTGGGGGCAGTTACCAGACGAGAGGTAATTCGGAGACGTTTTGCATATTGGATTGCGTGTACGGCTTCGGCGGCGAAGGAGGGGGAGGAGGAGTAGGGGTTGTCGCTCCTTCGGGTGTTGGAGAGGATAAGGACGACGCCATGGAGGAAGACGGAGGCAATGAGGGTGTCACGAATAAAAATTATTTTGTAGTGCTAGATGTGATGGCGTGGAATGGAGCGGAGACGTACGGATGCGACGTGGAGTTTCGGAACTTTTGGTTACAAAGTAAGTTTGCGAGCGAAATCGACTCTTCAGCGGTTAGTCGCGACGGGCACGAATATCCCATGTTTCCAGCGCCATTTTTTTCGTGTGCGACGATTAATGATTTACGTCAATGTTACGAAGGTGCGAGACTAAAGAGTTTTGGAGGTTACGCGTGTGATGGACTCATATTTCGCGATAAGAGAGCGTCGTATACTCCCGGTGAAAGTACACCTTTGGCGTTGCTCTATAAAGACGAAGCGCTGTGCGAGAGCTGCGGAGAGGGAACGTTTCGCCGAGAAGTTTTAGAGCGGGGATGCTTTTTGAAAGTGAAAGGAGATGGGATTGGTGGTGCAAATTTGTGTGCGGTAGACGATGACACGGTTTTAGTACCAGCGGGAGGACTGCAATTGAATCCTAACGTTGCCGTGCGGTGCGAGTGGGAAGGGGATAAATTAGTTCCGCGAGGATATAGCGAAAAAAAAGGAACGCGTCCAGATGCATTCTCGAGGGTTCAATTTTATATCGCCTGCAAAACCAACCCACTGACAATGGAGGAAATAGCGGCGGCGGCCGCGTAGTTAATAGCGCATAGAAGTAGGAGCATATATACCTTTAGCTAGAAATTTTATACTATCGCATTTTATCGCTTGATTCGTTATTTATCCTTCTTCGTCTCTTTCTCATCCTTATTTTCTTCTTCTCTATTACTTTCGTCGTCCTTATTTTCGTCTTCTTCATAAGCGCGACCGAACTCGTTCACGCGGCTTTTATCGACGCCATAAATCCATCTCTGCCACAAATAGCCAAAGAAAATGACGTCGTCTCGGAGACACGCGATGCGATGCTGCCAGGGCATTGCAACCGCGAACGAAAACACGTCGTCGATGAATGTATTGAAGGTTTTATACATGAACGCGCGCCACGGTAAATGAGCGACTGACTTCAACTTATAGTTTATGTACAGCTGAGGCGTCATTGCAACAAATCCAAACATGTACACCCCGTTCGCGGCGTTTCGAAGGAACCAAGCTTTCCACGAGCGATGTTCGTGATATAAGAGAGACCTAATTGACAACCCGCCGACAACCGGGAACAACGCGAACACGAGCCATTTCATAGCTTTCGCATCCGCTTCGTCGGTGTCTTTTTGCATTTCCGACGCTTCTTCGTTGTTTTTCTTTCGTGCTCTCTTTGCAGCGACAAACTTCCAACACTTCCATAACTCGAGCAATGCCGCGATGCCGGTTTCGACGACGATGATACTCGACGCCGTTCCTCGCGATTCCCAAATGTTCAAGAAGATGATCGTCGAGCAAACAAAGTTAGACCACTGCGATCGAACCGACAAACCCTCCAAGTTCGTTCGCCCTTTCCAAAACCCGACGTCGTTTTTAAACGCCAAGAACGAAAACCAAGAATGCATTATGCTCACGACAAAAGTGGCAACTAACCATCGCCAATCTTGCCCGACGACCATTTCTCGCACTTCATCTAAATCGTCGTCGGTGAAACCCATGGTCGACTGAAGCTGACCTAGCGTTGTTTCTACGTTACGTAAAATGCGATAAACACCGAGTGGGAGCGGCTGTATGTTCAACGAGATGACTGGATCGTCAGGATACGCCTCTTCGTCTTCCTCCGAGGAATCCGTTCCCGCTTCGTCAATCATCTTCAACTGCCGCCACTCTCTTTTGGAGATGGAAATGTCATCCATCATCGCTAGCGGCCTGTACGCTCTCGTCTGATAATTCAGCATTCGTAAGCCAATATCTAAAGGCGCTCCGTGTGCGAAAAAAGGAAACGGTGCTTTCACTTTCAACACTCGCAAGTGCGGTCGCAAGTGCGGCAAAATCTTACCGCTGGACGCATCCATCGTCGTCGTCGTCGTCGTCAAAGTGCTATTCTCATCACCACCACTGCTATTATTAACGCTGCTACCCTGAATACTATTCCCTCCTCCTATCAATTTCTGCGTCTTCCGTCTCTCGCCAACCCGAGCGTATTTGAGCACGTTAACACTCTCCCACCAAATCACATCCTTTTCGTTCCTCAACGGCGCCTCGTCGTCGTCGTCGTACTCGTTCGCGTCGTCTTCATCCCCAATCTTCGTCATAAAAACGTGCGCGTACAACATCGTCCCGTTTTGTTCTCGCACATTAAACTCTCGCAAAGGTATCGTGACGTTCTCCACTTTTTTCGTGCCCCATCTCGCGTTCGCGCTCGCCACTCTCCTCGCCTCTCTCGTCGCTTTTCTCCTCTTCGGTTGCACGAGTCCATCGAATTCCTCGTGAAACGCCCTTCTGTCTTCCTCCGCTTCGTCCTCCTCCCTCTCTCTCCGAGCATACGCTCTCGAAATCACCTCCTCCATCACTTTCCGTTCGCTCTTCGTCTCCGAAACGTACACGTGCACGCGAAAATCCTCCTCGTGTTGCAAACTCGGAAACACGCACATCGAAGCTTTCCCGTCGCATCGCTTCGGGAAGAAAAGGTGCAACAGATTCAAAGACACGATGGTCACGTAAAAGAAGAAGATGAATTGCGGGATTTTTGATGCAAAACTGCTCATGTTTTCTGTTCTATCTATCTCTCTTTCTATCCGACGCGAGCCTCCGCCTTTTCTTTTAATCGCCCGCCCGCAACGCAGCGAGTGAGAGAGTCAGTGAGGCAAATTTATGCGGGGAAAAGTCCAAGTAATCCTCATTAAAAAGAGGAAGAGAAGGATGATTTCTCCATCGAAAAGGAGCGACTACCACGCTTCTTCTTCTTCCCGCGCCGCTCCTACGAACAGCGATGTTGGCGCTGGTGGTGTCGGCTTCTCCACCGGCAACAATTCGTCGTCGTCGTCCGTGGAAAAAAGAAAGAATCTGAGCAAACGCATGCGCAAGTGCTTTTACGTTTCCATCGCGCTGCTGTTTCTGTTCCACTTCTCCGGGAAAGTGAACGAGAACGCGAAGACGTACGTGGACACGTTCGAGAGGGAAGTGCAGGAGCACGTGTTTGAACCGATTGCGTATGGGTTAGGGTTTGGGTACGAGGATGAGGACGGTGATGCGGATGATGGTGATGGTGATGATGTTGCCGAAGAGCGTGGCAAAGAAGAGCAACTGGGCGAGGAGGAGGAAACGGTCGCCGCGGACGCGAACAACGATTTAAAGTATCGAGAGGAAAACGAAAAAGCAGAAATGCACGACGAGGAAGAAAACCAAGAGGCGGACGGGTACGAAGTGGCGACCATGGAGAAGAACGCGCAAATTGAAAGAGAGGTGAGGCAAGAGGAAGCGGCGAGGAAGGCGGGCAACATGCCGAAGGCGTTTGCGATACATCGAGGGAACGCGAAGTGCGCGAACGCGCCGAAAGAGATGTTGCCAAAGTTTACGAAACAGAGCGGGTTGAGGAAAAAAGAGAGCAAGGTTTTGCCGGCGAAAGCGGGGTACGTTGGGGTGTCTAGGATCGACGGGGCGACGAAAGGGACGGTGAGAGTGCGAACGGAAAACGGGCCGAGGACGAAAAAGATTGAATCGAGCGTGAATCCAACCGTGAAGAATAAAGACGAAGAGGCGTTGATTGCGTGCTTAGAAGATTTGTCCAAGTGTCAGTTAGACTCGGAAAATGACTTGGTTAGAAAAGCGGCGTGGAAATTAGCCGGAACCATGGATGCAAAATTGGGGAAAAGTTTAGCGGGCATCGAGAGAAAGAAAACGTGCGCCATCGTTGGTAACGGCGGCGCTTTAATGGCCAAAGAATACGGCCAATACATCGACAAACACGACGTCGTCGTTCGCATCAACGTTTTAGATAACAACAACGCCAAGTTCAACGCCAGTTTAGGACAGAAAGCTACCCATCGGGTGTTGAGTTACAAAATGAGCAAAGACGTGTGTTGTTTACAACCCGCCTCGAAACACCCGCCCGATAACGACGAGCTCATTTACTTAGCCTGGTTCCCGGCCATGCGCAAACAACTCATCTCGCGCTTAGCCAAACGACAAAAACGGAAAGTCATCGAAATGCACGACGCGCATTTAAAGTCCATCATCCACTCGTTCAAAAAAATGCGCGAAGAGCTCGTCCGGCTCGGATTCGGCCCGTTCGAAGATTGGGAATACATGACTTCCGGCATGCACGCCGTGTTAACCTTCGCGCGTTCTTGCGAAACCGTCGACGTGTACGGTTTCACCACCGACTCTGGTGGGAAAGAACCGTATTGGTTCACCGGTCGTAAAGTCGCCCCGAGATCCGGTCGGACGCAACACGCCTGGGACCACGAGCGGATGATTTTGAGACTCCTCGCGGCCAGCGGGATTGTCAACGTGTGCACTTAGAGAGAAAGAGAGAGAGTAACGCTTAGAAAACGAAAGAGAGAATGATTGAGAATTAAAAAGGAAGCACTAGATAACGCGCTATTCGCCGCATCATTCGCGCAGACTCGCGCGCCGCGTCTCTCGCATTCTCGATAGACATTTTTTAAAAACTTTCTCTCTCACTTGTGGTTTCTTTCTTTCCGCCCCTCATTAAAAAAGCGCAAAAATCAGAAGCACGCAACGAAATGGGAGAGAAGAAGAAGAAACGGTCGACGGACGCGTCCGAGGACGAGCGTTCGGAACGCAAGAAGGCGAAGAAAGAAAAGAAAGAGAAGAAAGAGAAGAAGGATAAGGACGACGAGGACGAGAAGAAACGCGGCGGCAGCCTCGCGGGTGGGCAAGAGGAGGTGGGTCCGAAAGCGCAGCCGCCGGGAAGTGCAAAAACACCTAAACGTTTCCGACTGCGCTTAAAAGGCATCGCTCCGAACACGGATAAAGCGCAAGTCGCGAATTTCTTAACGATCGATGAGTCGTGCGTTCGAAACGTGTTTCACGGGGAAGCGATCGTCGTGGTTGAATCCGACGCGGAGTTTCAGCGATGCGTGGAGAAGGACGATGAGAAATTAAATGGACGATTTGTAAAAGTGACGGACGAAACGAACGGGGTTGCTCGTTCGAACAACGCAGCTGTGACGAGAGGTACAGATTTTGGCACCACCACGCCGACGAGTAATGCATCCGATGGACTTACGAGGAGAAAAACGACCACAAACGAACGAGAAGGACGAGATTGGACGTGCGAGAAGTGCGGCGGGGAAAACTTTGCGAGGCGCGAGACGTGCTACAAGTGCGGGTTGGGAAAATATGGGGAGCAGGTGCCAGCGATGAAAATGAACGCGAGTATCAACACTAGCATAAAAAAGCAAAACAATGCCGGAGATAGAATGGTCGCGCAAGGGTCCGAACAAGAAGGGTACGAGGTTTTCGTGAAGTATTTACCGAAAAACGTGGACGAGAGCGACATCGCGGATTTCTTCAAGCTCTGCGGCGAGTTGAAGGAAGAGGTGAATTTGTTGAGAGACCAAACGACTGGAAACAGTAAAGGAGCTGGATTTTTGACGTTTAAAGCCGTGGAATCACGAGAAAAAGCGTTGGCGATGGATGGAGAGCGGTTTTTAGATCGTACAGTTTCGGTGACGGTTGCGAAAAAGTCACCGTTTGGGACGAGAGGAACGACGCAAGCGTTTGGGACGCACACGCCGGCGATGTTGAGAGAAACTATCGATAGTTTAGGCATAGCAAATGATCCAAACGGTATATATATAGATGGTACGTTTGGAAGAGGAGGACATACGCGCGGGATACTAAACGCTCTCGGGAAGGATGGGCAACTCCACGCGTTTGATTTAGATCCCGAAGCGATTACGGTCGGCAGAGCGTTGGAAAAGGAAGATTCAAGGTTTCACATGCACCACTCGCCGTTCGGGAAAATGTTCAAAGTAATGCGAGAGAAAGATTCGAACGTAAAAGTTTCAGGCGTTTTTCTTGATTTGGGTATCTCTTCGCCGCAGTTTGACGACAAGTCTCGCGGGTTTCGACCGGAGCAGGACGGGCCGCTGGATTTGCGGTTCGACGTGACGAGCGGTGTGAGCGCGTACGATTTTTTGTTGAAAGTTTCCAGAGACGACTTGCGAGAAATTATTTTTAAATACGGAGAAACGAGCGACGAATTGTCCGCGCAACGCATCGCGGATGCCATCGTCCTAGCTCGGGATACCAACGCGCTCCCGAAGACGACCAAGGCATTTGCGACGCTCGTGGCGAATGCGAAGGGCGCCGAGTACCAAGCCATGCATCCCGCGAAAATGACTTTCCAGGCGCTTCGCATTCACTTAAACGAAGAATTCGACGAGTTTCGCAGAGGCATGGAAGGCGCGATGAAGTTACTGAAAGAGAATGGAAAACTGGGCGTTTTAACGTGGAAACATTCCGAGTGCGCAATATTGATTGAGTATTTCCGAAAAGTTGAGAAAGTGCGAACAAACGCGCCCATCTTCGAATGGTTGAAAACAAATCACGAGAAGTCCGTGACGAAACTATTAGAGAAGAAGAAAGGTGGTGGTGGCGGCGGCGACGACGACGACAACGCCTGGGCGGCGGAAATGGACGATTGTAAACGGCCCACAGATATTGAAATGCGCACAAACTCTCGATCGCGATCGGCTATTTTGCACGTCTTGAGCAAAAAAAGTAACGCGGCGCGGATGGTGGAAGCTGAGCAAGTGGCGTATAAGAAGCTGAAATGGGATGATAGGACTAACACAAAGTAGCAAAACCTAGAGTGATCGATCGATGACTTATGTTAATAATAATTTAGACTTTAGCTGTTGACCATTTTTACTTCACGTGAACACACTTCCTCTCTCGATATCCAAAACTATCTTTGCCATGTCGTTCGGGGATAAGGAAACGTATTCGTTCATTTGACAAATGGCGGAGAGACCCAACGGTCCACCTTTGGACCAACTACTGCTACTTCTTCCGCTCAATTTCTCCGCCAAAACGTCCGCGTCGACGTCTGGAATCTCTCTCCGCCTTTTCAACTTCTTCACCCATCCGTAACTCGGTTTTTCGTAAAAATACCGATATTTCCCGCTGCCTTCGTCTTTCGTCGCCCGCAACACGCGAAGTACCGGATTCTCCCCTAAACCATCGGCGCCAATCTCTTTCAGTTTTTTATGCACTACTTGAGACGATAAATAACCATCCTCCGTTCTCGACTCGACAATCGCCAACCTCGCATCCTTCTCGCTCCTCCGCACCGTCGCGTTCCCTCGCTCAAACACCTTCTCGGCCTCCAACACTTGATCATATCCTTCGTTCCATAACTTCTCCCCGAAATCTTCGTTCAAGCGCTCGACCAACGCTTTCACCTTCTCGAACGCCAGCGCGTACGCCAACTCGTCGTCGTCCGTCACGCACAGCGACGACAAAGGATCGCAAATCGACGACAACGCGATGTCCAACTTCACCCCATCTTCCGAGCTAAACTCTCCGAAATCTCCGCTCTCGGCGGCTTCGATGAATATCTGTTTATGTTTCAACGCAAACTCTGGTTCGAGCAACGCGAAGCAGCTCAAAACGCCATCCGTGTCGTAGTGATTGTTCAAGACCAACGCGTCTTCGTACGCTCCTCCTCCATCGAAAGCCCCGTTATTACTACTCTCCACGAAATTCATGGCTATTTCCGTGCTCGTGTCCGCGTAAAACTGCTCCGGCGTTTCGTTGTTCGTCCAGTGCGTGAGCTGTAAACTCGCGTTCGGGACTAAACCATCGCAGCATATCGTCGTCGTTTGCAAAGGCGCGCTGTCTCCGTACCGCACGAACTGAAAGCGTCTGGAAGACGAAGACGCGTCCGACGAAGACGCGAGCGCAGCGCAGCGGCAAATTGTTGCTGCTTTCGTCGCGTGCGGTTGTTGTTGTTGTTGTTCTGGTTGTCGTGGGAGCAAAGAGAGTCGCTGTGGATGATGACGCGGCGGGGAAAGAGAGAAGAGCATGTGTCGTTTACGAACTTTTTATGAAGCGGATTGTTGTTTTTCCCTAACGGTATCGTAACGGTTTAAGATTTTGCGAATTTGCGGCACAACGCAGTG
>Ga0181558_10001923_pt1 | contig 19908 bp, 13 predicted proteins | sample 011ome_22_FD_133754 | JGI IMG/M metagenome (GOLD analysis project Ga0181558, IMG submission 133754) | Coastal salt marsh microbial communities from the Groves Creek Marsh, Skidaway Island, Georgia - 011507BT metaG (megahit assembly) | ecosystem: Environmental > Aquatic > Marine > Intertidal...
TGGACCCCTCGATCGAGTTCGAACTCGATCGACATCGACATCGACATCGATCGATCGACATCGACATCGATCGATCGACGCGCGTGATCCTCGATCGTGGACCGCACGACGCGCGACGCGCGATGGGCGGGCGATGCGCCTCGACGTCGTCGTCGTCGTCGTCGTCCGCATACGCACGCACGCACGCGCGCACACGACGACGACGACGACGACATACGCACGATGCGATCGATGCGCGCCGCCGCCGCTTCATCGCCGCCGCGTCACGCGCCGCGTCGTCGCCTACGCGCGCACGTCGCCGCGCGCGCTGGGGCATCGTCGAGCGGCGCCGGCGTGCCCTCGTCGATGGCGCCCGACGCGCGCGTGGGCGCGACCACCGCCGCGACCGCGTCGGTGCACGGTGGGTCGAATGCGCGCGCGACGATGAAGACGTCGGTGGTGCGTCGCGCGGTCGTGGATGGCTCGCTCTTGGCGGCGCCCGCGCGCGCGCGACGTCGGTCGCCCGAGGATGTGGTGAATGGTGGGAATGGGTACGAGGTGGAGCAGCGCGCGCTCGAGGCGTGCGTGAGACGACAAATGGCGCAAGAGTACGTGCCAAAGTTTAATATTCCGAGTGATACGCTTGATAGTGCGTATGAGAGGTGTCGTGAGGTCACGGCGGAGTATGCGAAGACGTTTTACTTGGGAACAAAGTTGATGACTCCGGAGAAGCAACGGGCGATTTGGGCCATTTACGTGTGGTGCCGACGCACGGATGAGTTGGTGGATGGACCGAATGCGTCGCATATTACCCCTGAGGCGCTCGATCGATGGGAAGAACGATTAGAGGGTATCTTTGAGGGCAAGCCTGTGGATGTTATCGACGCGACTTTGTGCGATACCTTGTCCAGGTTTCCGGTGGATATCCAGCCGTTTCGGGATATGATTGACGGCATGCGCATGGATCTTGTCAAGCCGCGATATGAAACGTTCGATGAGCTTTACGAATACTGCTACCGCGTGGCAGGTACTGTTGGCTTGATGTCCATGCCCATCATGGGATGCGACGAAGAGTTTAACGGGGATATTAAAAAGGTGTACAAAGCCGCGTTAGCGCTCGGGTTAGCCAACCAGTTGACCAACATTCTCCGCGACGTTGGTGAGGATGCGCAAACCCGTAACCGCATTTACGTGCCGTTGGAAGACTTGCGACGATTTGGTATCACGGAACAAGAAGTTTTGCGCGGCATGTTCAGCCCGTCCACTGGTCAAGTGGATGACCGTTGGAAGGCATTTATGAAGTTTCAAATTGAGCGCGCGCGTGAGGTTTTCAAGGATGCTGAAGACGGTGTTAACTGCTTGCACAAGGATGCGCGATGGCCGGTTTGGAGTGCATTGGACGTGTACCGCAACATTTTAGATGCCATCGAGGCGAATGGTTACAACAATTTCAATCAGCGTGCTTACGTGCCCAAGGCGCAAAAGTTTTTGATGTTGCCCCAGAGTTACATCAAGGCTCAAACGGCGAAAACCAGCTAAAACTCCGCGCAACGCAGCTTACAGCAAAACAGTGTAATTCTCTACATTCATTTCTTTCATTTATTCACATTACCGTCTCATGTATTTATTCGTCGTTCAATTGTCGCTTCGCGCGCGGGGCGCTGGACGCGAGCGATTATCTGGAACTAAACGCGGCGGTTCCGGACCACCGCATTTGACACAACGGAACTGCTTTGGGGCTGGAAGATCATCTTTAATTCCCATACATCGCGTGTGCATCCAAACTTCGCATTTGTCGCACGCAATCATGCGTTCTCCGTCGTCGTCACCAGTACCGCACATGCACTTCACCGTCCATTGCTCCAATCCGCCTTGATATCTAAACTCACTCTCGAGATCCGCACCTTCGCCATGAACTTCCACGTGCGCGCCACTGATTTTGCGCCAACCGAGGCGAATCTTATCGCTCATACCCTCGTATCCTTTGACTTTCGTCACCTTGAACTTGGCCAGGACGACGTAGAGGTCGCTAAACGCTTTGGACGCGACACGTTTCAAATCACCAAGCGTCGGATCACCCGGAAGGAAAATCATTTCAGGAGGAGGTTTAGTCTCCGTACCTAAACGCCGTCGCGCCTTTCCGGCGTTTGAACCCAAGCCACTTAATAACGGACCTTGGTTACGCGCGTCGATGACGACAGTGACGAGGATGCGAATCGCCTTCTGGCTATTCGCCGCGGGCTTGGCCATCTTGCTCACCGGTGTATTGTCGAGTAAATCTTCGACGGGCGTGTAACACTTCACAAACTGTTTGGTGTCCAGCAGCGCACGAGCGGCTTCGACGAGTGGCGCACCCTTGCACGTTACGCGCTGCCCAGCGTTTTCTTGCAATAGCGCCGGTCTGTAGTGCTCGAGAACGTCGTGGTACAGCGCGAGAAGATCTTCGTCAACCTCTGCCGCAGAAAGCGCTCCAACCGTCGTCGCGAGTGCACGTTTTATTTTGGGTGCCTTGACGGCAGCTGGCGTCTGCGCTGACACCACTGTCTCCTCGTCGGGTTCTTTCTTCACTTCTCGCGTCTTGGTGAGCATCTCGAGCGAAAATTCAGATTGGTTTCCCTTTTGTCGCCGGCGCACGACACCACGCTCGTAACCACCGGGTAGCACCACGGTTCGATCGATACTTGTCTTTAAGACGTGATCCAAGAGCGCCGTATCACTGATGCCCTTGTTTTGCGCACGATTACGAACTTCAGTCCGGCTCAACCATTCGTCTCGACTTCTGTAAAGCGCGAGCACGCACGCGTTTGCGGCAACATTCAAGCTTTGATCGCTCCAATTCGAACCCACAGTCGGTGCGTTACGGGTTTCTCGGCCGCGTACATTCCATTGCACCATAGGTGCGCTCGGCACGTTGATCTTCTTGGATTGACCATTGTTCGTCTTCAGCTTTTTCTGTGACACTGGCGTCAGGAATTCTGGCGGTGGACGTTTGGCCAGCTTTGGTGACTCAAACTTGCTACGTGTTAAACCATTATCACCGCCCACAACTTTCGTGCCGGCAAGAACAGCGGCAACACCGTGTAATGCGAGTGTTTCTGGGCGTCTTCGACCTTCCTTGACGGCGCGTCGAATATCGCTTTGCAGTTTTAAAACATTGCTCACCAAGTCGCCTAGCGTTTTAATCACGATTCCCTCCTTCTCGAAAATGGTCGTATATTTGTCCATTAGAGTCACCATTTCATCTGCCTCGTCCTTATCCATCAACGACTGAACCAACACAAAATCACTCCGGAGTTGTTTGAGTGGGAATTTTCTCAAGTCTTCCGAGGCGCGCTTGTGTGTCATTGGTGTATTTCCAAAACTCCCCTTGCCAAATGTGTATCCATACGTACCGTACCACGTAACGCCGCATGCGACTGGATTCAACAAACGAAATTCTACGCCATACTTTTGACTGACGTCCTCAACGCTCACTTCGCGCGCGCGCAGGGTGTAGCATATGCGCTCCCACAGACCCATGAGCTGAGTACCGCTTAGCGCGACGCTTCCGGCTTCCCGACCATTGATCCGCTTCAGATGACCAAATCCATTCCCATGCAGTTCACCGTGTAATAAATGCGTTTGGTGATCTAAAATTGAGCATTCTTTGTCGACATCGCCACACACTGAGCACTTTCGCTCACTCGCGCTCACTGCGCAGCAGCACAACTGACAAATACGTTTGCCTCGCAATTCAGGCTTATTTTTCGCTCGAAAATCCGTGTGCACTATGAAATGATATTGCTTTTTGTTCACTGGATGATGGAACCAGCCAATGCATCGACAATTGTCGCAATGCGCGCGTTCACTCTCCTCCACGGTTTCCTCGTAGATGCGAAGCACCGTTTGATGCGGCGTTCCTTTCGCGAGCAACACAGAGTATCCCATGATGCCAACCTCGGTATATTTCCCATCACACGTCGCATAGCGATTGAGAAAAGACTTGACGTTATCCCGAAACGGTCCACCGTACACGGCCTCACGCCCGATCCACGGCGTGGGTTCTCGGGGCGCGTCTGAGCGTTCCCACGTCGACGCTTTCGTCTCACCCTCCTCAACTTCGGGTGCCACTCGTGCCGTTGTCGCGTCTCGTCCGCTGCGCTGTCTCGACGCATCGTCATCATTTTCATCCGCGTTATCATCATCATCATCGTCGTCTTCATCGTTGTCTTCATCGTCGTCGTCTTCCTCGCTTTCGCTCGCCTCGCTCTCGCTCGCCTCGCTCTCGCTCTCGCTCGCCTCGCTCTCCTCCTCCTCGCTCGTCTCAGCGTCATCTTCGCTCTCGCTCATCCTCGCCCGTCGTCGAAACCCCCAATTCGCCGGTGTCAACGCATCAACCACGCGCCCAACGAACGACTGCTGCTGCCGCTCCTCTCCTCGTCCTCGTCCCCTCGTCTCGGCGTCCTCGTCGCCTTCGCCATCCTCGTCGCGCGCGTCTCGCCGCCGCGCGACGCGCGCGCGTCTCGCCGCCGCGCGCCCCGCACGCGACGTCGTCGCCGACGACGCCACCATCCTCGACCTCGCGCCTCGTCGCGTCACCCGACCCATCCCGCGCCGCCCTCACCGCGCGACGCACGACGGACGCCGCCCTCACGAACGACGACGCCCAACGAACGACCCGCCGTGTGCGCGACGAATGAATGCGTGAATGAATGAATGAATGAATCCAACGCCGACGATGCGCACCCACTGACGCGGGGAAACCACGCGTCGTGTCGTGTCCGTGTCCGTGTCCGTGTCCGTGTCCGTCCGCGTCTCGGCTGGCGCGCCTCTCGGCGCGACGCAGTCCCGACGCCGACGCCGACGCCGACGCCGACGCCGACGACTACGACGCGTGCGCGTGCGCGTGCGGCGGCGGTCGGTCGGTCGGTCGGGTGTCCCTTCGGTCCCTGGTCACGATCGGTGGCCATGTCTGTCTGACGCCACCAGCTGTATCACACCACATGCATCGACAATCCCCCAGGTCCGCGCGTGGTCGTGGTCGTGATTGGTCGATGAGTGCGGGGTGGTTCCAGAATGTCTGACGCCACCAGATGTATCACACCACACGCATGCATCGACGACGCGGTGGTTACGCGGGTGGTGCGTACGACCTGACTCGAGCGTCGGTCGCGCGCGCGTCGTCGTGCGTCGCGGAGGTTGGTGCGCCGTGCGTGGGCGTGACGTTCGCTGGAGGTTGGTGCGTCGCGGAGGCGAGGCTGGTGCGGGGTGTGACCGTCCGTGGGATGATGACGACGATGGCGATGCGGGTGATGCCGATGTCGATGCGCGTGGGTGGCGGCGATGGCGATGGCGTGCGAGTCGTCGGCGGTGAGGGGTGCGCGCGGTGGCGCGCGCGAGAGGTGAAAAAAGCGTCGCGGGTGAGGGGTGTGGTGACGATGGTGGGGATGGGCGCGATGGGATGGCGTCGGTCGTGCGGTGGTGGGTGCGGAGGAGGAGGAGGAGGAGGAGGAACCTTTCGAGGGACGACGTCGTCTTCGTCGTCTTCGTCGTCTTCGTCGTCTTCGTCGTCGTTGCGTGCGGTGTATAACGCGTCGTGGGACGGCATGGAGGATTCATCGAATGGTGATGACGGGATGTTCGCAGACGGAGGGCGCGAGGACGAGGAGGAGATGAGGGTGCGGGTGAGCGCGCTCGGGTACGCCGGGGCGTTGCTTTTAAACGTCGCGCTCGGGACGTTGTTTTGTTGGTCGTTTTACTTGATCCCGCTCGAGGCGCACTTAGGCGTTGGGCGGGCGATGTTGTCGAGCGTGTTTTCTTTGAGCACGATCGCGACGGTGTGCGCGATGTCGTTCGCGGGGCCAGTGGTGTACGCGAGGTGGGCGCCCACGCGGTTGGCTGTCGGTTCGGCGCTTTTAGCGGCGTGCGGATTGTGGACGGCGTCGTTTGCCGTGCCTTTGCGCGCGGTATGGCCGCTATTCTTGGGGTATGGCTTGATGTTTGGCTTTGCATCGGGCCTAGGCTATGGGCTTTCGGTACAAATGTCGTCGTACGCGCCGCTCAAGTCTGGACTGGCGACTGGATTGGTGACGTCGGCGCGCGCGTTTGGGGCGTTCATCTTTGCCCCGCTCGTAAAACAAGCTATTATTGCCCATGGACCACAATTTGCGATTCATCAACTTGGTACGTACATTGCCGCGTCGGCAGTTCCTATTTTTTTACTCTTCAACGGCAGTGGGTTGAAGCGTCCGCTCGCCAAGCGGCGTTCGACGAGTAGCGTCACGCTCGAAGAGATGGAACGGGACATTAAGTTGAAACCTCTCGTGCGCTTGTTATGGCTGTGTATGGCCACCGGGTTGTTCTCGGGATTGATGGTCATGGCACACGGCGCCACGTTACTTTCATCCCGCGGGATTTCGGCGCAAATGCTCGTCATTGGTGGAATTTCAATCGTCTCCGCCATGACCTCCGCCGGGCGCATTTTGGGCGGGTGGCTGTGCGACCGCGTGCCGCCAAAGCGCGTGCTAGTTTTCACCCCGCTCCTCGCCGTGGGACCGCTGATTTGGGCGGCAATGGATAAGACGTCCATCATAGCTGGCGAACTCTCGCTCGCCGCCGCAGGGCTTGTATACGGCATGTTTGCGTCGACGATTCCTGTCGAAGTGCGTCGCGTCGCCGGCGCCGGCGATTTCGCGCGCACATATGGCCGAATTTTCACCGCGTGGGGGTTAGCCGGCCTAGCCGCACCCTATCTCGCTGGTGTATTCTACGATCGCTATGGTGATTACACTTTTGCTTTGATTGTTGCCGCCGTGTTGAGCGTCACGTCTGCCCTGCTCGCGCAACTTCTCGAATCGCCTCGAAAAGCCGCGCGCGAGCAACTCGCCAATGAGGAATCCCGCGCCGAGACCGCCGCGCGTCTCGGCGAACGATTCATCGATTGCACCAAAACGACCGAAAACGACTAACACACGCACACGCACGTCATAGATCTAGACCATATGACGACGCACAACATTGTAACATCGTACAAGAATAGCTCCACCTGTCACTTCTTCGCACGCGTGCCCTCATACCCAAGCGCGCGGCATCGCCATGACAAACGACAACGACGACGGCGACGACGCACAACAGCAACAACGCGACCCGTTCGAGCTGTTGGCGCCGATCAATCGCACGAAACCGAGCCAACCCGCGGCGTTCACGTCACCAGCCACAGGGCACACCAAGACGGTTAAGCTCACCACCGAACGCGACGAAACGACGCAGACGCAAAACGATGTGACGTCGTCAGCGCACATGGAGGAGTTGATTGCGCGTGTACGCGCGCTAGAATCCATCGCTCGGGAAGGATTTGCGGCGCAAACGTCGACTATGAAGAAGATGATGAAGAAGGTGGAGGCGTTGACGGGACGGTTAGAGAGCGTCGAGCGCGCGTTGAAGACGACGAGAACAGAGGAAGATATCGACAACGACGCTACAGATGTGCGAGTTCCCGATGATGTGCGTCGGGCGAGCTCGTATGAGGACATACGTGGGGGGGAGAGCGGTCGGGAGGACTACGGGTACGCTCGGGATTACGACGCTCGGGATTATGACGCTCGGGATTACGATGAGAGAAGCAGCGCGCCTCCGCCTCCACCACCGCCCCCACCGCGGCGTGGACATCATCACCACGGACATCCACCACCTCCCCATCACAGAGGTCCGCCGCCGCACGGAGGTCCACCGCCGCACGGAGGTCCGCCGCCGCCGCAACACTACGGAGGACCGCCGCCGCCTCGCTACGCGCCTCCTCCGTATAGTGGTCCACCTCCGCCGATGACGCCCGAGCCTCAGCCTTCGTACGGTGCGCCGCCAACGTCGCCCGCGTCCGTGCCACTCGAGCACATGATTGCAGATTTCGCAAGCATGGGCTTCACGCGTCAGCAAGTCGTCGACGCCGTCGGCGCCATGGCGGCGCGAGGAGAAAAGATTGAAGTCAACGACGTCTTAGATCGTCTCATGCGCGAATTCGCGTGAGCGCACGCGACAAAAAAACAGTGAAATACACAAATATGAAGTTTTGATACACAAATATACACGTCCACACTAGTACGATTTCAACGCCGGGTCGTCCACCATTTCGCTAAAGTCGCCAATTTCGTGTTGCCTCGACACGGCGTAGCACTTGTGTGTGGTGTATAACCACTCATTAAACGCACTCAGCGTCGTCACGCGCGACGCATTCTCACGTAACGCCGCCACTGACGCCGCTTCCCTCACCGCTCTCGCCTCCAACGCCTCATTTGATACCCCCGCGTCTTCGGTGCTCACAAACGTCATGCGCACGTCCCCCGTCGGGCTCATCCCCCACACCCACTCAAACGCCGCCTTCGTGCGCGGTAAATGAAACGCACTGGTGACAATTTCAACCTCGCGCCACATCAGCGGTATCGCGTGTAAGCACAACGAGTAATACGCGTTCCCAATCGTATCCATCGACGCAGTATCCTTCAACACCGCCTCCGCCGGCACCCCGTGCTCGCGCATTAAATACTCCGCCATGGCTGTAGATTCGTGTAAATTGAACCCACCGCGCGCCATCGGCGGGGGCTTGTGCGGGGTCATCGACCCCGAGCATAATATCTTCACCCCCGCGTCGGCGCTCGCGCCTTTCCACGCGCGCGCGGCGTAATCCAGTCGCGGGGTCACCCAGCGCGGAAGCGCGCCTTCATCCGTCATGCCGCCGGCGACGACGACGATGGCGTCGAGCGCGCTCGTCGTGACGCGGCGACTGTTGCGACTGGTGACGCGGCGCGTGATGCGCGCGCGCGTCGGCGCCAAAGAGAGCATCATCATCGGCGGCGGCGGCGGCGGCGCGTTTTGACGACGAGCGCGAGTTCGTTGGATCTCGTCACACTGCGACGCCGCCGCTTTCGCCGTGATGTTCGCGCGCACACGCACCGCCACCGCGGCCGCTGGCGCGCTGGTGCGCGCGGCGCGATCGCCGCTAGGCGCTGAACGTGCGTGGGGGTCGTTCGGGGCGCTCGCGGGACGACGCGCGGGGGTTGAGTGCGCGTCATCGCCGATGATGAGGTTTTGTGCGCGTGAATATTCCAGTGCGATTCGCGCGAGAATGGTGGGGTGGGCGCACGCGTCGCGTCGAGGGTTCGCGAGCGATGGGGTGAAATCCGAGCGCACGCTCACGGAGGCGCTGTTGGAGGAACACGCGCACGAATCGGCGGCGTACGAGCCTTCTGAGACAGCAACGGCGGGGCCGCCGGCGCCGTTTGAGTTACACGAGACAAAGGGTGACGCCGAGGTGACGCTGACGAGAAAGTTTGGCGATAACGATGCGGAAGAAGTGACGGTGACGTTTATTGCGCAAGAAGATCCGTATGAAGAGGATGATATCGACGATGAGGATTTCGACGTTGACGCTGAAGCGGAGGACGGGACGGCGGAGGATGACGACGCGGATGGTTTTAATGACGATGAAGATGCGATAACGATTTCATTCAACGTCGTCGTGAGTAAGACTGATGGTAGTGCGTATTTGGATTTCGACTGTTTGACGGATGGGGAAATTATCGAGATTCGTCACGTTGGGTTTGAGGCGTTTGATGAGGTGAACCCTGTGATTGGCACGACGTATTCGGGTCCGAATTTCGAAGACTTGGAAGAATCCGTGCAAGACAAGTTTCACGATTACTTGGAAGAGCGTGGAATCAATGCCGACTTGGCCAACTACATTATCGAAGCACATTTAGACAAAGAGCAGCGCGAGTATACGTCGTGGCTTGAACGCGTGGCGCACTTTGTCAAAAAATAATCGCGGGCACCGACACACACACTACACATTTAAGTTGTAATATTGCAAACTCATGATACAATCGACGTGCCGAAAACTTGGAAACATCGCTTGGCGGATTGAGCGTCGCGCACAATGTACTGCATGACGCACAAATCAATCCAAGGTGCTGTTCTTTCAAGCTCTTCGTGCTTGGTCAAGCGCGCCAAACGGCTCACGACTCTTTCGCGCGTCTTGGCATCCTTCTTCAAATCTGCGGGAGTGATGTTATGGAAGAATCGTTCCGCTTCTTCGCCAGCTACATAAACATCAACTGTATCGGTGCCATCGATGACACGAAGACACACGCCGTATTGGAAACCAGACGCTGTGCCAGGCTTGGGCGTGCACATCTCCTCGACGTCTGGGCTAAATCCTCTGATGACCACGCGCAATTTGTGCCGCATTGGTGGTTTTGACAGCAACATTTCTCGAATCGTGCTATAACGCATATTCGGATGCGTCGTCACGGTAAGTGCTGGTGAGTTGTGCGGTGCACCCCAAGCTGCGACGACGTTGTTCAACTTGCGCTCGTCGTACTGTCGAATGAGATCTGGAAGAGCCTTCTTGTTGCGCACAAATGATGTTTCGCGTCGAACAAAGCCTTGCAGTTGACCACGCACGACTTGCGTGTTCAAGTTGCGGATTTTTACCCATTCTCCGGCGTTCGGAATCTCATCTAGTTCAACCTTGCTGCTGTGCATGAAAATTGGAAACGCCGAGCCGATGCGCGGCATGGCGTGAGTTTCCTTTTCTGGTAACTCGTCTTGGCCATTCTTCAAAAATCCATGCGCGTAAAATTGTTGCTTATCTAATTCACTCTCTAACTCGAGATCTCTATGATCAACATTCATCTCATTCCTTTGCTCAGAAAGTGCCGTCGTCATCGAAGGCGGTAAAGGTGGCGCGTCTGTGCCGTCCCATACGAGCATGACGTATGACCCATCTGAACCTTCCACAAAGTGTGCATCTAAAATCAAGCAGTACAAATCGAAAAACTCTTGTTGCTTGATGTCGCAAATTCTACGAAGCTTGTTATCCGAACCCTTCGAACCAAACTCATCCATGAAAGGTAGCGTTTGCGCGCGTCTCGCGTACTCACGCAACGCGTTGATGCGGCGACCATCTGACACGCTCGCATTCTGCGAGCTCTGCGCGTACGGCTCAGTTGATTCTCCATCCCCATGAAACAAGCACCATGCAGATTTCGACGTACCAGCTCCGGTCAATGCTCCAGTCTTGCAAATGAACTGCGGCTTCCCGTTGAACATTTGAGCAGTTAACCGATGAATGCGAATAATGTCCCCTTCCGCCGGTCTCGGCAACTCATACGGGTTGCAATCAAAGAACGTCACTTGAATAGAACTCGGCACGCGCCCCAAGTCATCAGCGGAGCCGTGCACGACGCCTTGCGTCGACGTCGTCTCATCAAAGATCTTCAACGTCATCTTAGAGTCGCTCCCGCGTGTCTTCGCCACCGCCGTCGGGTCACTCACCACCCCGTACACGTTCACATATTGCTTCTGGTCAAACGAACGCCCGCGGTTGAGCCACATCGACTGACACGTTTCATACTGGTACATCCTGTGACGATCTTACGGTACAATCGCGCGCTTTGTGTAACCAAGTTTTTTCAAATTTAAATTCAGATATGAACACACGTATCGGTCAACACCGCCGCCGTCCTGTCGCGCACGTCGCGCTCGATCGCGAACGCAGATGTGCGTTAATCCTAACCTTTCACGCGCGCGTATCGGGCGTCGCACGTGGCCGTGTATAGCGCAACTCGGTGTCCTCGTTGTCTGCGAGTTGAAAAGTGAGGTAACCGCATTAGCGCGCGCGCGTATTCACGACGCCGCCGCACGCACAAACGCACGTTGTCGTTCGTGCGAAACATGAAAGAACGCACGCAAAATATGAAGACGACGACTTCGGCGGCGTCGAGCGCGGCAAACACGCAGCGCTCGCGTACGGATTCTAAATACTTTAGCCAAGACGACGAATTCTTCGCACACGTGGTGAGGGGGTCGCCGCAAGGGTCGATGGTACGCGCGCCGCGACGAAGTGAAAGCGGCAGCGAGAATATGTATACAGAAGCCAAGCAGTCGCTTGAGGGCTCGTCTGGTGGAGATTCGGAGGAGCCATCGCCTAGGGGGATTGCGGGTTCGCTCTCGCGAGATTCGTCTGGGCGCTTTCAATCGCCAATCCAATCGCCTCGTGGGCTCGTCGGCGGCGATGACGTAAATGCGCATTCACAGTGGAGTGATAGTTCAGTAGCAGATGAAACCGCGATGGGGGTTGGCGACTTAGCGCACAAGGCTTCAGACGGTAAGCCACTGAAAAAGTCGCAACAAAGCCTGAAGGTAAAAGCACTCGAGGAGGCGGGGACGTTGAAGATTAGAGACGTAGATACAGGGAAAGAGTTCATTATGCGGAAAACCGAGGCGAGTGCTTTACTACAGCAGCATCATTCTGGACGGAAGATTGTGAAAGACGCAGCTACCGGAACAAAGTTGTCAGTCAACGAGTTTGGTGCCCAGGCTGGATTGCCGTCGAATGCACCTCGTGTTGCAGTGTTCGGCCGCGGCGAGAAAGTTATGACAGATCTACGTGCTATACAAACACTATCTGCTCACGAAGGCGCGTTGTGGACGATGAAATTCAACAGGAAAGGTACGTATCTTGCGACCGCCGGACAAGACAGAATGGTGCGCGTATGGAGTACGTTGAGATCCTCAAAGCGACGAGGCGACGTATTATTTGAATCCACACCCTTCAGATCTTACGCTGGGCACAAAGGAGATATTCTTGATTTGTGCTGGTCGCACACTAATTGGCTTTTATCGAGTTCCATGGACAAGACTGTACGTTTGTGGTACACAACAATGTCTGAGTGCTTGCGCATTTTCACGCATCAAGATTTTGTGACATCCATTCAGTTCAATCCAGTGAACGACAAATATTTTATTTCAGGTTCTCTTGATGGCAAGCTTCGGTTGTGGAATATTCCTGACTTGAAAGTTGTCGATTGGGTGGATATTGGAGAAATGGTAACGTCAACGGCGTTTTCTGAGGATGGTACACGCGTAGTTGTCGGGACACACAAGGGTAAATGTCACTTTTACGGTGCTGATAATTTTAAATTCCAGCACTCGCACATGATTGCGGTGAAAAATTCGCGCAGTAACAACCCGATCGGCAGGAAAATCACTGGCTTAGAATTTAAGCCAGGTGAACCTGACAAGCTTCTTGTCACTGCAAACGATAGCCGCATCCGCCTTTATGATGGTCAGACAATGTTGGCGTGCAAGTACAAAGGTCACTCGAATCAAAACTCGCAAATTAGGGCATCGTTCTCCCCTGATTCAAAATTTATCATCAGTGGAAGTGAGCAACCTGAAGTATTCATTTGGCGTACAGACAAAGTCACTGCTCCAGGGTGCACGTGTTCGGGGAATGCGCTCAAGCAGCGCGACTATGAAAAGTTCTCAGCTGAAGAGCAACATGTCACGGCAGCGATATTTGCTCCGGAAAATTTGCGTTCGGCAAGGGCTTTCCCATTGGAAGAACTAGAAGGACCTAAGGGTCAAATTATCGTCACAGCGGGCTACACGGGCAAAGTTCAAGTCTTTGAACAGCTCAAGTAAAACGACGTATTGCGTGGACTAATACTCACGAAATGTATAATAATAACATCAACTCATAGAAACTTGTCATGATATTCGTTCAAGTTCATCTAAAACACTACGTATCTAGCGGCGTTTTCGAAAGATGCCAAACAGCCCTGCCTTTCTTGGCTGCTCCTCGTCTTCGTCACTCCACCCGTCGTCACCACGTTCCAGTCGCCTCATAACTTTGGCTAATTCTGATTCAAGTAGCTCATTTCGCTCAACAAGCTTTCGCTTCGCGTCATTCGCATCTTTCAATTCACCAGCGAGCGTCTTCTTCTCAATTTCCAGTTCACCAAGCAAATCATTAATCGATGTCAAGAGCTGCATTTGTTCTTCGTCCACTTCGATTGATGTGCCTGTACTATCGCTTTCTGCGAGGAGTTCGGCGTGTTTTGTGTCTGCCTTGACTCTGACTTCCTGTTCTGAATCCAAATCGTTCTTCATGAGCCACGCGCACAAGAACACTGATTCGTTGTCGTCGAACTTTTCTAGCGTCTTCATCAACTCAGAGTCACGAATCTTCTCCTTAAAAAGTCTTTGTTCCTCGCGAGTTGCATCGAGAACGAGTTCAACATGTGCACGACGAGCGTTAGCTACTTTTATCTCTTGCCGCAGTCGCTCGTTCTCGGCTTTGACGGCATCGTGCTCATGAAGTCGTTCTTCTAAGTTTACGACTTCAGCTGCGAGCGCGTGGACGCGCTCGTTAGCATCTACAGCGCTCATTGACAGGCTATCTCTATCGTGCGTCACCACATTATTCATTGCTGAGCTTTGTTGAAATTCTATCCACAGCTTATCGAGCTCACTCTGCACATGTGTTAGCTGGGATTTTGTTTCGTTGTAGCGTTGCGTGAGCAAATCGTTCTCAGTCGCGAGTTCATCCATCATAGCCTGCGACTTCTGCAACCCACGCATGAGACCGAGTTTTTCACTCGTCATCTCATCAATGACGTCTTGCAACATTGCTATTTCGCTCTGATCTTCCCGCACTGCTCGCGATGTTGCCGCAGAAATTGAAGTATCGGCACGAACGCTTTCAATTATTGCCTCCAATTCAGGCGCCGCCATCGTCGTCGGCGTGTCTGGCGCTTTCAACTCTTCTCGCGACCTTTGAAATATGTCCGATTCGCTCTTATCATCGCTTCCGAGCGCACGCATAACGCGTTCATACTGCTCACGTGCTCTCGATGTCGATGTCGTTACGCCCAACACGCCTCGAGCGGCTTCGTCTTCGCTTTCATCTTGAGCGCGTTCTTCTTCTGTTTCTTCCTCCCTGTTCTTCTCTGCAACGACACCCGAATACTGGTCCGCTAATACTGAATATGCGTTACTGACGTCCAAACTCGAGACGACCGCGTCGCGCACGACTACAGGCGATACTTCGTCCACCGTCCCGCTAACCACCGAACGCGAACGCTCAAACGCATCACTCTCACCGTACTCATCCTCAACATCTGCAAACGGATTGGACGTGGCGACTACGTACGCTGCCGGCGGCGGCGGGGATGTTGTCGCCCTCGCCGCACCATCATGTCGATCGTCGTCGTTAACGCGAGCGACGACAGGTGCGTGGTGAACGTGTCTGTAGTCAAAATCCTCAGCCACCGTCGTCGCGCCGGCGCCATCGCCGCGTCGAACGTCGCCCTCACTCGCCTCAGACGACGAAGCGACCGCAGTCTTTTTCGCCGCTCTGAACGCGTCGAGACGCGCTTTCCCTCGCCTCGCCGCCGCACTCGTCGCCATGGTATGAGGTGGACTCAATTCACCATCCTCACACGACCGCGCGCCCGCAACATGACCGCGCCGGAAAGTCCACCGCGCGAGCGCGACGCCCAGCACGCCGCCGCCGCCGCTGCGCACGCCACGCACGACGCGCGCATGACCGCCCTCGCGGCTCGCCGCGCCGAGCTCGGAACTACCGTGCTCGTCGGTGGCGAAGGTGGCGATTTCATCGCTAGCGCATTGTCTTCCGCCTCGGACGTCGCCGGCGCCATTGACCACGTGCGTGCGCTCGGCGCGCTGCTCGATAGCGACTGCGAACCTCTGCTCGGTTTGCTCGGGTCGCTGGGCGTCGGGCGAGCGCAGGCGTACGAAGAGATGTTGTCCCGGGCGCTCGCAGAGGTGACGAGACGCGTGCCGACGCTGCCGCAAGGGACGTTATTGTCGCTCCTCGACGCGTCATTTCCGTATATCGGTATCGAAGAACTAAAAGTCGTGCCCTTGACTGTTTTCGCACACATGACACCCGTGCCGAGCTCGTATTTAAAGCAACTGTCGCGCGACGCTGGGTTGTTCCGGCAGCTTCCGACGGAGGTGCAACGGCAGTGTTGGGCGTTGGACGCCGGGTTGTTACGAAGACACGCGTTGCCGTCCATCGTAGCATATGGGGATGAAAAAGACACGTTATTACGTAATGTTGACCAAGATTTAGAGCTCACGGTGTTGAAGTTGGAGGATGATTGGTTGGCGGGCGAAGGCGCGACGACAACCGCCTCGGCTCGAGCGAAAGCCGGCGCCAGTGGTAAAGGCGCCGCTATGAAATCGAGACGGGCGCTACGCACGGCGAGTGCGAGCGTGAATCGATTGAAAAAGATCATAGGGACATCCAGAAATGCGTACATTGAAGTCATTCGCTTGTGCCGAAAACATTTTGAGAGCAACGGGGACGACGCGTCGTGCTCGCTTCGTTCGCAGTTGTTGATGGCGTATCACGACGCGGGCGAGACGGAGTTGTGTTCGGCGGACAAGTGCCATCGTTTAGCGTGGCTCATGGATGCGTGCATAAGAGATAGATATTTAGATAGCAGGCGGTTGCATGAGATGGCGAGTATTATCGACGCCGCGGTTGCGGCGGCGACAAAGGTGCATAAGAAAAAGGCGCCAATCAAGGCGCCGGTGCGACCGCAGTCGAAACCCGCGGCGCAACAGGATGCGGCAAAGACTACAAGATTTCGTCTCGTCGGCGTGGGTGGCGGCAAAAAGAAAGATAAAGCTGCCGACGACAGTGAAAATGGCGGCGCCATGGAAGCGGTTGAGCACCAGGCATTGTCCGGAGGCATGCCGCCTCCACCCGCGCCCACGCCTCCGCCTGTCTCGTCCTCGGCGCTAGACGCGAACGAGCCGACGGCAACGCGTACGACAAAGTTCCGCATCGTCGGCGCACCTAAAGCCAACAAGGATGACAACGAAAGCGATGACGGTGGAAGCATCAGTCGCGTGCCCGATAGACGAGAGCAAGACGATACCTTTGAACAAGTCTCTGGTGATATGGGCATGATTTTACGCGACCCGCCCGTGTTGCACTTATTGCTGCACGAAGTTATCCGAACGCTTCAAGGTGTCATTGAGGCGGAGAGACAACCCAAGGACGAGCAACGTTTACACGAGCTCACGCGGTTTTTGTGCCTCGGATTGACTTCTCAAGCGTTGTTACGAGAGAACACGAACGGCATTCCAAAAGTGCCTGCGGAAATAACCGTGCAGTTCTTTCCGATCCTTGGTGATTTGATGTTGAGCGCAATGCTGCGCGACAGCGACGACGATATGGATGTCGAAGACGGCGAAGCGCCGGAGACGTCTGACATGTCGGATGCGGTGCGTCAAAAGCTTTTGAGGCTGATGACGTCCATTGTGGTGAGGAAAATTGCCTTGACGTTTGTGTTGGTTTGCTTGCAAAATGATAATATTCGTACAGCGACTGAGGTCTTAGAAGTCGCAGCAACGGTGATGACAGAGAAGGACATCACGGATGAGAGTGCGTTCGCTGTGACACTCGCGAGGCGCGTGGCGAGTATGATTTCAAAGAAACAAATCGCCACGGATAGCGCGCTCTGGAAGCACGGTGTCGAAGGCATCTTGCTTCGCTCAACGTCGGCAAGCCTAGAGGCGCATGACGCTGTATTGCAGTTGCTCATCGCGAGTGCGAGTGGGTTGAGCGCGAAGAGCTTATCAAGCGCCGTTGAAGCAACGTTGGTGAACACAAAAAAGACACGTAAACATCGACGCAAGGGTGCCAAGAAAATCGTCTATGAGTACGAGCCAATCGTCGAGTCACACTCTGTCCGTCATGGAAGTTCTGCGAACTTGGACTTGAAGAATACGGCAGCATCAGAATCTTCTGACGCTGAACAACGCGCAGTAACCGTCGACGTCATTCGCTCGACGTATCAAATGATTGCGAGTAAATTCTCGAGCAAGTTGAACGACATAAACGCACCTGTTTTGTTCGATTACGTCCGTAAGCGTAGTAAACGCGACGCAGGCGCGCTGATCGACGACGAAGGACCCGCAGATTATTTTGACGATGAAGACGACGGTTCGCTCATGGAACTTGGATTGGACAGAAGCGTAAAATCGCCCAGCGTTATTCGCGACTCGCCTTTGATGTCTCCACGCTAGAAACAATACAGTACAATAGTAATCACAACATCATGCTACATCAATGCGTCGAGTTGACTTTGAATCTTTTCAATCTTCCCAAAGAAATCCACCAGCTCAGCCTTGTTAAACTCCATTTGAAGAAACTTACGGTTGGGCTCGCCGCTCGGCGTCGTCTCGCTCAACTCCAAGTCTATACTCGCCAAGACCTCTTGCGAGCTGGCGGCACCAGTGATGGGAACCTTAAGTTCCCATTGTACGTCTGTCATCGTCTGCCCGGCGATGCCAAACGACTCACCGCGTATCGCGCGCATCGCCGACGTTTCGTGCGTCGACCAGCTCGCGCCAAACGCGCTCGCCAACGTCGCGCTTGACCCAGCGTCGATCAACGCTTGCGTGAGTGCGGCGCCATCGAGACCGCTCGATGACGCATGTATAAAGATATCGCGACATGCGCGCATAATCGCGCTCAAATCGTCGACGTTAATGCCAAAAGTCTCGGTAGCGACGCGCGCGTTTGAAGTGGTTGGGACGCACGTCGCGGGGAGCGCGCGCGCCGCAGCGTCGACGCACGCCAATTTAAACACGTTTTCGTGCGCGCACGCGTGTGCATCTACCACTGCGATCGCACTGTCGAGAGTAGACGCCATGTGCGCGAGATTCGGGCGTGTTCAGGAATGAAGATCGTAATCCAATCAGTCGCGTTGTCGACTGGGACGCAGAGCGGCGAGACATGGAAACGAAAAAGCAAATCTTGATTGCACAGTACGCGGTCGAGCTGTAAAAAACATCAATGTCCACACTCTGATGCACGTCACATGTGCGCGCGTGCATTGTCATGTCAACCGGCAATGACTGGAATTGAATTCAATCTCCACGCTCGCTCACCAACGAACGGCATCTGTGTCCCAGTTGCCGCTCTCGTCGTCATCGTATTCGTCGTATCTATTCTCAGCCAAAGGAAGGCGACCGACGTGTAATTCGCGTTCTTTGATTTCACCGGGTGTATCAATGTCTTCCTCCGTGGATAGGAGCGGCGTGAAGATGTCACTGCGAGTGACGATGCCGACCAATGTTTTCGATTTCGCATCGACGACTGGCAAGCGATGGACTTTATTCTTCAACATTTGACCCGCGGCAGCCGCAAGCGATGTTCGAGGCGTGACACATATAGCTGGCGTGCACATGGCGTCGGCAACTTTCAATCCTTTCAAATCCGTGTATTTCGTCAAGTCGCGCGCCGACAAAATTCCGACGACGGTGGCGTCATTGTCGGATGCAATGACGGGCAGGCCAGTAAATTTTGTGAGCGATTCATGTATGATTGGCGACATCAATTCCATGTTCGCGGTGACGTGACGAACGGGCGTACTCATGTAATCGCCGATGCGCGCGCTGTATGGATCACTGTCGGCGACGACGAGGCGGTCCATGTCGGTATCGCCGCCGGTGGGCGTGTGCGAGTGGAGATGCGCTCCGACGACACCAGAGCCCAAGCTCGGTTCTTTCCTTTGCGCGAGCGAGCGAAGAGAACGCTTCTTGAATGACGAGTGGGAGTGCGTGATGTTTGCACGCGTCGCGGAAGTTTTCGTGAGCATGGCGTGGAAAGTTATGAGGCGTGACGGTTGGCCTCGTCTTGAATCCAATATAACATCTGGGACAACACGCGTGTAGGCACGTCGTATTTCGGAGCACAACTGTTCTGTGCAACTGTGCTGCGCAACTATGCGATGCAAATGTTCAAATATCTACTGTCGCTTGCTAAATCGAGCCATAATTGTACTTGCGGCGAACGCAATGCCCGAAAGATACACCATGGAGTAAATCACTTCGCCCCTCGTCTCAAATGACGGCACGAAAACCCGTTTTAATAATGAGCGCTGTGGCTTGAGTACAACCGTGACATGGTTCGACATGGACATCACGGTTTGTAAATGGCAACGAACAACGTCTGGTGAAAGCGAATCGATCGCTTGTTGACGTAATTCTTCGTTGATCTCATATAACCTGTCCATATCCCCGCCGAGGACGTCGCGGAGCAAGCGGCTCTTGTACATGCCCATGATATAA
>Ga0181558_10001935_pt1 | contig 19834 bp, 21 predicted proteins | sample 011ome_22_FD_133754 | JGI IMG/M metagenome (GOLD analysis project Ga0181558, IMG submission 133754) | Coastal salt marsh microbial communities from the Groves Creek Marsh, Skidaway Island, Georgia - 011507BT metaG (megahit assembly) | ecosystem: Environmental > Aquatic > Marine > Intertidal...
CTGCTGTTCCACCAAGCCTCAATCCCGGAGTACCAGTACCGGAATCTCTGGGCGCCGAACACCATGGTGTTCTGGGACAACAGGTCGGTCCAGCACTATGCGGTCCACGATTACTACCCGAACCGGCGCAAGCTCGAACGGGTCACGATCAAGGGTGACGCACCGTTTTCAGCGGACCCGATTGTCGGTGAAGACGTGGTGCGCAGCCGCAAGGGCGCCCGCGCGATCAGCCAGGGCGCACATGGCGGTCACGCGCCGAAGACGGAATAGCTCGCGCGTCGTCAGACCTTCGCCAGCGCCCGGTCGAGATCCTCAATCAGGTCCTGGGTATCCTCCAGGCCGACGGAAATTCGCACCACACCGTCAGTAATTCCCAGCTGCGTCCGTTCGTCCGGCGACAGCCGCTGGTGTGTCGTCGTCGCCGGATGACACGCCAGACTTTTGGCATCGCCCAGATTGTTCGAGATGTCGACCAGATCCAGCGTGTCGAGCACCTGGAACGCCCCTTCCTTGCCGCCCTTCACGTCGATCGTGACCAGCGTCCCGAAACCGGTCATCTGCCGATCAGCCAGGGCACGCTGGGGAAAGCTGTCGAGGCCCGGGTGGCGCACGCGCAGCACCTGTTCATGTCCCTCCAGAAATTCGGCAATTTGCTTGGACGCGCGGGACTGATGATCGACACGCAGGGACAGAGTTTCCAGCGATTTCGCCATCACCCAGGCGTTGAAGGGGCTCATCGATGGACCGGTGTGCCGGTAGAAGGGGATAAAGTGCTCGTTCATGAAATCAGCATCGGACAGCACCGCCCCGCCCAGGCACCGGCCATGGCCGTCGATGTGCTTTGTCGCCGAATAAATGACAATATCCGCGCCCAGTTCCAACGGTTTCTGGAACAGCGGCGTGGCAAACACATTGTCCACCACCATGCGCGCACCGGCGACATGGGCCATCTCCGCTACCGCCGGAATATCGACCAGATCGAGCATCGGATTCGACGGGCTTTCCAGGAACACGGCCTTGGTCGGCTGGGACAGAGCGGCCTCCCATTCATCAAGGCTCGTCCCGTCCACAAAGGTCGTCTCAATCCCCCAACGCGGCAGAATCTGATCGACGATGAAATGGCAGGACCCGAACAGGGCGCGTGACGCCACCACACGCTCTCCGGCACGCACATGACAGGCTATCGCGGAGAACACCGCAGCCATGCCGGTGGCTGTGGCACGGCACATATCAGCACCCTCGAGTGCCGCCAGTCGTTCCTCAAACACGGAAACCGTGGGATTGCCGTAGCGGCTGTAGATGTAAGAGTCGTTCTCACCCTTGAATGCGGCCTCGGCCTGCGCGGCCGTTTCAAAAACGAACCCGGAATTGAGATACAGGGCCTCACTGGTTTCGCGAAACTGGGATCGCGAAAGCCCGGCCCGCACCAGTTGTGTCTGCGGACGCAGCTCGCTTTTCTTGCTCATATCGGATTCCTGAACCTGATCGTTATTCCTGCCGCAAGTCGGGATGCACCTCGGGCAAACACACTGCCTGCCCCACGATGCGCGCACCTTCATGCGCCATCATCACCGGATTACCATAGAGCACATAGCCTTCCGCCAGCGCCTCACCAACCCGAGCGCAAAAGGCCGCATCGTCCGGACCTGTGAGAAATCGGTAGGATTTTCGGTTGATCTTGCCCATTGGCCGTGCCCCACGCGGTTTGACGCTCGTGGGTATATGCCCATGCCGGCTTCAATTCCAGTCATCGACAGGGCATAAGCCTTTCCATGACGTTACTCTGGATCCCTCTGACCATCGCCGCTGCGTTCCTGCAGAACGTACGTTCGGCGCTGCAAAAGCACCTGAAAGGACGCCTCGGCACCACCGGCGCAACCTTCGTGCGCTTCGGCTACGGGTTTCCGGTTGCCCTGGTCTATCTCGCGGGACTGGTCTTTCTGTTCGATTTCGACATGCCCGCTCCCAACGCAAGCTTTGCCGGCTTCGTCGTCATGGGTGGCCTGGCACAGATCACCGCGACAGCGCTGCTGGTCACGCTGTTCGATGCCCGCAACTTCGCCGTCGGAACGACCTATTCGAAAACGGAAACGGTCCAGGCCGCGGTCTTCGCGCTGGTGTTTCTGGGTGAGTCCATCTCGATGACGGCGACCATCGGTATCCTGGTCAGTCTTGTGGGCGTCATCGCGATCTCGTCTGCCAAGAGCGCGGGCGGGCTGGAGGGAATGACCAGGGGCTGGAACAACCGGGCAGCTCTGATCGGTCTTGCCTCGGGGGGCTTTTTCGGCATTGCGGCCATTTCGGTGCGCGGCGGATCGCTGTCACTCGGCGGCGACGGCTTTCTGGTCCAGGCCGCCTTCACGCTGGCCGTGATGCTTGTCTTCCAGACAATTGTCATGGGGACCTATATGGCCGTCCGAAACATGTCCGAACTGGTGGACGTGCTGAAAGCCTGGCGGGTGGCCATGTGGGTGGGAGCGAGCGGTGCCGTGGCATCGATCGGCTGGTTTACCGCCATGACCATTCAGAATGCGGCGCTGGTGCGCGCGCTCGGACAAATCGAGCTTGTGTTCACGATCATGGCGTCGGTCCTGGTATTTCGGGAAAAAATTGTACGCATGGAACTGATCGGAATTGTGCTGGTGGTTAGCGGAATTCTGATTTTGCTGATGCGTTAACGCGAAAGGAAAATTCTTAAGAAGGCCATCCAGATTCAAAGCTATGGCGGCCCGGATGTGATCGAGGTCGTCGATCTGCCAAAACCGGAGCCGACCCCCGATCAGGTGCTTGTCCGTGCCCACTCGCTGGGTGTGGGCTATCCCGACGTATTGCTGCGGACCGGCATCTACAAATGGAAACCGGCTTTGCCGACGATCCTCGGAAATGAAATGACCGGCCATATCGAAGCCGTCGGCGCCAACGTGAAGGGACTTTCCGAGGGCCAGGCTGTTCTTGTTTTCGGAACCGGCGGCGGGCGCTATGCCGAATACAACGCGGTGGACCCCACGCTGATCTCTGTCCTGCCGGACTCCGTTGATCTGGACGCCGCAACAACCATTCCGAACTATCTTGTCGCCTGGGCTGCCTTGCACGGCGTTGCACATTCGGAACGCGCCAAAACCGTCTATGTGAACGGCGCAGCCGGCGGCACCGGCACAGCCATGCTCGACCTGTGCCGCAGCGAAGGGATCGCGACCATCGCGGGTACGAGTTCGGATGAAAAATGCGAGTTTGCATCCACTCTGGGAACCCTCGGGACCGTGAATTACACTCGCGAGGATATCGCAGAGAAGGTTCTGGCCATCACCGGCGGACGCGGCGTCGATGTCAGTTTCGACCAGCTTGGCGGCGATGCCCTGATCAAGTCTCTGGACATGCTTGCGCCGCTGGGGCTCGTGGTTCTCTACAATGCACTGGTCGGCGCGCCCTCCGAGGACCTGTTTGCTGCTTTGCGCGAACGGCGTGGCCACAGCCTGGGCGTTCAGTGTTTCTCGCTCCACTCCTATGACGGCGACCTTGACGAACGTGCACGTATTTTTGATGCGATCATCGAGAAGTTCGCGGCTGGTGAGCTGTCACCGCCCATCTACGACCGGCTGCCACTGGACGATGCGCGCCATGCCCATGAGCTGATGGACGACCGGAAAATTCTCGGCAAGCTGATTCTCAAGCCCTGACCCGCGACGCCGGGAACCGGATCGTCACTGTTGTCCCAATACCGGAGGCACTCTCTATTCCGACTGTTGCGCCATGGAGTTCGGCCATGGATTTCACGAGAGACAAGCCGAGCCCGGTGCCTTCGTATTTGCGGTCGATACCGGAATCGACCTGCACGAAGGGCTGCATGATCGAATCCAGATATTCCGGCGCGATCCCGATCCCGGAATCGGCCACACGCAGGATGCAAGTGCAGTCCGGGGCCTTTGAAGTCGGCGCATTGAGCTTTGCCGTCTGGGAAAACGAGCTGAAATCGGGAAAAATCAACCCCTCCAAGGTCCGTGTCATCTGGCGCACGCCAACCTATCCGGACTACCAGTGGTCGATCCGGGGAGATGTGAACGAGGTCTTCGGAACCGGCTTTACCAACAAGGTTCGCGCGGCCCTTCTGTCCATGGATGAACCGGAACTGCTGGAGAGTTTCCCGCGATCCGGCTTCATACCCGCGTCGAACGACGACTACGAACCGATCGTCCGGGTCGGGAAGGACATCGGACTCCTCGACTGATGTATGTGGTCGAGCTGTCCGGTGAACCAACCGGTTACAGCGACAAGGTGGTTCTTGAAGACGTTCGCCTGAGCATCCGCGCAGGCGAACGCATCGCGCTTATCGGAGAAAGCGGCGCGGGCAAGACCACCTTGCTGAAGCTTATCGAAAAACGCGCAAGCGCACCGGTGGCACTCGTGCCGCAGGAGCTCGGTCTCGTTCGCGCGCTGACGGTCTTTCACAATGTCTATATGGGCCGGTTGAACCGGAACTCGTTGGTCCACAATCTGCGCAACCTGGTCTGGCCGGCGCGCCGGGATGTTGAGGCCGTCCGTCTTATTCTTGAACGCCTGCGGATGGAGGACAAACTGTACACACCCGTCGGACAGCTTTCGGGCGGCCAGCAACAGCGCACCGCCGTCGCGCGCGCCCTACATAGCGAGGGCAGCCTGTTTCTGGGCGACGAGCCGGTTTCCGCTGTTGACGATCATCAGGCCCGCGCGCTTCTGGCCACGGTTGCAGAAGCCAAGGAAACCGTGGTCGTGGCGCTGCATGAACGCGCCCTGGCCTTGTCCTTTGCCCAGCGAATCATAGGCATGAAGGAGGGTCAGATCGTCTTCGACAGCCCGGCAGACGGTCTGACGCCGGACGATCTCGACCACCTCTACGTGACATGACGGACGCCATCAGCCGGGTCTATCGACGCTCCCCCCTCGCGCGCACGCTCGGTTTCTTTCTGTTACTTGCCTTGGTCGCGCTGATCCTGGCCGACATCGAAATCGCGACGGTCGATCCGTGGCAGGAATTCGGCCGATTGGCCCTGGGCGTTGTCACACCGGATTTCACCGCAACCGAACATCTGCTCACGGCGATTGCCTATACTGTGGGATTCGCGCTGCTGGGCGTCACCTTTGCCGTTCTGTCCGGATTCGCTCTCGCCCTCGCCTTCCGAAATCCGCTGGTGCGCGGATTCTGCGCCGTGATCCGCGCGGTGCACGAATTGTTCTGGGCGCTGATCTTTCTGCAGATATTCGGACTCTCACCTCTCACCGGCGTTCTCGCCATTGGCATTCCCTATGCCGGGATCGTCGCCAAGGTCTTTGCCGAAATCCTCGAAGAGGCCGACACCCGCCCGGCTGCGACGGCGCCTGCAGGCAGCGGCGCGTTGTCCGTCCTGCTGTTCGTCCGCCTGCCCGATGTCTGGTCCCACTACAAAACCTATGCGCTCTACCGCCAGGAATGCGGGTTGCGCTCCAGCGCCGTATTGGGATATGTGGTCCTGCCGACGCTGGGATTTCATCTGGAAACCGCGTTCCGCGAAGGCAACTACTCGGAAGTCTCGGCCCTGCTGCTGATCTTCTATGTGATCATCGCCAGCCAGCGCTACTGGGCGCGCCGCATCCTGCTGCCGTTCTATCTGCTCGGCGCGATGATCCTGCTGCCCTGGTCCACCGAGATTTCGGCGACCAACATCGTCTGCTTCTTTACCGTCTATATCGTGCCGTTCCCGTTGCGTGACGGTCAGGGACTGGCCGGTTTGCTCGACTGGTTGCACATGCTGATGGTCTCCCAGGCCCTGCCGGGCACCGTGGCGACGGTGCAACTCACCATGATCGCTCTTGTTGTCACGGGACTGTTGTCAGCGCTGCTGTTTCCCCTGATTTCCCCATTGCTGTTCGGGCGCATCTCAAGGACCCTCGGTCGTCTGGGTCTGGTGGTGATGCGCTCCTCCCCGGAATACATTCTCGCCTTCATCCTGCTGCAGCTTTGGGGGCCTTCGATCGATGCTGCCCGCCATTGTCGCGCTGTCCCTGCACAATGGCGCAATCATCGGGCATCTGGTCGGGCGCTATACGGAAACCCTCACCTTGCGCTCAGACGCTGTGCGCGGCGTGTCCCGCTACGCCTTCGAGATACTGCCGCGGGTCTATAACAGCCTGCTCGCCCTGCTCTTCTACCGCTGGGAGGTCATAATGCGGGAAACCGCAATTCTCGGCATAATCGGGATTGCGACCCTGGGCTTCTATGTGGACAGCGCCTTCGCCGAACAGCGCTTCGACCGGGCCGTTCTGCTGATTGCGATCACCGCACTTCTCAACATAGCCATCGACATGGCGTCGCGGCGCATTCGCAGCTACCTGCGGCTGCGAACCTCACTCGAAGGGCGCTAGAACAGCTTCTCCCGCGCAACTTTCGCGGCGTCTTCCATGGTCATGAACTCTGCCCCGTCCGCGATCAGCTTGTCGACCAGCTTTTCGAAGGCGAACATTCGGAAACCCCGGCCAATCACATAGGGATGCATGGTGTAGGTGACGATCCCCCACTCTTCGTTGGCCTGCATATAGGCGAACTCGTCGTGCCAGCTTTCCATCACCTCCCGGGCCGGGCGGAGGCCGGGCATCAGAAAGCCCGGCGTGCGCAGATACTCGAAATGCGGGTGATCATCGAGGGTCCAGCTGATCGGCATCTCGATCAGGGAGGTGTCCTCGCCGTATTGAATCGGTTCGCCGAGCTTCACGGTATCCTTGCGCCGCGCTTTCATGGGGATGTAATCGCCCGCCATCAGGCTGCTGTCGTAGTCAAAACCCTGGGCTTCGAGAAGATCGAGCGTGTTCTCGCTCAAATCCCAGGACGGCGAACGATATCCGCGCGCCTTTTTGCCAGTCAGTTCCTCAATCGCCTCATTGGCGCGGATCATGTCCTCCTCTTCCTCGTCCCGGCTCTGTTCGGCGGGCGGAACATGGGCCCAGCTGTGATGGGCGACTTCGTGACCGCCCTCGACAACGCGTTCGCAATCGGCGCGATGGCTTTCGATGGTGAAACCGGGGATGAACCAGGTCATCGGGATACCGCGATCCTTGGCCAGATCGAGAATGCGCCGGGCACCGGTCAGACCGAACTCGCCGCGCGAGAGCATGGTCGGTGTGGTGAGACCACGGGCGATAAACCCGCTTTCGGTGTCAAAATCGAATGTCAGACAAACAATATGGCGTGGCATGAATTCCCCCGGTCAGAAACTTCGTTCTGGTTAGCGCATATCGAAGCAAGAGTGTAGTAAGGGGCAAAGATTTTCTACTGGGGGAATAACATGGCGACACAACAGCTTGGCATTATCCTGAACGGCGCAACGGGGCGCATCTGCCGGACCCAGCATATGCGTGGCGGCCTGGTCCCGCTCCGCGATGAAGGTGGTCTGCCGGTCGGCGAAGACCGAATCGTGCCCCGCATGCTGCTGCTCGGCCGCAACGAAGAACGACTTGCCGAGGTGGCCCGCGAATACGGTATTAAGGAGTGGACGACCGACATGGATGCGGCGCTGGCCGACCCAGATTTTCCGGTGTTTTTCGATGCCGCTGCCACCCATCTGCGGCTTGATACCCTCAACCGAGCGATCGATGCCGGGAAGCATATCTACACCGAAAAACCCATCGCCCCGACCGTCGCGCAAGGCATTGAGCTGATGCAGCGCGCAAACGCAAAGGAACTCAAGCACGGCGCGGTCGAGGACAAGCTGTTCCTGCCCGGTTTCCGCAAGCTGTCCCATCTGATGGAAAGCGGCTTTTTCGGCCGTGTGGTCGGCTTCAAACTCGACTTTGGCTGGTGGGTCTTCGACGGTATCGAGGCCGAATCACAACGCCCGAGCTGGAACTATCAGAAATCCGGCGGCGGCGGCCTGCTCTCGGACATGCACCCGCACTGGCGCTATGTGATCGAAGGCATCCTCGGCCCCATCGCCCATGTGGCCTGCGCGGCCTGGACCGCCCAGCCCGAGCGGATCGACGAAGACGGCAACCGCTACAAGGTCGATGTGGAAGACGCCACCGCGACGATGCTGGAAATGGCCGACGGGGCCCGCGGCACCATCACCAGCTCCTGGGCCACACGGGTCCGCAGCGACGATCTGGTCACCTTTCAGATCGATGGTACGGGCGGCTCGGCCATCGCCGGCCTGCGAAAATGCTGGGCGCAGTCCGCCGCGGATACACCGCGGATCGAGGGTTTCAACATGGGTTCAGGCCCCGAAACCATGGATTTCGACGTGGACTACGACGATCACTGGACCGAAGTGCCGGATGTGGCGGCCTACAAGAACCCCTACCGCTTCGGCTGGGAAGGGTTCATCCCCCATGTGGTCGCCGATGCACCTTTCGCCCACACACTGGCGGCCGGGATTCGCGACGTGCAACTGGCGGAATCCTGTGAACGCAGTTCGGCGGAGAAGTCCTGGGTCGATATGGCGCCGGTCACCTGACGCCGAACTCCTGCTATACTGGACAAAACACACAAACCGGAGCCGGCATCATGGCCAGTCTTCCCATTCTTGATCTCGGCAGCGACCCTTATGAGCGTGGCCTCGCCCATGGCAAGGCGCTCAAGCAACACATCGCTGACAATATCGACACCTATCTGGCGCGGTTCGCCGCCGGCGGTCTGAACGCCGAAACCGCCCGCGCGGAAGGCGTCAAATGGATCGACGTGATGCGCAGCCAGAATGCGGACTACGCCGAGGAGATGCGCGGCATCGCCGATGGCGCTGACCTGCCGCTCGGCGACATCGCGATGCTTAACGCGCGCTACGAGATCACCTTCGGGTTGTTCGGCGATGAAGCCAAAGCCAAGGACGACAGCGGGCTCTCGACCGAGGCCGATGGCTGTTCGACCTTCGGCGTCCTGCCCGAGGCCTCGGCTAACGGCCACACCATCCTCGGCCAGAACTGGGACTGGCTGGCCGGTGTCTATGGCCGCTGCGTCGTGCTGCGGATTACCCGGGACAACGGCCCGAATATCCTTTGCTATACCGAAGCGGGCATTGTCGGTGGCAAGATGGGCGTGAACGAACATGGGATCGGCCTCGTCGAGAACGGGCTTGTGTCAGACCATGACGGCCGGAACGCCTACGAAAAACCGTTCCACATGCGCTGTCGCGAGGTACTCGATGCGGAGACCTACGACATGGCGCTCCTGCCGGTGGTTGCGACCAAACGCGTCTGTTCTGCCAATTTCGTGATCGGCCATGCAGATGGTGAAATCATCGACATCGAAACCAGCCCCAATGCCGTATCCTATATCTATCCGCGCGACGGACTGGTGACCCACTCAAACCATTTCATGGATCCGCGCCACGGCCCCTCACAGATGGAGCGGCTCTCCACCAGCACGTTGTACCGGGCCAACCGGCTCGACCGGTTGCTGCGCAAACATATCGGCCAGCTCGACGCGCCGGTGATGCAGGACGCCCTGGCCGACCATTTCGGGCATCCCAATGCGATCTGCCGCCACCCGGATGACCGGCAGCCGGTCGCGAAGCAGACCATGACCAATGCGGCCTTCATCTTCGACCTGAACGAACGCACCATGCTGGTCGCCGACGGCCCGCCCTGCGAGAACGACTTCGTCCTACACACGCTTGATCGCGACGCAGTCTCTCAGGCGGCGGAGTAGCGCCTAGCCGCACATCGGCGGCACGCCCAGCCGGTCGCGCGACGTTCCCAGCACACGCTCACAGGCCAGTGCCAGCGCCAGCGATGTTTCGTCATGGTTGGCGCGACTGGTGATCTGCATTCCCACCGGCATCCCTGCGGCATCAAGCCCGACCGGCACCGTCATGGCACAGAGATTCAGAAGGCTGACCGTGTTGGTGTTGCGGACCAGGCGCATATTGGCGTTGAAGTGGATCTCCGGGTCTTCGATATCGGTCATCTTTGGCGGCGTCAGGGGGATCGTCGGCCCGACAATCGCGTGAAGTCCGCCAAAGGCCGCATCCGCCGCGCGCGCCATCCGTTCGAGGGCCTTTACCCGGTTGAGATGTCCGACTACGGAGTCACCTGCGGCTTTCGCGAGCCGGATCGCGACGGCCGGATCGAGATCATCCTTGTAGTCGCGCATTTCATCGTTGATAAAGGCCGCGAATTCCCCGGCATGGAGGCCGCCGGCATTGAAGATGTCGGTCACATCGTCGAAATGGGGCATCTCCACCGACGAAATCCGCAATCCGGCTTCTGCCAGCTCATCAAGCGCGGCTTCAACGGCCTCGGCCACGCCGGAATCGCAGTCCTCGAAATACCAGTCACAAAGCCCGACGCGAAAATCCGAAAGGTCCGCCAGGTCGAGCCGGCTTCGAAACGTCATCGCGTCCTCGTCCACCCGCGGATCGATGGCTCCGAAACCGATGATCAGGTCATCGACGCTCTTTGCCAGGGGCCCCGGCGTGTCGAGCGACTTCACCAGCGGGACAACCCCGTCGGTGGACCGGCGCCCGGGCGTCGGACGGAACCCGGCATTGCCGGTCATGGTGGCGGGCATACGCACCGAACCGGCGGTGTCCGTGCCGATTGCCAGCAGGGCCGAACCTTCGTGCAGACTGACTCCTGCCCCGGAGCTCGAACCACCGGGTGAGCGGTGGTCTTCCGCATCCCACGGATTACGCGGCGGCCCCCAATGGGGATTCACGCCCAATCCACCAAAGGCAAACTGGACCGTATGGGTCTTGCCCGAGATCACGCCCAGCTGTTGGCGAATGGCGCGCACCACCGGTCCGTCTAACTGCCAGCTTTCCGGGAGTTCACGCGGACACCCGGCAAAGATCGGATAGTCAGACACCCCGACAAGGTCCTTGATCGAGACGGGAATTCCCTGCAACGGCCCGAGATCGACGCCTGCCGCAAAGGCTGCATCCGCGGCATCGGCCTGAACGCGAAAATGATCGGCCTTCCAGGTTTTGTAGGCATGGAAGGCCTCGCCCCGTGCTTCATGATTGGCAATGGCCCATTCGGCCAGGTCCCGGGCGGACAGGTCTTTGCTGCGAAACCCGGCGATGCAATCGGCGAGCGAGGCTGTTTCGATATCTGCTGGCGTTTTCATGGTCTGTCCCGATTCCCTTTTGCCCTATTGTCTCACCATTGGCACAAACGAGTCAGCACGAGAGTCCAGGGCAAGACATTGAACCGGAATTTGGGGAGACATCCCGTTATATACAACTTTCTGACCGCCGATCATGCGGAAGAAAGCGCTGCGCTGGTCGCACGGGTCTTCAGTCAGGACGAGCCACTGGCCGTCGCTGCCGGAAAAACCGAAGCCGAACTTTACGCCATGATGTCGGCAGCAGCGCCATCCGCCCTGACACAAGCACTTTCGCTCGGAGCCTGGGCTGGCGAAAAGCTGGTCGGCGCCGCCATCACGACCGTTTTCACCTGGCTGCCGCCCGAGGGCACCGATGCGGTCTCGCGGTGCGTGATTTCGCCGGTCAGCCGGTTCACTTGCGCGCCGTTCCGGTCATACCAGCCGCGATAGATTTCCCCGATCCCATAATAGTCCGTATTTGGTGGCACATAGGATTGTCCCTCGTCATCGGCATGCAGAAGGCGGAACTCAAAGCTGACCCGTGTCCGCCCCGACCGGTTCACCGCGCTGGCGTGAAGCTGATAGCCCGCAAAGCTCATGGCATCACCCACTTTGAGGGGCGGCGCAAAGGCACCTTCCGGACTGACGCCGTCGCCCGTGATCGACGGAGGCAGGACCACCCCGGCAAGATTCTGCCAGGTGTCGTAGCCGTGGGACGAGTTCGGGACGGTTTTGCGGTGGTAATGGCTGTAGATACGCAGCGTCGCATCCGGATCGAGGCATTTGATCGGTCCCCAAAAGTTCAATTGATGCTGGGGTGAGCCATACCAGGTGTCCCGGTGGGCGGCGAGCGCGCCCGAATTTGCCGCGCGATAGACACCGCGCCCACCCTGCTCCACCGGATACAGCAGACACATCCCCGGCCACTCCCACAACACCTTCCGGGGATCGAGCCCAAGGTCACCAATAACCGCCTGCATGGCCGCCGGTACACGCGAATCGTCCACCAGACGGTCATAGGCCCTCTCCGCGCGGATTTTCATCTCGTCAAAATCAAAATGCGCGTGAATTTGCTCCAGATTGACCCCATCGAAAGATCTCTCCAGGGCGTCCTCCAGCAATGCCAGGACACCGGGAAGCGCGGGCAGTTGCCGCAACGCGATCACATCGCCCCGCAGCACCGCAGCACGCGGCAGCTCGAAACCGGGTGTGTGCAAGACCTCGTGCAACTGCGCTTCGGTCTCTTCATCCATCTACCGGGGAATGTGCGCGACCCCGCGCGCCCGTTCATCCAGAAAGCGCGCACGTATCCGCAGCTCGTCTTCCGGGACCTGCGCCGCGATCCGTGCCTCGGTCACCTCGGTCAGTTCCCCGGCCGAAAAGGCATACCCCTTTTCCCGTGCAAAGCGCGCAACGCTGTCCGGGTCGAGGTCGATCCGGCCGAGTTCGAGCATCAGGTTCTCGTCCTCGACCACCGCGCCAATGAAATCCACAACGCGCTGGCGGCCCAGGCCGCTCAGGAAACCGGCAACGAGATCCTCTTCGGTCTCGGGCATGCGTTATTCGACCGGTTCCCGCTTACGAAACCAGTCCGGCAAATCTTCCTCGACCGTACCGGAGAAGATGCATTGCTTGATCGCACGCGCTTCGTCAGCACTCACTGTTCCGACAGACTTGGCTGCATCGGTGCCGGATGTAAACGCCGGTGGCGGGGCAAAACACTCCGCACAGCGCCGCTTCTGAAGCTTCAGCGGCGGCTCGCCCTTGATCGATTCGACCAATTCGATGGCCTTTCGGACCTCGGCTTCCTCGCCGGTCACCGACAGCACCACCGTACCTTCGGAACCCGACACCCCGCCCCCGCCGACATGGACAGCGGTCAGACCAAACAGGATGTCGAAGGCCTGAATCTCGGTGACAACCTTGCCGTTCATGATCGGCAGCATCCCGATCTTGGTGCCGTAGAAATAGTCCGCCTTGGCGTGACCAAGCTCCTGGGACGCCGCACGGACGGACGGTACCAGCTTCTCCAGACCGATCGGCACGATAAGCGGGATACCTGTGCCGCAAATCGCACCGTAAGCCCAGCCGATCGTTCCCGCCGCGTGATGGGCATTGAATACGCCCGCGTTGAACTCGGCATCGACGGCGTTGGCCCCCTTGATGAAAATCGACGTATCGTCCCAGCCCGCCAGGGTTTCTTCCATGGTCGGCACGGGAGGCACCGGTTTGCCCTCGACAAGACGGATCATCGCCGGTTTTTCTTCCGGCTGGGTCTGGCAGAGTATGCCGTTGATCACCTGTCCCGACACGTATCGATCACGTTCAGCCATTTCGCCCATGATTTCTTCGGCGACATAGACATTGGTCGAGCCATGGCTGATCACGATCTGTGCATGTTCCAACGCATGCTGAACCTCAGGCAGGGCCGCCACGGCCTTTCCGATCAGGCGCTTGGACTCCCATGGCGTAAAACCGAAAACTGCACGCATAAACTTTCTCCCGGACAAGTAATTCTGTTCGACCCAACTTAACAGGACGGCTTCGCTACGCACATCGTATCGTGCTGCGGAAAGGTTCGTGCTATGTGCGTGTCTTCCAGTTCGGCACAGACCGAGATCTGAATATGGGGGAGTATCACGATGGCGAATTCGATTCTGATTCGCGGCAACGACTATGAATTTACACTCGAGATGGCGGGCAGCTATGCCGGCGTACCGATCGAATACGAACCGGGTGTGCTGGAAGAGATCTATGCCAAGGTCCTAAACAACCAGCCGTTTCAGGCCTGCGAATTTTCCCTCTCGAACTACACGATGATGCGCGACCGCGGTGCGGACTGGCTTGCGGCCATTCCCGTCTTCGCAAACCGCGACTTTCGGCACAGCATCATTTGGGTGCGGCAGGATAGTGAGCTCGAATCTGCCGAACAGCTTGCCGGAAAGCGGGTCGGGGTGCGCGACTACACCATGACGGCAGCGGTCTGGCTGCGCGGGACCCTGTTTGATGAGTACGGCACGGACTGGCGCGACATCAATTGGTACGCCAATGCCGAACAGCGCTTCCCGACGCTGGAAGGCGTGCCCCTGGAGCTTGGAGATGGTGACCCGGAGACCATGCTGATCGACGGCGAACTCGACGCCTTCATCTCTCCGCGTCCGCGAGACCTGATGCAAAAACCACCCGAAGAGCGCGTGTTGCGCCCGATCTTCCGGGATGTTCAGGCTGTCGAGCGCGACTATTTCCAGCGCACCGGCATATATCCGATCAACCACACAGTGGTGATGCGCCGCGAATTGCTGGAGGACTTTCCCGATGCCGCCACAGCGATCTTTCAGGCGTATTGCACCGGCAAGGCGCGCGCCCTGAAGCGGCGCATCGGAACCACATTCGTGCCCTGGGGCAAGGAATACTGGAGCGAGACCATGGCCCTGTTCGACGGCGACCCGTTCCCGATGGGCCTGACCGAATCGAACCGCAAGAACGTGGGCACATTGCTGCGCTACCTGCACGAACAGAAACTTATCTCTGAACTGCCCGAGATCGAGGACCTGTTCCTGCCGGGCACTGCCGGTTTTCAGGAGCACTGACCATGGCCGAAACCGACGCGCCGCGTTTTGACTACATCATCGTCGGTGCCGGCAGTGCGGGCTGTGTGCTCGCCAGCCGGCTGACCGAATCGGGCAAACACAATGTGCTGTTGCTTGAGGCCGGACCACCGGACCGCAACCCCTGGATTCATGTCCCGTTGGGCTACGGCAAGCTGTTCACCAATGCTGCGGTAAACTGGCTCTATTCCACCGAGCCCAATCCGAACGCGGTGAACCGGCGCGTCCCCCAACCGCGCGGCAAGGTGCTCGGAGGCACCAGCTCGATCAACGGCATGGTGTATATCCGCGGGCACCGGGAGGACTACAACCAGTGGCGCCAACTCGGAAACGAGGGCTGGAGCTACGAGGACGTGTTGCCCTATTTCCGCAAATCCGAGGATCAGGCGCGCGGCGCGGACGAATATCACGGCGCCGGCGGCCCGCTGGGCGTTTCGGACGTTTACGAAGAACATCCGCTTGCCGATGCCTTCATCGAGTCCGCCGTGGCGGCCGGTCATCCCCGCAATGATGATTTCAACGGGGCGGACCAGACCGGATTTGGTTACTGCCAGTGGACCATGAAAAACGGCCGACGCTGTTCCACGGCGGTTGGCTATCTGAAACCCGCCCGGAAACGTGCGAACCTGACCATCGCCACGGAAGCGCATGCCCTTCGAGTGCTGTTCGACGGTCAACGCGCAACCGGACTGGAATACATGCAGCACGGTCAGCGCAAGACAGCTCACGCCTCGGCGGAAGTCATCCTGTCGGGTGGTGCCTACAACTCGCCGCAGTTGCTTCAGCTCTCGGGGGTGGGACCTGCCGGGCTTTTGCGCAAACACGGCATCGAGGTGGTTTCCGACATGCCCGGTGTCGGCGCCAATCTGCGCGACCACCTCAACGCACCGCTGATGTTCCGCCTGAGCGAGGACCTCAGCGCCAACAGCGTGATCAACAGCTTTTCGGTCCGGATAAAAACCGCCATGCGCTATGCGGTCAACCGGAAGGGCTATCTGTCGATGGGTGTGTCCTTCGCGCAAGGCTTCTTCAAGGTCGATCCCTCGGCAGTGTCTCCGGATATCCAGTCCCAATTGATGCTGTTCAGTTCTCCTGTCGTCGGCGGCGCGCCCTTCCCCTTTCCCGGCGCGACCATCGTCTCGGCCCTGCTACGCCCGGAGAGTTTCGGACATGTGAACATCGTGTCCGCCGATCCTTTCGAGGCGCCGAAAATCCAGCCCAACTACCTGACCACCCAGAAAGACCGGGATGTGCTGATCGGGGCTGTGAAGATGATGCGCGAGATCACCGGCCAGCCTGCGTTTCAGAAGTTCATCATCGAAGAGCACGAGCCCGGCCCGGACTGTCAGACCGATGACGAGATTCTCGACTATCTCCATCGCGGTGCGCGAACGAGCTATCACCCGGTCAGCACCTGCCGCATGGGCAGCGATCCGACCGCCGTGGTCGATGCGCGGCTGCGGGTGCACGGCCTCGAAGGCCTGCGGGTGGCCGATGCCTCGATCATGCCAACGCTGATTTCGGGCAACACCAATGCGCCGACAATCATGATCGGTGAGAAGGCAGCAGATATGGTTCTGGAAGACGCCCGCTAGAATGGTTCACAAGATGAGCTTGCGGCCCGTTGCCGCGCGCAATGCCGATCCAAATCCGTCATACTCGGCACAACACGACACGGGGGGAGACAAAACATGCTGATCGTCGATTCACAGGTGCATATCTGGATCAACACCCAGATGGCACCGATCCACCGCCAGGACTTCAATTTCACGGCCGAAGACCTGATCGCGGAAATGGACGAAGCCGGTGTGGACCGGGTGGTTCTGCACCCGCCCGGCGTCGTGCCGAACGGAAATGAAGTGGCGATTGCCGCGGCCAACCGCTACCCGGACAAGTTCCGCGTTCTGGGCTGGGTCCAGCCGGATCTGCCGGAGATCGGGGCGGCAAAACTCACAGGCTGGACCGACACGCCCGGCATGTCGGGCGTACGCTACCTGTTCATCGCCCCGGGCCGCGAAAACTGGCCCCACGATGGGACGATGGACTGGATTTTCCCGATCGCAAACGAACAGAAGATGCCCTTCGGCTTGCTGGCACATGCATTCCTGCCCACGGTGGGCGAATGGGCAGAGAAATACCCCGACATCCCGTTCCTGATCGACCACCTGGGCGCCAACCCCTTCAAGCCGGGGGTCGAGTCCTTCGAGACGCTGCCCGAACTTGTCAAACTTGCGAAACACCCGAACGTGGCGGTCAAGATGTCCGGTGCGAACGGCAACTCGAGCGAGGCTTACCCGCACACCGACATCCACGACGAACTGCATCGTATTTTCGACGCATTCGGGCCTGATCGTTGCTTCTGGGGTACGGACCTCTCGCGTATGAAATGCAGTTACCGCGAATGCGTGACCCTGTTCACCGAGGAATTGCCCTGGTTGTCGGGCCGTGATCTGGAGCTGGTGATGGGCGAGGCGCTCTGTAACTGGATCGGCTGGGACCTGCCCGACTAGAAGCCCACCGGCCGGGGTTGCGACACGGTGTTGCGCCCCAAACCCGTTTCTGGAGACCCGAATGTCCAAACTCTTCCAAGGTGGTGCAAGCCAGCTGGCCGCCGCACTGCTCGCAACTCTGCTGCTGGCGGTGACACCATCACCCGCATTGGCAACCGATCTGCCCGATCAGCTGGCACAGGCGCAGGACGATGAGCCGACGATGAAGGCCTTTGTCGAGGCGGCCAAAGAGGTTGTGGCCCTGCGCCAACGCTACGAACCGTTGCTTCAGAAGGCCAAGACCCAGGAAGCCGCCCAGAAGCTGGTCGAGGAGGCACGCGGCCTCATGAATGCGGCGATCACGAGCTCCGGCATGACGGTCGAGGAATACACCGGCATCGCGCGCGCCGCACAGGCCGACCCGACGCTGCGCGCACGGATCGAGGCAGCGGTCGGCGTACAATAAACGGGACGGACGACGAAAATCTTCCGAAGGCGTTGTGCGGCAGCGCTGAGCATCCGGGACAGCGACCAACAAACCGATGCCTGAGGGGAACAGGACATGACGAAAATTTCCAGCATTGCGCAGCTCGAAGAACTCTATGGCACGCCTGTCGAAACCTCGCTGGTCAAGGAAGTCGCCGAGATCACCCCGCACTACCGCTCGATGATCGAAGCCTCACCCTTTGTTGCGCTGGCCACCCGCGGCCCAGAGGGCCTAGATTGTTCTCCGCGTGGCGACCAGGCGGGTTTTGTGCGTATCCACGACACGAAAACCGTGATGATGCCGGACCGCAAGGGCAACAACCGGGTGGATTCGCTCCGTAACATCGTGCGCGACCCGCATGTGGCGCTGCTCTTTCTGCTGCCCGGCAGCGGCAACACGCTGCGCATCAACGGCCGGGCGCATCTCTCGACCGAACCGGACCTGCTGGAATCGTTCGCCATCAAAGGCAGTCCGCCACGTTCGGTGATCGTGATCGAGGTTGACGCGGTCTATTTCCAGTGCGCGCGCGCCATCGTGCGCTCCAATCTCTGGAATCCGGAGTGGCATATCGACCCGAAGAGCCTTCCCACCGCCGGCCAGATCATCGCAGATCTGACCGAGAACCGGCTGGGCGGCAAAGACTACGATCTCGCCTGGCCGGAGCGGGCCAAGGCGAGCCTCTGGTAGGCCGACAGAAATCTGGAACCCGCTCCACGAATCTGCGTTACATAACCAAATACCTTCCATGGATATCATTCGACTTATTTTCGCAATCATTCTGCCGCCTGTCGGTGTGTTTCTTCAGGTCGGCATCGGCGGTCATTTCTGGCTGAACATCCTGCTGACAATCCTCGGATACATTCCCGGAATCGTGCACGCGGTGTGGGTTATCGCCAAAAAGTGACCCCGGAAGAGCGCCGCAGGAAGACCGAACGACTGGATCAGCTTGCCCACTGGCTGGATGACCGGTTCGAAATTCCGGGTACCGGAATCCGGTTCGGACTGGACGGAATTTTCGGATTGCTGCCGGTCGTCGGCGACACGGCGACAAATCTTGTCTCGCTCTATCTCGTGCTCGAAGCACGCCGGCTGGGAGCATCCCGCTGGACGCTGCTGCGCATGCTGTTCAATGTCCTTATCGACTGGCTGCTCGGGCTGATTCCGGTTGTCGGCGATATATTCGACATCGGCTTCAAGGCCAACCGACGGAACATCGCTATTCTGAAGCGCCAGATCGACAGCTAGCGCTGAGGAACGCCCGCAGCTGCCCTTGTCCGGCGCTATTGCAGGATCAGGTCAGTCTGCTCGGAAACCCGGAACGGGCCGCTCGGGGCCATGCCGGACACAGCGATCCGCGCCGTGTAGAGGCCCGCGGGCCAGTTCGCACCTCTCCGTTTCCTGCCGGCATAAGAGAAGTATTCCACCTGCGGTTCTTCGATGGTGCGCTGGCCACTGAACACCGTCTGACCGGCCGGCCCGTCAATTTCCGTCTCAATGAGTGTTCCCTCGGGCACACCGAAGAGCACCACAAACGCGACCAGCGCGCCCGCATCTCTCGGGCCACGTTCCGGGTATTCATGGAACTTTGCGGACTCCCGGTCCGGTGCGGCGGTCGTCAGACCCATCCGCACGATCTGTGCGGGCTGGTAGGAGATCGCGTTGTTCGCAGCCCCGTCGTTCCAGAAACCAGACCCTGCTTGCTTCCGGATGTCACAATCGGAACCCGAAGCGGCGCGCGCACCGACAAACGGATCGAAAGGAACGCCGTTCCTTTCCAGCTGAAAGTGAAGATGCGGCAGTTCCGACCAGCCTGAACTGCCAATCTCGCCAAGACGCTGACCTGGTTTGACTGCGTCACCCGATCGCACGGCGACACTCCCCTTTGCGAGATGGCAATACTGGGTGGTCCAGCCGTTTTTATGCTCCAGACGCACACCATTGCCACAACGCGCGGCATCGCGGGGCGCCTCCGGAGCCTCCATCGGGATATCAACCAATCCGTCACGGGTTCCAACCACTCGTCCGGCCGCCGCCGCCCGCACCACAAGCTTCCGCTCCGAATCCCGGTCCGGAGCGATATCGGTTCCCTTATGGGCATCGTAGGTGCGTATCCCGCACATATAGTCGCGATAGCTTTCCCCGGAATCCAGATCGACATGGGCCATGTACCAGCAATCCTTTCCGATGATGCATTCGACAGGGAACA
>Ga0181558_10001936_pt1 | contig 19824 bp, 20 predicted proteins | sample 011ome_22_FD_133754 | JGI IMG/M metagenome (GOLD analysis project Ga0181558, IMG submission 133754) | Coastal salt marsh microbial communities from the Groves Creek Marsh, Skidaway Island, Georgia - 011507BT metaG (megahit assembly) | ecosystem: Environmental > Aquatic > Marine > Intertidal...
CCGGAAACGACCGTCATCGTTCCGCTGTACGAATCAACCGATTCGAATGTGAGTTCAGGTGAGGCAGCGAGAGCACCAATGGAAACCTCGTAGGTTGCGGTCACCCAGTCGGAGCAGATGTCAAGCCCGTCACAGTTGCGCGCCGAAACCGAAAAAGTTTCCCCGCCAGTCACCGTGACTGGAAGTTCAACGACAGGGTTGCCGTCGAGGGAAATCTCGAACTCTTCGGCGTCAGACGTAACATCAAGTTGACCTGAGTAGTCATCGATCTGTTCGAACGTCACCACAGGTGCGTCAGGGTTGGTAGCGACGTTGACGGTGTAGGACGAAAACACCCACTTCGAGCAAATGTCTTCTTGACAGTTCCGGACCTGGGCCGTCAACGTGTCACTGGCATTCAGCGCGATTGGATCCGCGAGAGACGCAGTAATCCACTCACCGTTCAAACGAAGCCACACTTGATCGGCGTTGTAATCAACCTTGACCGAGCCATCGGCGTACGTGAGCGTCGCTGGTTCCGGCGCCGATACCTGGCGTTCAACAACTGTGAGCGGTGATCTAAGTGTGTGATGGGTGGCGTCTTCGTGCTCCGCAATCTCGCCTATCACCACAATGGAGTGTCCACCCGGCAAGACACTGTCAGGAAGAGTAAACGAACCCTCGAAATGGCCAACGTCGTTGACTTTGGCGTGACCGAGAAGCGTCGGTGTTGAGAACACCCAGACATCAACAATGGCGCCTGGTTTGTATCCCGCACCTTTGATGGTGATCGTGGCCCCTTGCTCCGCGACGATTTCGCCATTGCTGGAATCTTCATTGGTAATGCCGCCCCCATTCGGTTCGGGGCTGCCAGATGATCTGTCGGGAGCGTTCTGACCGTCGCTGGTGCCATTCAGTTGGGGTGGGGTGTGGGTGACGACCTGGATGGATGGACCGTCGTCGTTGGTGCCACTATCGGAGATGTCCTCATTCGCGGAGGCAGAGTCTGCTGCAACGTCGGTTGATTGGTTGATGCGGGGTGCGGCGGTGGTGTGAGCCGCAGCTGTGTCTTGGATGCCATGTTGGTCATGCGATGTCGGGGATGCCTGATTCTGAAAGTCATGGTCGACAACGAACGTCCGCGGACGTGATTCGGTTGGTGTAGGGAAACTCTCGGCAGACGGTGGCTGGTCGATGCCCGCGGTGCCGGGTGCGGCCACAGACGGAGCTGGTCCCTGGGTTGCGACGACGGTGTAGCCGCAGCTAGCCAGGATGAGTCCGCTCAGCGCAGTCCACACTCTCGAATGACCGGCGGAAGGCCTGCCCTTCGACTTGCCTAACACGACGACCTCGACGGCTGGATGGTGTGGGGGCGTGGTCGATGATCATTCACCTGCGATGAAATCGTGAATGGGCAAAACCACATAAAGCCAACATTCGGATAGCGCGTCACCTTTTTGAGATGACAAACATCACGACCTCATGCAGGCGGTCCTATCGAGTTGCCGTTGCGGTGCGGCACATATCACACACAACAGACCTTTCATTGGGTGGATCAGGCTTCCTAGAGTCGCCGTATGGTGAAGGTCATCGTTCTTGCTGGCACCCTCGTCCTGATGTTCATAGGGCGGTCACGTTGGGGGTTGATGAAAGATCGTCGTAAGGATCCGCCGCGATACTGACGTGTGGTTGCCTGCTACCAGCCGAGGTCTTCTTCGTTGAGGCTGATCCTCACTCGCGTCCATGTGGTGCTGATGTCATCGGCGTCACCGGTGACATTTAGGCGGAAACATCCGAGGTCCAACTCATCGGGTGGCCGTGACAGTAATTGCGCAACGCTGAGAGCCGCTTCATGGGTTTCCAACATGCGCGACTGCCACCGGCCGAACACTCTGTCGTTGTCGGCGTACTCTTCTGTCATGGAGGTGCGAATGAACGGGAACATCACCGAACAGGCACTCACCATGTCGGACGCTTTGCCGAGGTTGATGCGCAATACGTCCGGCAGTCGTAGAACCGCCCAATTCGCGATCACATAACCCGGTACAGAGACACCGGGGTCAATGGCTTGCGAAGATGACACATACACCAGTTGCAGGGGTGTGCCGTGGTACACGGCTTCACTCGCCCACAGATGGGTCCACGACAAAAACCCGTCGATCTTCGTGTTCATGACCAGGCGGGACTCGGTGAGATTGTCCATGAATGCCGACCGAACCCGTGCGCGACGTTCAGCCATGTTCTCGCCATCGTTTTCGGGAAGTGAGCGACCAAAGCGGTAGCCACTCTCGGTAAGTCCCGAATTGCAGATGATGACATCTGGAATATGGCCGCCCATCTGGTCGATGGTGTAGCTGCGCGATGCCCACAAATCTGCGTGGCTGGTCACGTCGGCCTGCAATGCGAATGCCTCAACACCGTGGGAACGAATCGCATCGACAAGGTCGAATCCGTCGCGGTAGCTGCTGTTGAAATGCACGCCGACGACCTCCGCCCCGTTCATGGCGGCAGCCAGAGCAAGACCTTGGCCGAGCCCTCCATCTTTTCCGGAACCAGTGATCAAGACCCGTTTACCGGCGAAGGCATCACGGTGCTGCCCGGAGAAATCAAACGCGGTGGTATCGGCGGTGAAGGCCATCTTTCCCTGCCAGTCGTGAGGTGAGACGTGATCAGTAGCGAGATTACCAATAGGTAACAAACGTGGGTTTGCTATCGATCGTTGCTGCGCATCGCGGGCATCCATCGTGGACCGGCGGTGGCGTCAATTCGGGCGAGCAACATGTCGTGATATGGCTCGACCGCATCGCAGAACGCTCTGGTGGTATCACCCCCGACGGCAGCCCAGGCTGTGGCGGTAGCTGCATCAGTACGGCGTTCTAACTCGAGTCGGAAGTCGCGACCGGCGTCGTTGAGGCGGTGGTCGTCGGCAAGGCCCTTTGCCGCGAGACGCGCCCATCCCGCGGCGATCGCATCGTCGTCGTGACCTCTGCTACGTGCGATCCATTCCTGGCCGTCATACTCATGTTCTTCCACCATTACTGCATGCAACAGACCGACCTCAACACCGTCGAGATCTTCTGCGGCGCACAATGCCCAGTGGTTGTCACCACGTAATTCACGCAGGCAATTTGCCGCGAGCCATGCCGAAACGACCGGGTCCTGAGGCCGTGGGGCTGCCCGTGTGGCGGCGAACATCGGTCGGGCACCGGCATGCACCGCGTCAGCTCCACGCCATAGATCATCGGCAAGCTCAGCTATCTGGTCACCAAGGCCAGGGGCTACTTCAGCGAGACCTGAAACGATGGAGTCATCACGCACAGCGGTGATCGCATCCTCATCAGTCACGGCGCGGTAGAAGCCCATCACCGCCTCGATTACGTGCGGTGCGATGGAGTACGTCGCGGCTGCCGCAGCGGCAGGTGATACCGCCCCAAGAGGGGCGAGACGCCATGCGATCAACCAACCAGCCCCATTTGGCACCCCAAGGTCCGCGAATCTGGAGATTGCCGGTTGATCCCACATCAGCCAGCCAACGAGATCATGACCGGCATGGCCTGCGCGCCGGACGAGATGGCTATCGAGCACCATTCGATGAACACTACGACGGCCAGATCAACGGTGGCGTCAACGCGCTGCGGGCAAGTGGTCGGTTACGCGGCGCTAGTCGGCCAGGTTGTCGTTGGAATGAAACGAGGAACACGGTTTGACTGGCGTTGTCGCGCTTCATTAACCCGCGCGTGCTGCTCCTCGACCATCAACCGCACCAGTCGGTGAGGATCCGAGTAACGGTTAGGTCCACGTCGAACGAGGTCGGTGATAGGAGCCGTCGACGAACGGTTCTGGGTCTGTTCAGTCATGTTGCGCAACGTCGGCCACCAGAACCGATGTTCAACACCACCCGTGGTCAAAACTCGAAAATGACACATCTGTCACGACCGATAGCGATGACTCAGCAGTGACTGGTGTGGTCGTGTGGATGAACCAACCGGGCGCGACGCCATTTCCTAGCCGATGTAGTGACGATCATCCCGTTGCACTTGGAAAGGAGGCGATCGCATGGACTACGTGTTGGGGGCACTGTCCTGTCTGTCGTTGCTGTCGTTGAGCTTTTTGTTGAAGCCGTGATAGCACGCCAGCCTCAATGACATCTGTCGTGCCCGAGTGACGTGATGCGCGTCGATTGTTAATGGTGTGACGAGTTCCATTTTGGAAATTCATTGCGAGGATGGGTCTGCACTGAGCGGTCGCCCTCGCGAAAACAACAGCGACGTGAGCTGTATCTCAGCCGAAGCGCGTGGAAAGCTCCGCTCTGCGACGTGGCTTCTTGTTCACGTCCGCGAATCTGTCGAAGTCATCCAAGCTGACGGTGGTAGCGCTGACGGTCAGGCGGAGGCTCTGTTCAAACATTTCGAAAGGGCCCGGCAGATTCTTCGAGAGACCGGATCGGAACTGTCAGATTTGCCGGAGGCGGTAACTGCCGGCACGGCTCCCATGCACCTGAATGGGCTTGCTCTGCATGCACGGCACCTCATCCAGTGGATTGATACCGCTGTAGCGGGGCGGAATAACGAGTTTGCTATTCGCTGAGCCCATCCAGGCTCGCAGATTGCGTTGCAACACCGAACACATATGAGTTGCAACACCGAACACATATGAATTGGCATTGTGTGTTGTTCGAACGGGCGAAGAATCACAGTCGGTACAGCCTGTAACGAGCGCACGCCGATGGACTGATGGCACGAAAGGCCGGCTGTTACCGCGTCACGATCGTGGCGACCGCGGTGAAATGCAGCCCAGCGCCGATCACGGTGCACACGTGGAACATTTCGTGATGTCCCCATCGATGCGAGGTGATCGGGCACCACTTCCTCCAGAAGATGACAGCACCGACGGTGTACACCACCCCACCGGTGAGGATCAGCATTGCTGGCAATGGCCCAGCGAAGGTCCACAATCCAGGGAGTGCAGCAAGAGCGGTCCAACCAGTGACGAGATACATCGCCGATGCTGTTCGCCAGGCTCGACGGCCGAGTTTGAGCCCCGCTCCGACCACAGCTCCCGCCCACGTCAGAACAAGCAGAACGATCGACAGTCTGCCGAGTGGGACGGTCATGTAGATCGGGGTTGCGGTCCCTGCGATGAAAACGCTGATCATCGCATGATCAATGCGCTGCATCCGTCTCTGGGTGCGGATTGTTTGAGTCCACAGGTGGTACGAGGCAGACACGCCGAAACATGCCACCATTGAGATGCCGTAGACAAAGGTGGCAATAATCATCACCCCAGAAGTAAGGCTTGCCAAGACGGCGGTTGCGATGGCGGCAAGCGGCGCAGCGATGGCATGAATTCGGCCGCGCCACGTGGGGCGGGGACGTCCGCTGATGAAGTCAAACCGGGTCCGGCCGACGTCAGCATCGTGTCGTGCGACTGCGGATGCTCGAGTCATCGAGGTGATGAGGTCGATGTCAGTCATGAGCTATCGCTTGTGCGTGACCGTCACCAGCTCGGCTGGTGTTTGGTCAGCGTCGCAAATCCAAGTAGGTGCAGGCACCAGCCCAGATCAATGTGGCGGCAACTCCAAGCATCGGAATGAACGACATGGCAACTCCTTTTCGGGGTGATGATCTGCTCTCCACGATCGGCTCGGTGCGCACTCCGTCGTGAGTGCTTTTGTCACTTCATGTCGGCAAGTACGGGATGATTCTCTGGAAAATGGGGGAGCATGCCGCCGATGGTGAATGGCATGGAATTCCTGCGGGACAACCCGTCGGCAATGACGGCGCTGTTGATCGGCGTCGGGGTCGTCCTTATTGGGTCGGCCGCTACCTGGCTGGCACGCGTTGTCCTTGTCGCCGGAATTGTTCTGATTGGCGTGGCAGTCGCGGAGAGTGATCGTCCTGCGGAGCAAGTGGTGACCGAGACATATAGTCGTGTCGTTGACGAAGGTGTGTCGCGCCTCCCAGACGATGTTGGATCACAACTTGATCAGTTCATCGGTCGTGCGGAAGAAGAGATGTCAGATGTGTTCACCTCGGACAACCTGGCCAACTTTCTGGAGCGTGCAAACGGTGGGCTAGAACGACTCGACGACCTACTAAACCTGTCGCCTAGCGACAAAGGTGTATTACCTGAGTCCATCCGATCATTGGATGACTTCGCGCACTCGGATTGACCGGCGCCCACCCGACTCAGCACTCTGACCTCATCTGCGTGAGGGGTTCATGCTGAACCGGGTGGGGTTATGGTCATCGTTTCAAGTTGACGATGTCGTTCAGGACTTCGTCAGAAGATGTGACCACTCGCGAGTTTGCCTGGAATCCGCGTTGGGCAGTGATGAGGGTGACGAACTCCTCGGCGAGATCAACATTCGACATTTCAAGAGCGCCAGATGAGATGAGTCCGCGGCCGCCATTACCCGCGACCGACAACTGCGGTTCACCGGAGTTGATCGTTGCGGAGAACATCGAGCCGCCTGCCTTCTCGAGCCCTTCGGGGTTGGTGAAGTTGGCGATCGTTAACTGGGCGAGTGAACGGCTGACCCCGTTGGAGAATGAACCAATCAAGACACCTTCTTGCGACATTGAAATTGACTGCAGGATGCCAGCCCCGTAACCGTTCTGGTCGGCAACTGCGATGGTCGACAACTCGCCGAACTGGGTCACAGCACCGACTGCGGAGTTGACATTGATCGTCATCGCATCGAAATCGGCGCCGACTACACCCGCGGCAATATCAATGGCGCCATCAGCAGGGGTGACGATCTGGCCGTCGGAGTCGAACGTCAGGACGGCATCGGTCAACGCCACGGCAGTACCGGCACTGTCCGCTGCGGTCACGGTCCATTCATTGGCGTTCGTCTTTTCGAAGGTAAGGGCGAGCATCTCGGTGTCGCCCAGCGAATTGAACACCTGTACGCCCGAGATAAACGTGTCGCCAACTGCGGCATCTGCGGGAAGGTTGCCGTTCAAGTCGATGCCGGTGGTCGGTGCAGGGGCCGCAGTCGACCCGATCGGCACCGTGATGTCGTCTGCTGCGACGTTCGGATTGACAACGCCGAGCGCGTCAGCTGACCACCCTTGTACCAAGCTGCCGTTAGCGGTCACGAGACGTCCTTGGGCGTCGAGTGACATTGATCCGGAGCGTGTGTAGGAACGGTCACCGCTGCCGTCGGCAACAAAAAACCCATCGCCGCGGATGGCGAAATCAAGTTGACGTCCGGTGGTTTGGAGGGCCCCCTGCGAAAAGTCGGTGGAGATACGTGCGACCGCAACACCGAGCCCGATTTGCGACGGGTTGGTGCCACCGGTTGCGCCGTCATCTGCACCGGCTCCAACATTTCGAACCGTCTCAGAAAGAACGTCTTCGAAGACCGTTCCGGAACGTTTAAATCCGGCGGTTGAGGTGTTGGAGATGTTGTTGCCAACAACATCAAGCATTGTGCGGTGTGCCCGAAGTCCGGAGACTGCAGAAAACATTGAACGGATCATGGATGTACTTCTTTCTCTGTGGTGGAGCCATCCATGGCAGTGATGTGACGGGCGGTCCGTGCCCTGTTGGTATTTCTATTGAGATGCCAGCCGTGGCCGGTATCGGAACGCGACCGGTCTAGGACCAGCCTGCGAAGGAAAGAACCCGGGGCACGTACGCCTGGGTTTCTGCGAATGGGGGTATGCCGTCGTATTTCGAGACGTTGCCTGAGCCGGCGTTATACGCAGCGATCGCGAGTTCCATGTCGTCAAACTTTTCAAGTTCAGCGCGGATGTAACGCGCGGCGCCGTCAATGGCGGACGCCGGGTTCGACGGGTCGACGCCCATCCACGTTGCGGTCGACGGCAAGAACTGCATGAGGCCCTGCGCATTGTCAGGAGACACCGCATCGAGATTGAAGCCAGATTCTGCTTTGGCCATGCCAGCAAGAATCTCCGGCGGCACGCCCCACCGGTTACCCGCAGCAATGAACACATCTCGGAACGGCAGGTCAGCCGCCAGATCCCCGGCGTCATCGACTACCGACACCACGGTGAAGTCACGTGGGCCGTCATATTCCACATAGACAGGGTCGGTTCCGGTGAGGAGTTCCTGACGCGACATAGCGGCTACATCTGCGGTGGCGTCTGGGATGCCGTGTTCGGCACGTGGCGCGCTGGCATCGGAGTAGGAGACGACGGAGTCCAGCGAGACCGTCATTCCCCCGATGGTGAGAACCACGCCGTTCTCATCAACACGGGCAGCGTCGATGATGCCAACGTTCTGATTGCCGAGCACATCGATGTACGTGGCTTCTTTCCCGACGATTGACCCGACAGCGGATAACTGTCCGAACTGGTTCTGTCCGGTCACCGCATCAGCGATGATGTTCAATTTGTCAACCATTGTGAATTGCGCGGTCTGCAACAGCGACTCCGCCGAGTCCATTGGGTTCATCGGGTCCTGATACTTCAACTGGGTCACAAGAAGCTGCAAGAAGGTGTCTTGCCCGAGGGCGTCCGTGGTGGGGGCAGTCGTGCTGGTCGCGGGGCCTTGTGACGTGACGTTGGTGATGTCCATGATCACACCTTGATGTTGACGGCGCCGCTGTGACGGCGGAGATTGGTTGATGGATGAAGTGACGGCGCGCGTGTCGCCGGGCGGACAGGTTGAGCGTCGGTATGAGACTCTCGTCGTTGTGGCGCATCGTTCTGGCCATGTCTGGCGTTGGGGGAGTGCTGCTCCGAGGGTGTAGCCGTGGGGTCATTCACTGTGATGTCGGCAATACGCACACCGCTTGATGCCATTGCGCGCAGTTCTGGGAGCACCGACTCGATCGCTGCACGTCCTGCGTCGTGGCTTGCGGCCGCCACGATGTTCATCGTGTTGTCGACCAGTTGGATCTCGATTTGGATTGTGCCAAGTTGGTCTGGGTTCAACGTGACCGATAGTCGAGATGGGGAGGTGCCGTTGTGCGCCCGAACGGCATCCATCAACGTGCTCGCAAGTTGGTCGGGCCGCAACGTCAGATGAGTGGCGGTATCCGCCGAGGTGGTGGAGTTGGAGGCTGATGGGCCGATCGCAGAGATGGGTATGGTCGGCCCAGGGTCGTGATCAGTGCTGGCAGCACCAACTGTCGGACCCATCGCGATGCCATCAATCGGGGCGACCTCAGTTGATGCAGTTGAGGTGGTGGCTGATGGGTCGTTGGCGGGGATGGAGGTTGTCGGTTCGAGGCCGAGGTCTGTGTTCTGGGCGATCTCAGTTGATGCAGTTGAGGTGGTGGCTGATGGGTCGTTGGCGGGGATGGAGGTTGTCGGTTTGAGGCCGAGGTTTGTGCTCGGGGTACTGGGCGTGGACTCAGACGTCACAATGTCTGTGCCGGGTGTGTCTGACGCGGCGATTGGTGAGCGCATTGAGGCGATGTGATCACCCGTGGTGTCACTACCGGTCTCGGTGACAGCGACATCGTTAATGTCGGTCGTAGTGGCTGCATGTTGTTGCTGCAAAGTGATGGCTGAGATGTGAGACCCAGGTACCGCTGCACCGGCTATGAGCCCGGGGATCATCGATGGGGTCGATCCGATGAGAGGCGCCTCAGCTGGGACGACATCGACGAGAGCGGAGACATCGGATTCGCTCTCGGATGCATCCGATGCGTCATCATCGACAACGGCTTCGAGCGAGGTAACAAAATCGTCGGTGTTCGAAGTCGTAGCTCCTGTGGGCGTAACGCGTGCCGTTGGTGCGGGTTGGAGGGTCGGGATCACGGGTTGTCCTTCCTTTCATGACGGCTGATGGAGAGTTCTTGGATGTCACGTATGTGTTGTTGAGCACGCTGTTCCGACTCGATGCGGATGATGCGGAGGTGGGCTTTCTCGAGCGAACGGCGTCGCCTGGTGTGGATCTCGCGTACACGCCGCGCAGTATCGGCATCAGCGGCCGTGGACAGTTCGGCGATGCGTGCTGCCGCAATGGCGTTCTTGGTGCCTTCGATAATGATGTCCTGCTGGTGCAGATCGGAGATCGACGCTGATGAGCGGTTTTCTGTTGACCGTCGTTGAGCGTTCTCGAGCCGGTTATGTTGCCGACGAGCTCGTGCCGCGTCGAATGTTGCGCGTTCCTCCTCGATGGCGGCCTGCTTTTCGGCACGTTCACGCAGAGTGAGCAGACGTGCAATCCGCGCAGAGCGTTTCATGACGGAATTTCCTTCGTGAGTGCGTCAGCCAGTGCCAACCATGTGCGATCGATATCGGACATCTCGTTTTCGCCTTGTTGTAGGAATGAATTGAGGCCGGGTCGTCGCGCAATGGCTTCGTCGATCAGCGCGTTCGAGCCGGGCACGTATGCACCAACATCAATGAGGTCCCGTGCGGCAGCGAATTCGCCCAGTAGCAGCCTCGCCCGACGGACCAATTCCTCTTGCTCGTCGGTGTACACAACAGAAGAGAGGCGCGACACACTCGCCAGTACATCGACGGCGGGAAAGTGCCCCATATTCGCAAGTTCACGCGAGAGAACGATGTGGCCATCGAGGATGCCGCGCACGGTGTCAGCGACAGGCTCATCCATATCGTCGCCGTCGACCAGCACGGTGTAGATCGCTGTCATGGTTCCGAACTCCGAGTTGCCGGCTCGTTCCAACAGCTGCGGCAGAACCGACATGGTGGATGGCGGGTAACCGCGCGCTGCGGGGAGTTCGCCGGCGGCGAGCCCAATTTCACGGTGGGCCATGGCAAAACGTGTGATCGAATCGATCACCAGGAGAACACGGCGACCGTTGTCGCGGAAGTCCTCTGCAATGGCTGTGGCAGTCTCCGCGGCCGTCACACGCATGAGTGCGGTCTCATCACCGGTTGCGACGACCACAACAGAGCGAGCCAAACCATCCGCACCGAGTTGGTTCTCAATGAATTCGCGAACTTCTCGGCCGCGTTCGCCAACGAGGCCAACAACGATCACGTCAGCGTCTGAGCCGTTCACCATCATCGACAGCAGCGTCGATTTGCCGACGCCGGAGCCGGCGAACACTCCGACACGTTGGCCAGCAGCAAGAGGTGTGAACGCATCAATGGACCGGACCCCGACAGGAAATGGCGTGCTAATGAGCTGTCGTGTGAGCGGATTCGGCGCCTGCGTGTTGTCGGCAATGGTGTGGCGTCGGTCGACTGGACGACTGTCGATTGGGCGACCGAGAGCATCAACGACTCGACCAAGAAGGGAATCGCCCGAAGGTATGCCATGGCCCTGAGTGGCAGTCCGGCATGCTCGACCAACTCGCAACCCGGTGACCCGTTCATACGAAGCGATCAGCGCCTGGCTAGCGGTAAGCGCCACAACTTTTCCATTGATGATGCGGTCACCATCAAGGACCTCGACTCGGTCGCCGACGGCAGCATCAAGGCCAGCGACCTCGAACCCGTTTCCCAGCACAGCGCTGACATGTCCCTCGCGCACGGGTCGCACCTCATCGAGCACGCCATTCCAGCGGGCAGCGACAATGTCGTGAACAGCGCTCATTTGTCGCTCCTGGTGGTGCGTGACGCCGCTGCGCCCGCCGCACTTTTACGTGCCGTGGTCCGGTTGCCGGTCGGGGCTTTCTTCGTGGCAGCGGTCTTTTTCGCGGCAGTGCTTTTCTGTGCAGCGGTGGTTTTTGTTGCAGCGGTCGTCGACGCTGTGGTGGCTTTTGTTGTGCGGGTGGCTCGACGCGCCGGCGCTGGAGATGTTGCATCGGTCGACGACGTGGGTGTGGCGTCTGGAGTAGACGCAGATCCATCGGCGGTGTTCTGTGTGTGCGGTGTCGCTGGGTTGTCGCCGACTGCTGGATGAATCGCGATGTCAGCAGGCATCACGGAATGCAGATACTCCCGGACGCGCTCAATCGCCGCGGTCGGGTCAACCCGCATCGTGGTCGCTCCCATCGTTGCCTCAGCAAATCCTCGTGACCGGTGTGCGTCCGTCACAATGGTGACGCGGTCGTCAATGTCGACGAGCGACGCATCGGCAGGATGCATCACGATGGTCACGTCAGAGTTCTGCCCGCACTCGGCACGAGCAACATCGACAACATGGCGGGTGAACGCTTCTGGCGTTGCCACTTCGTGGCGCACGATCGTGGTCGCGAGCTCCACTGCGAGTTCTACTGCGACATCGGCCATGCACTGTGCGGCGTCGTCTTGGGCGGCTCCTAGCTGAATGATCACCGATCGCAGCGACGCAACAGTGCTCGCAAGGTCAGCCTGTCCGGCCTGTACGCCGGCGGCATACCCGGCCTCGAAACCCTCAGCTCGGCCGTCGCGGTAGTCCGTCAGATGAGTGACGGCATCACTACGTGACGGATGAGACGCGACGCGAGCAGAGCCGGGCGCACGAACCGGAAGGTCGATCACACCAATCTGGTCGATCGATCCTGCCGGAATGACCTGAGCTGCGGAATCAGACGACAAGTGCATCGGACCCCCTACTGATCGTGATCTCGCCGTCTGCATCGAGCCGGTTCACCACCGCAACAACCTCAGCCTGAGCGGCTTGAACATCGGCCAGGCGAACCGCGCCAAGAACCTCGATCTCCTCGCGCAGCACCTCTGCAGCTCGTTCTGACATGTTCTCCAAGATGACGCGTGTGGTGTCTTCACCAACGCCTTTCATGGCAAGTGGCATCTTGGACATATCGATCGACGCCAAAATCTTCTGAATAGAGCGCGGGTCAAGCGACGTGATGTCCTCAAAGAGGAACAGCCGGCGTTTCACTTCGCTTGCGAGATGCTCGTCTTGAGAGTTCAGTACCTCAAGGACACTTTCTTCAGTCTCACGATCTGACCGGTTCAACAGGTCAACAAGAGCGTCAACACCACCGACCCGGTACTGCCGTTCAAAGGCGTTGGGCCCCAATTTCTCGCGAATCCCGCTTTCAATCGCGTCGACAAGGTCGTGTTCTGGATCGTCCAGGTTTGCGATGGCGACCGCTGTCGCGGTTCGAAGATCGGCTGGTAGTTCCAACATGATTGCGGCGGCCTTGTCTGCGGTTAAGAACGACAACAGCACGGCACATGTGATGGGCAATTCGTTTGCCAAGGTCCGTACCAAAAGTTGGGTGTCGACGCGGTACACCCACGAAAACGGTGGATCGATCACCCGTCGGTCGATACCCGACACGATGTCATCAACCCGATCAGGGGCGGCCAACTCAAGGAGTCCACGCACCCGGCCGAGCCCACCGGACACATTGCCATGACGTTTCTCCCACAATTTCGAGAACTCGTCAACGATCACATTGGCTGCATCACCAGCGACCTCCCCGAGCGACGCAATCTCGGTGGCGATCTCAGCAACCTCGGCTTCGCTGAGGTGAGACAGCACTCGAGCCGCGTTCTCTTGAGGCATCGATAACAGCAGCAACGCAGCCTTGCGTGCACCCGCAACATCTTCTTTGCGGCGACTCATCGCGAAGCTCCCGTTCGTTCCGACATCCACGATGTGATGAGTTCGGCAACATCGCCTGGCTGTTCATGTGACACGGCTGCGAGTTGCTCACCCGGTGTCAGCGCAACGAGTTCGGTTGGGGTAGTGCGGCCTGGTGCGCTGAGCTCGGTCTGGCTGCCCGACAGCAGAGCCTCAAGACGATCAGCAGGGTTGTCTTTGGCAGCTGTCTTACGCGCCCGTCGGAAAGCGAGCAAGGCAAATAGGCCAGCCACACCGGCGAGGCCGGCCATGATGGCGGTCCGCATCATCTCCTGCTGGGCATTGGTGGCCTCGGCGACAGCGGCTGCTTCGGCTGCGGCAGTATTCGCAGCGTCCAAACTGTTGGCAGTGGTGGTGTCGAACGGCAACGATGCAACCGCAAGAGTGCCATCGTCGGGCGACAACCCCGTCGCTGCTGCCACCGCTGATGTCAACGTGGCGAGGTCAGCATCGTTGACCATCGCCGAGTCGACGACTACCGATGCAGTGAGGCTGGTGATAGCGCCCCCGCCGGACTCAATTGTGCGGATCGTCCTGTCAACCAGATAGTTCGCGTCAACATCTGCCCGCACAGTTGTGGCGGCCGCCAAAGCCGCAACGTCGCCGGCCCCGAGAATTCCCTCCGCAGTTGTCGGATCGTCAGATTCGACCATCGTCGATGATGCGGAACGCATCTGCTCGCCGTTGTCGTTGACGACCGGCGTGTACACCTCGAACACCTCAGATGTTGACGACCAGTCGACGGCTGCATTTACAGCAACACGGGCGTTACCGGGGCCGGCAACCGCTTCAACGATTGCGAGCACATCTGCCGCGATGGATGCTTCTAGCGTCTCGGTGCGTTCGAAATCATTAGCCGGTTGGCCCGGGTTCACACCGGGGGCGCTGAGCACGGTGCCGTTCTGATCGCTGATCGTCACCTGTTCAACAGCCAGGCCTTCCACCGCGCCAGCGACCAACGCCGATACCGAGGTCACCTGGGATGCGGTGAGAGACGACGTTGTGCGCAACATGACGGATGCTGATGCTTGAATCGAATCGTTGGTGAACAGGTCTTGTTCTGGGATCACCAGGTTCACTTGGGCTTCGTCGATCACTCCCATCTGCTCAAGAGAGGTTTCGATCTCAGCGGCAAGGCCACGTTGGAACGCGACACGTTGCTGGAACTGGGTGGATGTGATCCCCAAATTGTCCAGAGTGCTGAAACCGGCGTCATCGCCGTCAGGTGTGGCGCCGGCACGTTCAACACTGAGCCGTGCTTCATAAACCATATTTTCGGGCACCATGACTGTGGTGCCCCGATCGGTCAGTTCATAGTTGATCCCTGTATCGCGGAGGTGTTCAGTGATGACCGCGGCATCGCTGCTACCCAACTCGGTGTACAGCGGAGCCATCGGCGAACGGCCAGCAGTGTTTGCGAACACGAACACCCCGACCGCCACGGCGGCAAACGCGGCCACGGTTGTGGCTTTCTGCGTAACGCTGAAACCCGCGGTTGCAGTGGAGAACTTTTCGGAGAAGGTTCCGGCCATCAGATATTCATCCCCATGATCTGGTTGAACGAACTAATTGCTTTGTTACGCACCGACACCGTGACCTGCGTCGCAAGCTGCGCTTCGGTGGCTGCGACCACGTAACTTGTGAGCGACTCGAGGTCACCGGTTGCGGCTGCATTCGCCAACGAATCGGCGAATTGATGTGAATTGTCGAGCGACTCGAGCGCACCAGTGACTTTGTCGGTGAATGACGTTGATGTCGTCGCGGTAGCACGCGACGACGATGTTGATGGCAGTGCGGCAGATGAGGAGACGGCGTTGATGTTCACTGGCCGATCTCCAATGCCCGTTCATACGATTCGCGTGCCCGATTCAACACGTTGGTGTTGGCCTGATAGGACCGTTGAGCGATAATCAGGTCAGTCATCAGTTCTTCAAGTGCCAACGTCGGAGCGACCACGAACCCGTCGTCGTTTGCGAGCGGATGATTGGGGTCGTACACCAGACGTCCCGGAGTGTCAGCGAGCGGCGTGTCAACAACGTCAACACCGCCGATTTCGGCGTTCGGGTCGCGGGCCTCAACTTGCACCAGTCGTTCCTGGAATGGTTCGTCGCCCACCGCCGTGATGGTGTTGATGTTGGCGATGTTGTCCGCGATCGCATCGAGCCAGGTCTGGTAGGCCTGCATACCGCTTCCGGCGATGGAAATGCCGTCGAAAGTGACGCTCATCAGAAGTCCTCCGAGGCGATACGGACACGGCCGTAACGATCGTTGAGCGCGCGCACCAGCATTTGTTGACGCAGCGCTGTTTCGGTGAGTTGCACCATTTCTTTGCCGAGGTCAACGTTGTTGCCGAATGCATCAACTGGGTCGGCCGAGGTGACGATCTCAGGGGTCACCGTGGTGGGGTCGCCCGCGTCGATCGCGTTCGCGAGCGCATCTTCGAACTCCACTCGTTGCGCGAGATAATTGGGAGTTGAGGTGTTGGAAATGTTGTGTTGCAGAGCTGTGAAGCGCGCATCGAGGAGATGTAGCGCTGTCTGCAGTGTTGTCGACGTTGAATCGCTGACAATGGACACGTTGCCGATGGACATGGTTCCTTGAGTTCTTGCTCAAGTCCATCCGTGGACTCCGGCGGATCGCTCCCTGACCCACGGTCCATCATCGGCATGGTGTGGCTCATTGGGGCGTGACATTCGCACTCTTTTGCACTGGGCCGGACAACTCCGGTAGCTCACCGTTGTGCAGCGAGGCGAGCGATGACCAACTGCGTTCTCGCCGACCTGAACCAGGCCTCGCGGACTCGTCCGAGCTGGGGTCAGGCGTTGATATTGACGCGTGAATGTGATGTTGTCTCGCGCCGCTGTCGAATCCGCTGGGGGGGACGCATCTGGGCGAGTTGGGTGGTGACGGCGTGAGCAGCTGCGTCAACCCTGGCGTGGACGACAACAAGGTCGGCACGGTGACGTGATGCAAACGTTACGTTGCTGGTGTCAGGTGGCGTTGCATGCGGGTCATCAGCCAGAGCGTTGGACCACTCCAGCAGTTCCTGCACCGCGATATCGGCGGGGGAGGACATTGTTATGCCGCCTGCTCGGTTGCCGCGGCACGAAACATGTCGGCAATCTGGACGGCAATCTGATGCGCGTTGGTTGCTGCGGTGGTGTCTTTGCCGACGTTGGCCTCGACGAGTTGTTCCCGTACGTAGTTGTACAGCGATCGGAGGTCAGCCCCGGCCGGGCACATGTCAGAGTCGAGTGCGTTGTCTAGTTCGTCGATGATGTCCTGGGCGTGAACGAGGTGACGGTGTGCGTCCGCGGGTGCCCGGTCGGTAATCGCCGTGATTGCTTGAGCGATGTCGGATGCCATTCGTGACGTGAGCATCACCACCAGTTGTGTTTTTGATGCGGTTTGCGCGGCGTGGCGACGGTAGGCCGTGGCGGCTCTGGTGGTGTTCATCAGTTACCACCGATCGGCCCGTAGGTCGGCAGGTTCGCGATTTGGCTTGCAAGCCAGTTCGACTGCTGTTGCAGTTGACTTAGCGCAGTCTCAAGCGAGGTGAAGGTGCGCCGGTAGTTGGATTCGCGTTTATCGAGGCGGATATCCCAGGCGGCGATTTGGTCATCAATATCGCGAACTCGTTGTTCGACGGCGTCTTCTGAGGTGGAGAGGTAGCCGCTGGTGAAGTTGGTTGCTGCTTCAAGTTCAGTGTCAAGGCGGCTGAACACGGTTTCTTGTGTGGTGTCGTCAGAAAAGAACAGGTCTTTGACTGCTTGTGGGTTGTCGTTGTACGCGTCGATGAATTTCTGTTTGTCGAAACTGATCGTGCCTTCACGGGAAATCTCGACGCCAGCGAATGAGGCTGTTGACAGTGTTGACGAGCTCACTTCGTTGAACACAGCGTTGCGAAGGTTATTTTCGCTACGGCGAAGCACCGACGCACTTGACAACAGCGACGAGGTGCTTTCGTTCGTTTTTGTGAGGCTGTCACCTTTGTTGAGCGCTCCGATGAGGTCACCGAACATTGCGGCCATGTCATCTGCGAGGCCGTCGATGTCTTCGGTGACACTCACGGTGACCGCGTCAGTGGAGGGTTCGGTGACGGTGATATCGAGGCCGGGCATAACGTCATCGAAGGTGTTCGTGTGTGACGTGATGACGAGCGGGTTATCCCCGGAGACGCTGATTTGGGCGTCCCGGCCTGTGGTGAGGGTGGTGAACCCGGCTGTGAGCCGATCGAATTCGGCTGCGGTAACGCCGACAGTTGAGTCAGCTCCAGTGTTTTTTGCTGACAGTTGGATGCGGTATTCACCGGGGGCGGTCTGGATGAGCGCTGCGGTGGTGTCGAGTGTGTCGTCGTTGTTGATTGCAGCGACTGCTTCTGTCGCGGTCATTCCGGCGTACGTTCCGGCATCGGAGACGATGTCGTCTGCGGCGACGGTGTCGGCGGTGTAGACAGCGTGGGCTGCGGCGGTGTGGTCGACGGTGAAGGTGAATTGTCCGATTGCGGCGTCACTGTTGACCGTCGCTGCGACACTGGTGTCCGATGATGTTGCGGTGCGGCGCTGCCAGGTGTCGGCGTTGTTGAGAGTGTCGAGTCGATCAGCGACTTTCGAATAGGCGCTTTTGAGGTCGCTGTAGGCGCTCTGTTGGCGACTCAAAAGGCTTTTCTGGCTGCGCAACTGATTTTGTGGGACCCTTTCGGCTGCCATGAGCGACGAGACCATCTGTGTTGTGTTGAATCCTGTTGCGATGCCGTCGACGGTTGCCATGACGTGTTCCTGAGAGTGGGTTGGTGGCCGGCCACGTCGTTGTGGCCGGCCACCGGGGTGGGTGTGTGGGATGTGTTGTGCACCTGATGGTGCGGGGTTTCTGTGGCGGGTGGGAGCGTCCGCTACAGAAGGTGGTGGTGGGGCCCGGCACCGGTGGTGCCAGGCCCCACGTGGGGATCAGCCGAGCAGCGACAGTGCGGACTGCGACACGCCGTTGGCTTGGGCCAACATTGAGGTGCCGGCCTGCTGCAAGATCTGCGAGCGGGTGAAGCTCATCATCTCTTCAGCGACGTCGACGTCGCGGATACGTGACTCAGCAGCCGACAGGTTCTCAGCGGTCACCGACAGGTTCCGAACAGTCGACTCCAAACGGTTCTGAGTCGCACCCAACGTACCTCGGGTTGTTGAAACGCTGGAGATTGCGTCATCCAGTGCCGTCAAGAGGTCGTTGCTGCCGCCCCAGGTTGATGCGGTTGAGTTCACAGGTGCACCAGCGAAGGCACCAGCCGTCACGGTACCGAGGTCGAGGCCGGTTGCGCTGAGGTCAACGTCAGCAACAGCGACGCTGATCTGGTCCGTGGCGGCGTTGCCGACCTGGAAGTTGACAGTTGATCCGAAGACGGACTGGCCTGCGAACTCGGTCGAGGATGCGATGCGCTCGATTTCCGTACCGAGGGCATCGAATTCTGCCTGGATGGCTGAGATTGAGTTGGTGTCTTGTGTTCCGTTACGGGCCTGGACGGTGAGGTCGCGCATTCGGTTGAGCATGCCGCCGACTTCGTCGAGGGCGCCTTCAGCGGTCTGGACGAAGCTGATGCCGTCTTGGGCGTTGCGGACGCTTTGCTTGAGGCCAGAGGACTCTGCGCGAAGCTTCTGTGAGATGACGAGACCGGCGGCGTCGTCGCCGGCACGGTTGATACGGAGACCGGACGACAGGCGTTCGATCGACTTGCCGAGACCGACACCGGTCTTTGACAGGTTGCGGTGTGCCGACATTGCGGCGACGTTGGTGTTGATACGCATTGAGGATTCCTTTTCTCAAAATGTGACCAGTCCGTCCTGGACTGGTTGCCCGCGGTGTTGCGGACACAGGGCATGGTCGGCGGAACTGGTCGGGTTGGCACGGGTGTTTTGCCGGACCTCGACGGGATGTCCGTACCGGTCAACAGGTTGACGGCAACATCTCCGGGAACAACACAACAATTTCCGTTCGACGGTTCTCGGCCCGGCCGGCGTCGGTCGCGTTATCGCCCCGCGGGATCGTGTCCGCACGACCCACCGCCGCAAACCGTGACGCATCCAGATCCGGGTTCTCCAAAAGCTCACGCAGCACATTCGTCGCCCGCGCCGTCGACAATTCCCAGTTCGTCGGGAACGTCGCAGCATTCGTTGGACGATTATCGGTATGGCCTTCGACCTCGATGTCGTTGTCTGCCTGGCCGGTCAGCACATCGGCGACAACCCCCAGCACGGAACGAGCAACATCGACCAGGCTTGCCGCACCACAATCGAAGAGTGCGTTGTCGGCCAAGCGAACCACGACGCCACGTTGTTCAAGATCCACCGAATATTCAGACGTATCCAACTGCGACGACAGCGCAGCATCAAGTTCGGCGACAAGCGCCTCAGCAGCGGCTCGTGTAACACG
>Ga0181558_10001937_pt1 | contig 19822 bp, 18 predicted proteins | sample 011ome_22_FD_133754 | JGI IMG/M metagenome (GOLD analysis project Ga0181558, IMG submission 133754) | Coastal salt marsh microbial communities from the Groves Creek Marsh, Skidaway Island, Georgia - 011507BT metaG (megahit assembly) | ecosystem: Environmental > Aquatic > Marine > Intertidal...
TCTCTCAAAGAACAATCTTTTGTCATTACCTCTGTAATGTCTTTTCCCTTCCTCTTTCTATCGCACAATTTTCTCAATCGGGAGCGCAAAGTTAAGCCTTTTTTTCTTTTCCAATACACTTTTATATTTTTTTTCAAAAAAACTTATTACTTCCGATTTCAAGCTTTTGTATATCCCCTTCGCTTAAGGAGGCCGCATAGGTAAGTAGTCTTTTTTATTCTGATGGTAAAAAAATGACTTTTTTTTACCATCAGAACACACACCTCTTATAGTTAAAGAGTTAGGATTAAACAAAAATAAAAAGATGATCTGATAAATGCAAGTATAAACTAACAGTTTACTGTTGATATCACATTAAAACGCGGTAACATCGCACTATAAGAAACGTTACTTTAGTGGTTTAATACGTATCTCAAACAATAGACCGTAAAAACGAATGGGCAAATCCGAAAATAAATATCAGGCAGTTGATGAGCCAAAAGCTTCAGAAAAAAGTAAACCCAAAGAAAAGAAACGCCGGACAACCAATAGATCCACAAAGAAACCCAAAAAGAGTTCGCGTAAACTTAATCTACTAAAACCTATAACTGATCTTTTTGCTGTAGAAAACAGAAAATTGAATTTAACCCTAGGTTCAATTCTACTTCTTTTATCTATTTATTTAATTCTAGCCTTTATCTCTTACCTGTTTACTTGGAAAGCAGATCAAGATCTTGTCAATAATCGATCATTTTTTGATTTTATATTTAATACAGAAGAATTGGCAATAGGTAACCACCTAGGTAAACTTGGAGCTTGGTTATCTCATCAATTCATATTCCGTTGGTTCGGATTGGCGTCTTTCTTTTTTCCTTTTATTTTTATTTTGCTCGGGTCTTTTCTTTTGTTTCGTATTGAATTGTTGCCAATTCGAAAAACCGTTGGTCGTAAATTGATCGGTCTTGTTGTTGTATCTCTGTTACTTGGCTTCATGACAACTGAAAAAGGATTTTCTTATGGAGGCATGTTTGGCTACCAGTTCAATCATTGGCTTTCCCTCGTTGTCGGTCGATTTGGCGCATTTCTATTTTTAGCTGCCATTGCGTTTGTTGCAATCGTCCAGCTTTTCAATCCTGATTTCAAAGCTTTATATCATCGAATTACAGGCAGTAAGGAAAGTGAGATGGCCATAACAGAAAACAAAAACCAAACAATTGATATTGTTGTTATCAATACTATAGAGGATCAAGAAATTAAACAAGATGAAATCAGTGAGACAATCGAGTTTAATGAAGGAGACGAGGAGCAGGCTGATTCGAGAGAAAGTAAAGAGGAGCAGGAAGATGATGATTTTGAAATTTCAATTCCAGAAGAAGAGGAAACAGTTGAAACAGAACCTGTAACTGAACCTGATAATGATTTATCCATTGAAATTGAGGAAAGTAAAGAGGATGAGACTTTGTCAAAGAATGATGTTAATAGCAAGCTTAAAGAATTTGGAGAGTATGATCCGACATTAGATTTATCATCTTATAAACTTCCAACACTTGATTTATTGGAGGATTATGGCAAGGGTCAACGAAATATAAATAAAGAAGAACTTGAGAATAATAAGAACCGTATTGTTGAGGCATTAGGTCATTATAAAATTGAAATCTCCAAATTCAAGGCCACGGTTGGTCCAACCGTTACTCTGTATGAGATTGTCCCTGCTCCTGGGGTTCGTATTTCAAAGATTAAAAATTTATCCGATGATATTGCTTTAAGTCTAGCTGCAAATGGCATCCGAATTATTGCACCAATACCTGGTCGCGGAACTATCGGTATTGAAGTACCAAATTCAAATCCAGAGATGGTTGCCATGCGTACCATGATCGCATCCGAAAAATTTCAAAATTCGGATATGGAGCTACCTATCGTTATTGGTAAAACGATTGCGAATGAAACATTCGTGTTTGACCTGGCAAAAGCTCCTCACCTATTATGCGCGGGAGCAACTGGTCAAGGTAAATCAGTAGGTCTAAATGCAATATTGGTTTCAATTCTGTACAAAAAGCACCCCTCACAGGTTAAATTCGTGATGGTTGACCCGAAGAAAGTTGAACTAACCTTATATAATAAGATTGAGCGTCATTTCCTTGCTAAGCTGCCGGATACTGAAGAACCGATTATCACAGACACCAGTAAAGTGGTTAATACGATGAATTCTTTATGTATTGAGATGGATGATCGATACGAACTTTTAAAAGACGCTCAAGTACGAAATATTAAGGAGTATAATAAGAAATTCATTGAACGAAGATTAAATCCTGAAAACGGGCATCGCTACCTGCCTTATATTGTAGTGGTAATTGACGAGTTTGCGGATTTAATCATGACGGCCGGAAAAGAAATAGAACATCCAATTGCTCGATTAGCACAATTAGCACGTGCTATTGGTATTCACCTAATCGTTGCGACACAGCGTCCTTCGGTAAATGTGATTACGGGTATGATCAAAGCTAACTTCCCTGCCAGAATAGCTTTCCGTGTTTCTTCAGGAGTTGATTCAAAAACAATCCTTGACTCAATGGGTGCAGAGCAATTGATTGGACGTGGTGATATGCTTATCTCCTTTGGTAATGATGTAACCCGACTCCAGTGCGCTTTCGTGGACACTCCTGAAGTTGAGCAGATTTGTGATTATATTGGAAATCAACGAGCTTACCCCGATGCTTTAATTTTACCAGAATATGTTGGCGATTCCGAGGAAGCGCCTGACGTTGATTTAGATGATCGGGACGCACTCTTTGAAGACGCTGCTCGCATACTCGTTACGCATCAGCAAGGGTCTGCTTCATTACTCCAACGAAAACTTAAGATTGGTTATAACCGAGCTGGGCGTATTGTGGATCAAATGGAGGCGGCAGGGATCATCGGTCCATTTAAAGGAAGTAAAGCACGTGAAGTATTAATTCCGGATTTATCGAGTCTCGAACTTTTTTTGGCCGACCTCAATTAGTTTTGGCATAGATTTTGGATATTTGTACTTCAAAGCAAAACATAGACATTATAATATGAAAAAAGGTATTCTTTTATTGGCATCTGCTTTAGTTGTAGGACTGGGGTTTGCTCAAGATCAAAAAGCAAAGGCTATTCTCGATAAAGTCAGTGAGAAAACAAAGGGTTATAAAACCATCTCTGTTGAATTCAATATGACAATAACAGGAGCGGATATGCCAACCGTGAATGAGAGTGGTAAAGCATTCCTTAAAGGAGATAAATATAAAGTTGAGCTTGTTGATCAGGACATCTACTGTGACGGTGAAACAATCACTACGCACGTAAAGGAGGATGAAGAATGCTATACTTCTTCAGTCGAAGACAGCGAAGAGGAAATGATTACTCCGAACAAACTTTTAACGATTTGGGAAGATGGTTACAAGTACAAGTATATTAAGGAAACAACTTTCCAGGGTACACCGGTTCATCATATTAATCTTTTCCCTAAAGATCCAGCAAATAGTAATTTTCATACAATCATTTTGAAAATTGATAAATCTAAAAACGAGATCCTTTCCGCATACATCAAGGGGAAAGATGGTACAAATATGCACTATGTCTTAAAAAATATGAAAAAAGACGAGGAAATTCCAGAATCAAAATTTGTCTTTGATCGCAATAAACACCCGAATGTTGAGTGCTACGAGGAATAAAAAAATTAACAATTGATAAGGAAAGCCTGTTAGCTATTGACTAACGGGCTTTTTATTTTGACGGAAATATCTTGCCTGGATTCAATATTCCTTTAGGATCAAAAACATTTTTAATCGCCCTCATCAATTCTAAAGTAAAGGCTGAAAATGGAATGTCCATATAAGACTTCTGGACATGACCAATACCATGCTCACCAGAGATTGTACCGCCTAATTTCACGGTCAATTCAAATATTTCGCGGATCGCTTTTGGGAGTTCATGTTCCCACTGCTCCTCAGTCAAATTACCTTTGATAATATTAACATGTAAGTTACCATCACCAGCATGACCATAACATACCGACTTAAAGCCATATTTATGTCCAATTTCTTTTACTCCCTTTAATAAATCAGGTAAAGCATATCTAGGAACAACCGTATCTTCTTCTTTATAAACTGATTGCGATTTTACAGCCTCCCCTACTTTCCTTCTCAAATTCCACAATCTATCTTTTTGAGCTTGTGTATCAGCAAAAAGTACCTCTAGCGGATCAAACTGTTCAACCACTTCCATTATCGCTTCACATTCTTTCATCAGAATATCTTCATGATTACCATCCACTTCGACTAATAAGTGTGCTGCTTCATCATCACCAATCCTTGTGGAAGTGTCGTTTATGAAGTCAGCTGTCCATGTCAAGGCGTCACGTTCCATAAACTCCAATCCACTTGGTGTGATTCCTGCTTTAAAAATCGCTGCTACTGCCTCACAAGCTTTCTCCGCGGAGCGAAAAGGAATAAGCATTAACAGGTTTCTTTTTGGGAGTGGAATCAACTTTAGTACAGCTTTTGTGATGACGGCCAGCGTACCCTCAGAACCTACAATCAATTGGGTTAGGTTATAACCTGTTGCATTTTTCAAAACATTCGCACCCGTCCATTCAATCTTTCCATTAGGATAAACAACTTCGAGGTTTAAAACATATTCATTGGTCACGCCATACTTAACTGCCTTAGGTCCGCCAGAATTTTCAGCTAAGTTTCCTCCAATAAAACAAGAACCTTTACTTGCTGGATCTGGTGGATAGAATAACCCTTCCTCCGCCACACTATTTTGAAGGACTTCCGTTATGACTCCGGGCTCCACGATAACCTGCCCATTATTCTTATCAATGCTCAGAATACAATTAAAACGCTCCATCGAAAGTGCTACCCCACCGAAAAGCGGTAGTGCTCCTCCACTCAACCCTGTTCTTGCCCCCTGAGGTGTAATGGGTAACCCCAAATCATTACAATACTTCAGGATTTGAGAAACCTCCGGCGTATTAGACGGTTTCAGGACAACCTCTGGAGAGAAAACAAGATCTTCTGTTTCATCTTGTGCATACTTGTGTAAATTGTCTTTATCGAATAAAACATATTTTTCTCCAAGTACTTGTTGGAAAAACAGAATGTCTTCTGAATCAATTTTCTTGTAAGACATAAGCGAATAATTAGCGTACTATGATCTTTAGAGATCTTCTGAAATTACATCAAAGAAGCAGCGTCTTTGCTATCTGCTGCTATATTGAGAACATTGTGTAGTTGTGAAATCTCTATCAGCTTTTGAACATTTGGCTGTAAGCCTGATAAAACAAATACACCACCTGAGTCTTTACACAATCTATTACCAATTAAAATGGCACTTAGACCTGAAGAATCGCAATACTTTGAGTTTGATAAATCCAAAACGATATTATTCACAGAACTTTTATTTAACAACAGGAAAAGAGCCTTAAGCTCAGGTGCATTTGTAGCATCCACTTTTTCGATTTTCGCCGTCACTAGCGTATAATCTCCTTTATTTTCCTGATCAAAGTTCATAGTTATCAAGGTTTTATCAATGACCGTATCAATTTTAGTCAAAAAGTTCGAAAACTAGCGGGGTTTCGAACCTATACTCAAATTTATGATTTTTTTTGAGATGTTGTACTTTGCGGTCAAAATTTTATCTTCAAAATAATCTTAAAAACTTCAACTCATCGTTTGATTTGAGCAGCAAGGAGGTAAATCACGGCCATTCTAATAGCCACACCATTTTCAACTTGTTGAAGGATAATGGATTGATCAGAATCTGCAACATCAGAGGTAATTTCTACTCCTCTATTTATCGGTCCTGGGTGCATTACCACAATTTTCTTACTCAAGCTATCAAGCAGAGCCTTATCCAGCCCATACATCATACTATATTCACGAAGTGATGGGAAAAATTGAATATCCTGTCTTTCTAATTGAATCCTGAGCATATTGGCAACATCACACCATTCGAGTGCCTTTTTCAGATCATGCTCAACCTTCACCCCTAACTCAGCAATATGCTTTGGCATCAAGGTTGTCGGTCCACAAACCATAACCTCCGCACCCAGTTTCTGAAGACAAAAGATATTCGAGAGTGCTACTCGTGAATGTTTTATATCGCCCACGATGACAACTTTTTTCCCTTTAAAATCACTACCCAATTCCTCACGAATTGAATAAGCATCTAGTAAAGCTTGTGTAGGATGCTCGTGTGTGCCATCTCCGGCGTTTACAACTCTTGCATCAACACGTTCTGACAAGAACTTAGCCGCACCGGGATTTGGGTGTCTCATGACCACCAAATCTACTTTCATCGCTAAGATATTATTAACGGTATCGATAAGCGTCTCTCCCTTTTTAACAGACGAACTCGCAGCTGAAAAGTTTACAACGTCTGCTGAGAGTCTTTTTTCAGCTAATTCAAAGGATAACCTTGTTCTTGTTGAGTTTTCGAAAAATAAATTAGCAATGGTTATATCACGGAGAGAAGGAACCTTTTTGATTGGGCGATTTATCACCTGCTTAAAACTGTCCGCTGTCTCAAATATCAGTTCAATATCCTCTTGAGAGAGTTCTTTAATTCCGATTAAATGTTCGACGCTTAAACTTTTCATTTTATTTCTCTTCCGTGTATAAAACTACTTTATCTTCTCCTTCAATTTCTTTCCATTCTACTGAAACACGCTGTGTAGACATGGTATCAACAACCTTTCCTGTATAGTCAGGTTGGATCGGAAGATGTCTTTCAAACCTGCGATCGATAAAACTTAAAAGTTCTACCCTATTGGGTCGACCAAAAGCTAAAAGTGCATCTAGACCTGCTCGAATTGTTCTTCCTGAAAAAAGTACGTCATCTATTAAGACCACATTCTTTTCTTCTATTATAAAATCAATATTCGTTACGCTTGGGATAATGGGTTGTTCTCTTCTTCTAAAATCATCTCTGTAAAAAGTAATATCTAACTGTCCACAGGTTAAATCTTTTTTGAGATCCTCTTCGAGAATGGTTTTGAGACGATTTAATACGTGAATCCCTCTCGGTTGAAGACCAATAAGAACTGTATTTTCAAAAAGCTGATGATTTTCCTTAAGTTGACTGGCTAATCTTTTGAGTGTGATCTCAAAATGTCTGCTATTCAGAATCGTTCTTTTCTCCATTTTGTAGCGATTAGGCAAATGTACTATAATTCGAGTATATCACCAATTAGTATGGCTGAAAAGATCATTCAGATAGTTGCTAACTGCTTTTAAACAATGTCAAATCCATTTAAATCACTAGAAGTACCGTTCGCTCAATTAACTCTTCAGTTTATCATTTTACAACCAATCAATCAAAGAAACTTACTTAATTTAGAGTCAAGGGTTAGTCCTCACATCGGTTCTACCGATCAAGAAGGACGAAATGAGTGCCGACTTTGAACGATCTTTGTTTTTCATAGGGTTTAAATTGGTTAGTTGGGAGAGTATTCTCCGTTATAAATGCAGAGGTTCAAGGTCGGCTCTACTCATTTTATCAAAACAAGATTTCTTTTCATCATGCAAAACATCCATTGTCTGAGACAATGGATGTTTTCTTTTTATAAGCTATTTGAAATCGACTTAGCTTTATAAATGTTTAAACATTCATTTAAATCAATAATTACTACCATCCATCATTTTGTACAGCTTTAATCATTAAAATCTGCGTACCTTGAAATCAAGTTAGTCAAGCGAGACTATCTCCATATAAAAACAAAACGAGTTCCTGCTTTCGAACCAGATATTTTTCTTTTCATAGGGTTTAAATTGGTTAAAATTATCGTTGGTGCTTCACACCACTTCGGTTCGAGACATTTAAAGGGACTCGTTTTTTCTTTTTGGATATTTTCCAAGCATTATCCACCAGAGCGTTTGGCTTTATATCCTTCTTTTAATAGATAGTCCATTACTTTCTGAACCGAATTTCCCTGAATTAAAATTTCGCCGTCTTTTACAGCGCCACCGACACCACATTTTTGTTTTAAAACTTTACCTAGATCTTTTAGATCATCTTCTGATCCAACAAATCCAGTTATCAACGTAACTTCTTTGCCTTTTCGCTTTTTACGATCTAGCATTACCTTCAAGTTTTGCTCTTCATTCGGCAAGGTGTCCGCATCGTTAAAATCGTCTTCTTCAAATCCGTAATCAGGATTGGTCGAGTAAACAATATCTATTCTCTTTTTCTTTTTAGCCATATTGAGTTGTTTTATCGCCTGCTTATTCTTTTTAGATCTTCAAAGTTATCAACTAATTGTAAAATTTTCGCGTGGCGGGGATGTTGTCCGTAATAACAAAGTCTGGAACAAAACCAGCGGCCTCCTCTATCTCCTGGCGCGTTTTGATTGAAAAAAGACTAAAAGGAAGTGATGCATTTTGAATATTCATTTTAGATGTTTCGTTAAAACCAAACAAGTGGGTTGACAACAAATCCATTCTCCCTGCTTCGTAATAATCAATTGCCAATTGAATTTTATCAGTTTCAAAAGATCGAATACCAAGCTCCTCAGGGATCAGGTCTATTAAATAAATGTTTCGCGAATTAAAAATAAGTCGGCTCTTTTGCGCTGAATCAACATCCTCAAAAGTCTCCATTAGTTCGGCGGCCATGACTTCCAAATTAATATTTGAACTATCACAAAAATCATAGAATTTAAGATCTAAATACAAGTATTTATTCCTTTCAAGTATATCGGTTGCAACATCTTTGAGTGCGAGTATTGGGTGATTCAGCTGTGTATTGAAGAATTCTATATCTCTCCATGTCAATTGATAAAAACAGGTATTTTCTCCGTTTTGAAGCGTAATATTTTCGTCGTGGTATAATACCAAAACGGAATCTTGCGTCATTTGAACGTCGAGTTCAACACCATCTGCGTTGAAAGCATTAAGTGCATAATTGATGGAAGCCTCAGAATTTGCTGGATATAAAGCGCGTTCAGCCGATAGCGCCACACCTGCATGACCAAGTATCACAGGTTGAGGAGACGTCTTACTTTTCTGACATCCAAAACTGAAACTAATCAGCAGTAGAAAAAGTATAGACCAACCCAAGTCCTGCTTGGTAATTAAAATATTGAAACCGGTTCTTCTCATCTGCATCTTTATTCTTTGTCAACGTTAAAACTGGCCCTGTACTCATTTCAAAATTGAAGGAAAGCTTTTTAGCTAGTTTCCGATTTATTTGAAATCCGACCATTAAGTTTGAAAGCCAGAAATTCAAATCTCCTTTCTTCTCATAAAACAAATCTAATGCCGCTCTGGTTTGCAAGTTTGTTTTACCCCAATCAAACAATACCCAATTGTGTTTGATAAATACACCCGGCAAATTTTTTTCAAAGGTGAAGTCGGGTTCATAAATTTTCAATCCGAATTGGTAATGCTGCCCTTCTTGTCTCATTCCGAGTCCTATTTCATGTGACCAACCCAATCGGTTAAATGCTGTTTCGCATTGCGTAAACACTTGGGCGTGAGCGGAACTCATGCTGAAAAAAAACAAATATATACACAACACACACCAGCGCATGTTAGAAATTTACGATGCTAACTGAGTCTAGCTTTACATTTGCCTGTTCTTTTAACTCAAAACAAAATCTTCTTGAAATTTTCGTCTTCAGCATATTTTGAGTTTCAACTGGAATTTCAGGTTTAAAATCAACGGCTATGACGTATGTTGTGTCCAATTTATTTCGGTCATAGCTAAAGCTTCGATTAATGGAAATACGATTGATCTCGGCATACTCCTCTCTAAAACCTCTGAGAATATAATCGAAATTCACTGGATCATTGGATCCTTCTTGCACTTCTTTATAAGATTCAAACTCTTGTCTCATGTTTTCAATCAAGCGTTCTTTATCTTTTAGCATATTCACTAATTCATTCTGATTGTGACTCATACCCAACACTTCCTTGATTTTCCTATCCGTCAATGCATTGATGTCTTCTCCTTGTTTAACGACGAGGCTCACATCATCCAAACCATGATTATATTTTTGGCGATCCCAATAAACGAGTGTTGTCGAATCGATATAAGCATTATGAATATTTAATTCAAGAATTGGATTATCCATATCGAATATCGGGAAAGCTTCAACGCGGATATTATCTTCGGTTGTTTTAACCACTTCTTCCGTAAAGGCGATGGCGTTTGTTTCAAATGCACTCTTTTTGGCCATTCTGTAGAAAAGATATGCTGAAGGTGATACAATCAATACCAAAATAATGATCGTATACAGTTTTACTCTGTTTTCAATTTTTTTACTGACGTATTCACGTTGAGGAAAACGCAAATAACGGAGGAGAACATATGTTGACAAGGCAATAAAAAGTGAGTTTAACAGAAATAAGTAGGAGGCACCAAAAAAGAAACCCCATTCGCCATTTGCCAGACCAAAACCAGCCGTACAAAGTGGCGGCATCAAAGCTGTTGCAATTGCTACACCATTAATAACCGTATCGTTTTTCCCATTAGATGCTGCAATTATTCCAGCCAGACCACCAAAAAAGGCGATTAGCGCATCTAAAAAATTAGGTTCTGTTCGTCCTAATAACTGTCCATTATTTAAGCTATCTAAAGGCGATATCCAAAAATAAACAACTGACGTCAAGAGGCTGATACCCACCATGACTCCAAAGTTTTTAAAGGACTTAATTAATAACGGAAAATCGTTCATACCAACGCCAAAACCTATTCCGCGAATGGGTCCCATTAACGGTGAAATAAGCATGGCTCCGATAACAATGGCTGGTGAATTAACATCTAAACCAATCGATGCAATGACAATTGAACAAATTAGAATCCAGACGTTATATCCTCTAAAGACAACGTTTTCCTTTGCTTCGCTGACCACCTTATGGAAGTCATATTTGCCGTGTCGTAAGGATAGGGTTGATTTAATAAAACCAATCAAACCAGACGTTAATTCACTTAAATCCCTATCCATTTTTATTTTGGTAGGATCTTCATCAATTGTTTTCCAATCAAAGTTCTTCTGGCTTTGTGATTGACCTTCCGTTTTAGAATTATCAGTCGCGTTGGACCCGTTTTCCGGATCACTGTTTGATTTGTTTTGCTCAGCCCCTGAGGCGTTTTCGTCGTAATTATTTTCCATTCATTTTGAACTAGAGTGTAAAGGTCTTCGCTTTATTGATTCACTAACAAATTTACCAATTTCGTTAATTCATTTTGATTTCGTTCGTTTCTAAAAGTTCTTTTGATATCATTTTTTTCACGTTGAGTTAAATGCCAGCTCAAGGAAATACGATCAGATGGATCCTTTCTCAGAACAAATGTTAACACCTCAATTGGCACATCTTGACAAATATTACTCTCCAACAATTCAGTACTGTTAAACTCTTGCGATTGGTAAAAATTTCCGTAAAAGTTGGAAGTTGGTTTAATGACCCGGTCGAATAAGGAGAATTCGGCGGTCTCATCCATATCATAATCTTTCTCAATGTCTCGAATTTCAACCAATACTACTCCACTCGTATTCTCCGCTAACCATTCGCGCATAGCCATGATATATCGCACCGTTGTTTTAGTGCCATAATTATCTCGAATCCCTGCATCCATAATACGCACTTCTGGGGTCGTTGGGAGCGCAACCATTGGCAAGATATAAGGGAAAGTAGAATTCATTCTTAAAACAGTAGCAAAGCGGACTTTTTCTGGAGAGTTATTGTTAAATAGCTTCATGAATTCAACATTTTCTGGGCCAATTGTTTTATTAGAAAAATCAGTACCATTTAAAAAGCCATAAGGCTGCGTACCAATGATCAATCGGCGTCCATCATTTATGATAGTCGGTGAAAAAACCATCAAGGGTATTTCAGCATTACGCTCTGGTAAATAATAATCAGCTAAGGGTTTATCCATGATGAAATCCGTATTTTTATTCAACTGATTTTCGAATGAAAAACCGCGATCTTTCAGATAAGTTTGTCCTTCGTATTCAAATGTTCGGTATCTCAAGAAAATATCATGTGCTGCTAAGTTAAAAGCGACACTATTTAATAAGTCTTTAGAGATACTCGATAAGTAGGCTTCTTTATTTTTCAAGCGCTCTTTTAAGGATGTTTGAAAGCAAACATCACGAAAATACGCGGCACCTACCATACCTCCTGAAGCTCCTGTAATTAAATGCGTACTTTGAGAGAAAGCTCCGTTTGACCTTTCATCTGCTTCTTGCATGATATAATGGGTCCACATGGCTGCACGTAAACCTCCTCCAGAGCAATTGACAATAACAAGTTTTGGTTTTTCTACTCCCTGTGCTTTGGATGCCTTAATTTTCCATTTTTCGAGAATCTCCTCATGTGTCTCAATATCATTATTCAAAGCTGTTTCATTAAACTGAATCGCTTTTAATGTGTTCAGGTCGTAAGGATTTGTCTCTTCTTGATATTTCAATCCATATGCCTGATTATCAGACTGAAGAAATCCCGTTCCTTTTGAAAAATAATTGAGGCCGATGAGGCCTATCACGATCAAGCTGATTGCCCAAGCTCTGAACCAAGAATAAAAGATGGTCACCACCATTAAGACTACCGTACTCAGCAAAAAAAAGCTAGCACCTGATGGAATCAGTACCAACGAATAATCTTGTAACAATCCTAATAAAACAAAAGATAAGATCAACACCAGTTCGAAAAAAGAAGCGTTTAAATGGTTCTGGCGGAAAATTTCACGAATCACATTACGTTCATAATGTTCTGCTTCACGTGCTCTGGCTATACTCAAAATATGTGCGAAATAATAAGAGGGTTGATAGGTAATTGCAGGGGTCGATTGAAACCAATAGTTTTCTCGTGTAAACAATGTTCCCACCATGCTGTATAAATCCCTGTTCGTTTTCTTTTTCTTTCTTCTTTTGAGTTTGAAAATATCCACATTCGTTTTGAAGAAATACAGAACAGATAAAAGGATGAACAAGGCGATTCCCGCTGTCAATGTTAACATTTCAAGAAAAACTTCTCCAAAACCAACCAACTCTTCATTATGTTGTACATCATACATATTGATGAGCAGCAAAATATAAAAGACAGAAGGAAAGAATGAGTTGTTTACACTAAACTTAAAAAACGGTCTAGAAAAGGTCACCAAAAAGGGGAAAGATGGACCCAAAATAATATAGCTGTACAAGTGATAAGCCATAAAAAAACCACCCATTGAAAAGCCCAGAATGAAGTAAGAAAGCATATTGACTTCACCTAAATACTCTGGCGATAAAAACAAATAAGGAATGCCAAATTTGGCTCCAAAATTCTGAGTGATTATTGCAAAAAAAAGTACCCACACACCGATAATAAAGTGACTCTTTTTAAGTTGTAAAAGAATCAATTGAACGGGGAAGAATCGCCATAGAACCGATATGAATCCTTTGATTTTTTGCATTAATTATTACTTGCTTTATTTAAAATATGAAAATAGGAGACGTGAAACCTAGTCAAAAACTGATTGGTTATTTTGGTGATTTCAGTGGTAGCTATTTCCATTTTAAAGGGCCTCCGCAATCCACTTTCAACTCAAATAAAGGTTTTTGCTCGAAGCTGTTTTTTAAATTCTTTTCAAAGCCTCGCCAATCATAGTTGATGTCTTCACAGCGATAATTCACAGCAATAATTAGGGTGTCATAAATCAAGACGTAAGCGGGAGGCATCTTAATCGCTTCAACATCTTCTTCAAGCTTTACCATGGCGCAATCACTACCAAAACAGTCTAACCAATTGTAAAATGCATTTTGAGTCTTAAGTGTATCTGAAAAAGTGTAATAAAAGAGATTAGCACGAGGCGTTACCATCGTGTTTTCTCCATACGGCACTTCTTCTTTTGCTTTAAAATTAACCTTCTCTCTGATACTAAAGGAAAAGCGATCTAACATATGAAATTTCTCAGAGTTGCTTGTGTCAAAAGTCTCCAGTTCGGTCCGTAAAAAAGATCCTAGAGGTCCAGTAACCGCAATGGAATCTTGCGATAGCGTCGAGTCCCCTTCTATCAATACTTCATCACCAAATTCCCCCATTAAATCCTCCATGGAAATTACTTGCTCTTTTGGTTCATTTCCATTGCAAGAAAAGAGCGATGTGAACGCTAGAATACTGATAATTATGTAGCTTCCAATTTTCATTTAGTTATCACTATATTCTTCACAGTTTAGCGACAATTCAAACGCCGTTTCAAAGTCAATTTCTTCTAATTCTTCGGGATCATGAAATTTCTCCATTGCATTTTGCAAGTAGCAATTGCAATAGGACCTTGATCCGCCTTCTTCTCTGCATCGATCATAGATCTTATCCTTTTCTTCTTTGCTCCATTCTCTTTCTGAACATGCTGTTGCAAGCAGAAACGCCCCTAAAAACAATAGCTCTTTATTAAACTTCTTCATTTTCTATTCTATTGTGTCAGGTAGATTGTTTTCCAAAAATATAATATCTGCTTTAGTGATGTGCAGGTGTGTCGTTAATCGAATTCTACCAGCACCAAACGCGACGCATAATATACCAATTGCCTTGAGCGCCTCTACTGCATCGGATTCTTTGAGGTGATCAGCCACATGCCCAACAACAATATTAGTTTCCACCGGAAGTACTTTTTTAATCCACCTTTTCTTCTCTAAAATAGATCCAATTTTTTTTGCATTATCATGGTCTTCTTTTAGACGATCAATATTATTATTCAAAGCGTAGACACCGCCAGCAGCAATAATACCAGCTTGACGCATACCACCTCCAAAAACCTTCCGTACGCGTCTTGCTTTTTTTATAAAATCATTCGATCCAACTAATAATGAACCTACGGGTGCTCCTAACCCTTTCGAGAGACAAATCGATATGGTATCGAAAGGGTCGCCGTAAACCCTAGCGTCTATACCCGAAACAGCCAGCGCGTTAAAAACACGCGCTCCATCTAAATGTAATTTGAGGTTATTTTCCTCACAAAAAATTTTAATCTTTTTGATATCCTCAAAATCATAGCACCTTCCGCCTCCTCTATTCGCTGTATCCTCTAAACTTACCATTCTAGACACCGGGTAATGCTGATCGTCTGGATTAATTGTGCCAACGAGTAAATCCGGATCAATTCGACCATCATTCCCACGAATGAAGCGAACAGACGCTCCAGAATTCCGAGCTATCCCCCCTCCTTCATATCGATAAATGTGCGCCTCTTCATGACAAATCACTTCATCACCTGGAACGGTGTGGACATTAATAGCGATTTGATTGGTCATAGTACCGGAAGCGCAAAATAAACCTGCTTCTTTTCCGAACATATCAGCGCCCATTTGTTCCAGTTCATTTATGGTTGGATCATCTCCAAACACATCATCCCCAACGGGAGCATTCATCATAAAGTCCCGCATTTCAGGACTTGGTTTCGTTACCGTATCACTTCTAAAATCTATCATGTACTATTTTTTACGCAAAGCCATTATTCCGTCTCTAATTGGTAATAAGACATTTTCTACTCGGTCATCATCGTGCACTTTTTTATTAAATGCATCAATGGCTTTTGTGCTCTTATCGTTTTCTTTTATTTCACCTGTGACTTTCCCACTCCACAATACATTATCAGCTAAAATAAGTCCGCCTGGATTCATTTTATCGATTACCAGATCAAAATACAAACTATAATTTGGTTTATCTGCATCAATAAAGACCAAATCAATGCCATTTGGTAATTGAGGAATTATATCAGCCGCATAACCAAATTTCAAATCTACTTGCTCTGAAAAGTTCGATTTTAAGAGATATTTATCGAGAATTGGTTTTAATTCTTCATTGCGATCGATCGTTATTAGCTTCCCGTCAGGTTTCAACCCTTCGGCCATACACAATGCAGCATAACCTGTGTATGTTCCGATTTCTAGAATATAAGAAGGATTCATTAATTTGGATATTAAACTTAAAACACGACCCTGTAAATGCCCTGATAACATCCGTGGGCTGAGCACTTTCAAGTGGGTCTCACGGTTTAGTTCTTGCAGTAAATTAGATTCTGCTGCTGAATGACGTTCTGCATAGTCTGCTATATCTTGCGGTAGAAACTCCATAAACTATCGTTTCGGGCTAAGATAAGTATTAGCAATCAAAAAAGTGATTATTATTTAATCTGACAGTTATTCGTCAGAACCACAGTGACCTTCAGACTGACAACACTTCGGTAATGCATCAAAAGCCTCGGTATTGCGCTTTGTTTTATCTGCATCATATCCCAGATCGGCAACAATCTGCTTGATTTCTTCAGCCGTAATTTGCTTTGTTTTATATCGCACTGTTAGTTTTTTCGATTCGACATCCAATTCTGAGAAAATGATTCCTTTTGTATAGTTTAATTTCTCTTCAATACGATCTTCACACATACCGCAAACGGCGCTGGTTAAAAACGTTATTGTGTTCTTCTTAGCCTTTGCTTTCACTTCTGTTTGAGCACTTGCAGAAAAGCTGATAAAAAGCAATGCGAAAATTGATAAGATTTTGATCTGTTTCATAATTGTATTTTTAGTTGTTTATTTTTCTTTTTTATTAATTGCAAAATGTAATCCAGCATAAACGTTTGCACCACTAATCGGCGACCAAATCTGTGCAGCGTCAAAGTAGTTACCAAACGGATCATCAGGTGCAATAATCGCTCCATCTTGGATTACATTCAATAAGTTTTCTCCTCCTAAATAGATACTGAACCTTTTAAAGCGATAGGTGATCTGACTGTGCAGGACCCAAAAACTATCTGAAATTGTTTCTCGCTGATAAGCCTCAGGATTAGAAGCTGTGGATGGTAAACGTTGTCTTCCCACCCAATTACCCGTAACATCAATCGACCACTTTTTGTTTCTGGTTTCATAACCGGCATTAAGTAATACTCTGTATTTAGGAACAAAAGCGCGTTGCTGTAACGAATCATTAAATGTTGCTTGGACATTATAATACTTCATGGCCGCTCTCAACTCGAGTTGTTTTATCGGCTTAATGGATAATTCGGCTTGCGCACTGTGCGCAAATGAGGTACCCGTTGAATTATAAATATGTAATTCTCCCGGATCGACATCCATATCAACGATCAATTGATTAATAAAATGTGTATAGAAATAATCAACCGTAAAAGAGGCTGCATTATCATTCGTTTGAAACCGTTGTGTGAATGTTACTCCCGAACTTATCCCGTCTTCTGGTTGAATATCTGGAGAGACAATCCAAACGCGATTGCTTGCCATTAAGCTCATATAATCTGCATAAGGATTTGGAACCCGTAAACCTCGGCCTAAGCTAAATCTTAGCGCATTTCTTTTATTGATATTCCATTTTGCATGCAGACGTGGCGTATAAAGTGGACCATACAAATTGTGATAATCCGCTCGCGCACCCGCAACCAATATGAATTTATCTAAACGGTTATAGGTATATTCTCCATATGCCCCAGGAACGATTTCTGTTCGCAAGAATGTCGAATCATTATAAGTTTGATCATAATCATCTAAGATAAAGCTCAATCCTGCTTTTATGTTGTGATTCGAATTGCCAATAATATCTCCATAAATCGAATTCAGATAAATTTTTCGTTGGATGCCTTGATAGGTTTTATTACCAAAAGAATTATTCATTTCATGGTACTTGGCCTGACCGATCAAACCTATGCTTCCGAATGGTCTGTTCTTGAGAAAGAAACCATTTTTTGCAAAAAGTTCAAGGTGCTTAGTATCCATACCTGCATACCAACCACCAGAACCATCATTTGATGAAAAGCTGTTCAGTTGTCCTCCTTCTTTGCTAGAATAAGTACCCTTAATTCCAAACTTAGCTTCAGAATTTGTTCCCTCGTAGCTCCATCGATGCATGGCAGCACCTATAAAGCCAACAGGAATATCTCTAAACCCATCATTATTTACATCTGATTCAAAAGTCTGGTGAGAAGCATGTACAAAAGTCATAGTTGACCAGCGATCATTCAAAACTTGCGCCCCATGAATATTCACTTCTCCTCTTCCGAAGCGGTTACCGTATAGGTTGACATACAAACGCTCACTTTCGTGTGGTTTTTTTAATTCTAAATTGATCATGCCCGCCATGGATTCATAACCATTTAAAACGGAACCTGTTCCTTTGGTAATTTGGATTGACTCGATCCAAGTACCTGGTGTGAAATTTAAACCATAAGAAGTGGACAGTCCTCTTACCAATGGAATGTTTTCCCATTGCAATTGCGTATAGACGCCATCTAAGCCCAACATTTGAATTTTCTTGGCTCCAGACACTGCATCCGTTATATGAACATCAACTGAAGCATTGGTTTCAAACGATTCAGACAAATTACAACAGGCAGCTTTACGTAGTTCCCCTGATCCAATTGTTTCGACGTGTCGCGGATCCATTAAATCGATGGATTTACCCAGGTTACGACCAATTACCTCTACACCATCCAACATAACACCGCTTTTTAGCTCAATGGTGTAAAAAATGGATGTATCCTGAATAACATACAGCTGTTTTTCTTTGCCCATCGCAGTTACGACCAACGTATCTGGTAAAGATTTCACCTCAATCTTAAAGGTCCCGTTAACCTCAGAAACTGCTATTCCTTTGTCTTGTGACCAAACAATTCGTGCACCGGGCACAGATTGAAGTTCTCCTTTTTCTTTTGTGACAATTTCACCTCGTACGACCATATCCTCCTTCTGCGAAAAAGCAGCGGAACATACAGCGCATAATAAGATGATTATAATATGTTTCATTTCTTTCTTTTTGGATAAATTTATTGTATGCCAATAAAGCGTCTAAGCGCTCTCCCCTCGTCCATTTTCGAGGATTTAGAAAGAAATCAAATTAAGAAAGACTGCGCCCAGATAATTATATCTCTCTGCAGCAGGGGTGGATCATATCCGTTTTCTAAGGGTTCATTTTGAGATTCACGTTGATCCAACAAAAATGAAACGGAAACTGGATAAGCAATGTCGTTATCACTGAAGCTATTTGATTGAGTCGAAAGAATTTCATTTGATTCCGCTACAACAATTTTCGTTTCGCAACAGTCGTCATCATTGGTAATAACCTTTAAAGGCTTTTTCTCTTCCTTTTCTTTTTCATGCGGACAACAAGATGTTTCAGCTTCAATATCAGGTTCATGTGCTTCTTCATACTCAGGACAAGCACATGAGGTTGTTCCCAAGAGAGCCACATCTGTTAGTTCTCCATGACAATAGTGCAATTCAACATTATTAGCAAACAACGTTGAGCTGAACAATAATAACAATATGGCTGCCTGTATTCTGCGCATTGAATTAACAAAGTTAAGACAAATGACCGCTATAAACCAAATTTGATTTGTTAAAGACAAGTTAAACTTGGAATCTCATCCTATTTCTTTGGCAAGCTAATCACGACCATGAGAATTATCAACTAACAAAAAAATCCCTGCCTATCAAAGATGAGCAGGGATTCTATATAATTGCTTAAGCTATTCGCTTATTGCTTCACTACTTTTACCGTTTGAACGGTATCGTTGGCTTTGATAACTACGAAGTAAACTCCGCTTGCTACATTCTCCATTGATACTTGCTCTTTGTCCGTTGCAGTTGCGTGTGCAATGATTGCTCCATTGATATCCGTTAATTCGTAAACGAACGTTCCTTCAAATTCAATTGTGATCATGTCAACTGTTGGGTTCGGATAGATAGCGATTGCTTTCTGATCGAATTCTCCAACACTTGCTTGCGTGCTTTCGATGATCTTCTCAGTTGCTGAACAACCTGTTGATCCGTTTACAACAACCGTGTACAAGGCATCAGCAAGACCCGTTAAATCTTCTGTGTCATCAA
>Ga0181558_10001942_pt1 | contig 19798 bp, 18 predicted proteins | sample 011ome_22_FD_133754 | JGI IMG/M metagenome (GOLD analysis project Ga0181558, IMG submission 133754) | Coastal salt marsh microbial communities from the Groves Creek Marsh, Skidaway Island, Georgia - 011507BT metaG (megahit assembly) | ecosystem: Environmental > Aquatic > Marine > Intertidal...
CAAGAATAATCGTTACGTTAATCAACGTACTGAAGCAAAACGGTGGAAAATATGGTGCTGCAGGTATTTGCAACGGTGGCGGAGGAGCATCTGCTATGGTGATAGAGAATATTGACTAATTTTCTTTCAATAAAATAATGGAAAGCGTTCGCCATTGGTGGACGCTTTTTTTATGGAATTGAAATTGATTTTTACTTGGATATTGCTATAAATTTACGACCTTGACAAACCCACAATCGTTTATATTATACAAACCAAAAGATATTATAGCCGGTGATTTTTATTGGATGGAACCGCTAGAAAGTCTGAACGGAGCAAACGACACGACAACTTTATTTGCAGCGGCCGATTGCACGGGCCATGGTGTGCCGGGTGCAATGGTTTCGGTTATTTGTAATAATGGCCTCAATCGATCTGTTCGATAGAAAGGACAAGTTGAACCGGGTAAAATATTGGATGAAACAAGAGCTATTGTATTGTCTGAATTTGAGAAATCAGAAGAGGATGTTAAAGACGGTATGGACATTGCCCTATGCAGTTTGACCGGCAGAACTTTAAAGTTCGCTGGCGCCAACAATCCGCTTTGGATTATACGAAAAGGGTCTACAAATTTGGAGGTGATTAAAGGTAATCAACAACCGATCGGAAAATTTGATAATGCCGTTCCGTTCACCACCCACTCAGTAGAACTTGAAGAAGGTGATACATTCTATGTATTCTCTGATGGCTTTGCTGATCAATTTGGTGGAGAACAAAATAAGAAGTTTAAAAGTATCAATTTTAAGAAATTATTACTCTCCATCCAAGATCAAAACATGGATGAACAGCGAATAACTTTAGATAAAGCTTACCGATTGGCAAGGAGATATGGATCAAGTAGATGACGTCTGCGTTATTGGGGTGCGTGTATAACCAATTGTTTATAGCTGACAGCGAATCATTCGATCTTTTCCTTGCATATCTGATTTTACCTGAACGTATTGATAACCGAGTTCCTCGAGCATGATTTTGGTTTCTTTCCCAAAAGATTCGTGTATTTCAAAAAATAAAAAACCTTTCGGATTTAGCTGTTCAAGCCCTAAAATGCCAATGCGTTTGTAAAATAATAACGGATCTTCGTCAGCTACAAATAACGCTAAATGTGGTTCAAATTTAAGCACGTTTGTGTTCATTTGAGTTTTATCCGATTCGAGGACGTATGGCGGATTACTGATAATAACGTCAAATTTAGGAAGGTCGGCGAGATCTTCTTGCAGGATATCTTTTTCTACAAAATGAATATCAACTTGGTTAAGGTTAGATGAAGCTTTTGCCATGTTAAGTGCTTCTGGGGAAACATCCAAAGCAAATACATTCAATCGCGGAGCATTTTTCTTGATCGCAATGGGTATACAACCACTTCCAGTACCAATGTCTAGCAATTGCTCGTGATTGTTCAAACTCTCTAAAACCCACGCAACCAATTCTTCTGTCTCTGGTCTTGGAATCAGTACATTATTATCCACTTTTATGCGACAATCAAAAAATTCTGTTTCGCCAATAATATAATGGAAAGGTTCCGACTTTTCTAATCGTTTCGCCACCTGACGCATTTCCAATATCTCAGACTCTGATAACCGCTGCTCTCCTATCCTGACTTCTATCTTGGATAATCCGTACTGTGCCTCGCAGCACCAATAAAACATATTCTCAACCTCGCGTTCCCCGTAAAGGTCAGTTAACTTCTCCTTAAAATAGGGTAAGAGGTCAATTAATTTATTGGTTGGTGTAAACACGATCTGAAATCTTGTGGTGCCTAGTACTCGCGAATAAAGAAATCGGTACGTCGGTTTTGTGCACGATTTGTAGCATTGGTATTCGGTACTTTTGGTTTCGATTCTCCAAATCCTTCCGACTTTAATCGATCAGCGCCTATACCTTTTGAAATGATATAATCCATCGCGACTTTTGCACGATTAGCACTCAGTACTTTATTGCTACCAGCATCTCCAACATCATCCGTATGACCTTGAATCGTGACTTTTAATGTTGGATTTTCTTTTAAAAACTTAGCAAATTGATCCAAAATAAACTTGGAATCATCAGTCAATTCATAAGAGTCTGTTGCATAAAGAATTTCATCGATCGTAAATGCCTTACCAACTTCAATGGTGTCAATCTCCATGGCAATATCTTCAGTGAAGGTTTCTTCATCATCCACTAAATCTTCTGCCTTGATCAATTTTGTATCAAAAGAATGGCCTTCTTTCTTTACTGAAATCATAACATCTTGTGGTTCATCTTCATCTACATTTACAACGGCTGCAAATTTACCGTCATCACCATTCACCTTAACTTGCACAGTTTCATCTGTATTTTTATAGGATATTTCAACAACAGCATCTTTCACAGGCTCACCATCTTCGTCTTTCACCTCCCCTTTATAAAACTTAACCTTCTTCGGTCGGGCTTCTTCGTATAATTCAAAATAATAAATATCGTATCCTTTTGAACCTTCATTGCGAGAAGTAAAATAAGCCAAATGCCCGTCGGTAGAAACAACCAACCCTACCTCATTACCTTCTGAGTTAATTGGGTAACCAATGTTTTTAGGCTCCGACCAAGATCCATCATCATTTTGACGTGAATAGAAAATATCTGATCCGCCAGCTCCCGGTCGATCGACGCTACAGTCAGATACAAAATACATCGTTTCGCTATCTTGGTGGATGAACGGAGCTTTATCGTGTCCCTCTGAATTGATCGGTCCACTCACAGCTCTAGCTTGCGACCAGCTGCCATCCACCTGACGCGTTGAATAATAAATATCTGTTAACTGAGATCCTTCGCGCCAAGAAGCAAAATAAAGCGTATTCCCATCGGGTGACAATGTCGGCTGCGCTTCCCACCCGTCTGTTGTATTCACAGCTGGACCAAGATTTTCAAGTGGTGTCCAGATAAAATCTGCCCATCCATTATCAGAACGTTCAAAGGTGGTTCGGTAGATATCACAATTGGCGTGTGGTTGATAGTCCACTTCTTCACAAGCACAAATAAACATTTCTTTATTATCAAGTGAAAGTGAAACACCTCCGTAATTCTGATAAGCAGGTGTATTAAAAGGAGCTCGTAAAGGCTCTCCTCCGTTAAAATCAGTATTGACATCCTTCCGCTGACTCATTGTAAATGATTCAATAACCGCTTTTACAACACCACTAGGGTTATCTGACTTTCCTTTACGTGTAAAAAAGATCAATTCATTATCAGGGGAGATCATTGGCAAATACTCATCCTTCACGGACGATACATTTCTGACCTCTTTTGGATCATAAGGTACAGGATTGGCAAAAAACTCCTCAAAAAAGGCCATTTCTGACAAGATCTCTTCGACATCCGCTTTATTTTTTGCATACGTCTCACTGAATTTCTCAGGGTCTTTTGACTCAAAATCAACAAATGATTTAAAATGAACCGCAGCCTCACCTTTTTCACCGATTAAATAGGCGATATAACCCAATTTATAATAAACATCAGAATGAAAATCTGGACAGTATTCAACCACCTTTTTATATGCATTTGCCGCATTTTTATAAGCTGTACTTAATTGGTTAAAATTAGCTTGACCTTGATCAAACTTTTCTTGGATCGATTCTGCATGCTCAAACTTAAACACAGCATATGAATAGAAAACATAAGCATTCTCCGGTGCCAATTCAAGTACCTGTGTATACAATTCAGCGCGTGTACGCTTATCATTTTTAGAACTTTCAGCTTGTTCCATTAATTTTGAGGTCTTCTTATGCTCCGGCTCCATACAAGCTTCGTCTTCAACTTGTCCATAAACGACAGTTGAGCATAAAAGCGTAATCAATAAGATCTTGTGAAAAGGTAGTTGTCTAGTCAAAAGCATGCGTTTTTCTTAAAGTTTGTCTGATCCAAGTGACCTGTTTGTTCGTGTGATAAATTCCAATAACCATACCACTCTATACACGTCCATTTTATATTACTTTAAAACAGCGTTTTGGTTACAGTTTTTTGGGAGATTTTAGACCAATTTTTTCCACATACTTTTGATTGGGTTAATTGTCTATACCTGAACCCTCACGATATCCCTAGAAATAATAACGAAACAGAAAGTCTAACGTGGCTAAATGTGTATTAAAATCATCAAGTGGTTCGTAGCTGTTTTTCCAAACATCTAGCAATTGATAGCGTGCCAATACCCCTACTTCAATTTTACCCCAATCCTTTTCTAAAAGTCGATTAACTCCGGCCCCCAAATAGGGCTGAACGTTATTGGTCACACTGGTCACGTTGGCGCCTATCGTGACATTATTCAACTCCTTTACTGATAGATTATAAACCAAACCTGTTCCGGCCATGGCATACATATTACCGCTTAAATGAAAATTAAATAATAACGGAACATGTAACGCATTAAAACGATTGCTGGTAACCAAAAGTCCATTTTGAAAACCGTCAAATGCAGAAAACTCAAATTCTAAACCTGTATTCAGCGCTGTAAACTCATTGAACCAGTGTTTAACCGGAACACCAACTGTGAAACCATATCCACTTTGATTGGTCCTCAACCCCGTTACTTTTTGACGTGACATTTTCACTTTCCATGCTGGGTTAATCGTTAACCCCAACTGAGTGCCTTGCGCTTGCGATTGTCCTGCTGAAAATAGCAGATGAAAAACTAGTCCAATTTTTATAAAATTCGTCATCTTTATTTGTGTCGATATAATTATCATCTTTTCCCCTCCCACTCTGCATAAAACTGATCGAGATACTTTTCCATGAACTGATGGCGATCTTCAGCCAGTTTTTTACCTGTCACCGTGTGCATTCCGTCCTTTAAAAGTAGCAGTTTTTCGTAGAAGTGATTTATAGTATGGGTTCTTTTTTTACGATATTCCTCAGCGGATTTAAAAGTGTTTGGCGAAATCTCTGGATTATAAATCTCATTCCCAAATTTACCTCCAAAAGCAAAGGTTCTGGCTACACCAATTGCACCGATGGCATCTAATCGATCCGCGTCTTGAACAATCTTTCCTTCTATAGATTTCATTTTATTATCAATCCCCCCTTTAAATGAACAATTAGCAACGATATGTTGCACTTCATCTATAATTTGAGCTGACACTCCTTCCGTTTTTAAAATATCATTGATGCGATCTTCCGCCACCTGATCTGCATTTTCGACAAATTTATGATCAGCGATATCATGCAAAAGTGCAGCGATTTCCACTATAAAGGGATTTGCTTCTTCGTCTCGACAGATTAGGTTTGCATTTTTTCGAACGCGGTCGATGTGAAACCAATCATGACCAGTAGATTCACCAGAAAACATCTCTTTTAATTGCTCTTCAATATTTTTTATGATTTCTTTTTCTTTCACTGGATTCGTGGTTTTTAATAGCTGATGGTGATCATAAATAACGCAAGAGATAATCCTTTATTCTGTTCGGATTAATCATATCAATCGGGTGCGGGATATAAGTTAAACAAACATATTCACCTCCTACAAGGTCCGCATATTTTTTCGTCTCTTCTTGGGTTACCATTTTGTCCTTATCGCCGATTCCGATTACGGAAGGAGTACTAACTGTTTTAAACAACGCATCCTCGGTTCTTTTGCTATCGCCCATTTCTTTCATCATTTGAGCTGTTTTAAGCATAAGGTTTTGCCAATGTTCTTTGCCGTGTAAATGACTTAAACGATTTGCAAAAGCTGGAACTTTCTCTTGAATGATCTCCGGATTGAGTAATTGTATTTCTTTTTTTGCTTCGGTTGGACTCCATGAAAATTTTGTACCAAGCGTAATTATTTTGGAAAATCGCTGCGGTGCTTTTATCGCAGCAGACAAGGCTACATATCCTCCCATACTATAACCAAAAACCGATACTTCTGTCAGGTAATTATCCTCAAGATAGGTCAGTAGGTTTTCAACAAATAAATCAATCGAATAGGGTAACTCTGATTGCCTCCAACCATGACCTTCAAAGTCCATTAAATGAATACTAAATTGCTCAGATAAAAGTGCTGTTAAAGGTTCCAATTGCTCTTTGCAACCCAAAGCTCCATGGAGTAAAACCAAGTCTTTTTTCATTACGGTTCTGATTCAATGCTAAGACTTTACTTCCTCTGAACCGTCGGCATGTTTTGCAAATCGTCCTTTCAGAGGACCATGAGATTTTTCTCGTTCTTTCCATGGCCAACCGCCAAACTGAGTACGTTGGTAATCCTGTATTGCTTCTTGAATCTCAGCTGTTGTATTCATGACAAACGGTCCGTGTTGCGCAACAGGTTCTTTGATTGGTCGCCCCTCTAACAATAGCAAATAAGCAGCATCGTTACCAGAATTCACAAAGGTCATTGCCTTATTTGGCTTTAGCTTCATAAAATGATTCCCTTGTATTTGATGATTCTCGAGCGACAATTCTGTCCCTTCATAGAAATATAAATTACGATTAATGGATTCGACAGCAGCATCTAATTCAAATGCCCCTCCAGGGTCAACGCAAATCGTCATGATTCTCACGCCGTTTTCTTTGTCAGCAGCCCAAGATTCTGGTGTCGTGCCTGGGGCCTTCTTCTCCTGATACTCACCTGCAACTAAATCAATTTTAGTCTTTTTGCCATTGTACTCCGTCGTAATGACTGGAATATCCTCTTTCCATAACATTTTGAAGTGTGGGTCCACCATTTTTTTCTTTGCAGGTAGGTTTAACCAAATTTGGAAAATCTCTAAATGATTGGGTTTGTCTTTATGCAAGAGCGGAAACATCTCAGAGTGTTGAACTCCTTTTCCGGCCGTCATCCACTGAACATCACCTGCCATAAAACGGCCTGCCGCTCCAAGTGCGTCGCTGTGATCAACTACTCCTTGTTTATTGATGGTTACCGTCTCAAATCCGCGGTGAGGATGATAAGGAAAGCCTGGCATTTTCTGGCCATGGTACATGCTCCACCCATCTTTACCTGAAAAATCTTGTCCCATATAACGACCTTTTAGGTGAGATCGATCTGGTCCCATTTCGTCATTTCCTTGGGGGTATTGATCGTTATGATAAGCACAGAAAATAAATGGATCTTCCGTTTTCCATGGAAAAGTAATCGCTCGTTGTGATATAATCAAATCAGTCATCTTTAAAGTTTACTTTAGCGTGAGAACCGTCGCAAAACGGCTTATTTGAAGAGGCTCCACAACGGCAGAACGCATTGGTTCCTGAAAGTGTTGTCGTCTCTCCATTTTGTGTTTTTTAAATTTATTTTTCCATCAACTAACAAAGGGCCATTTTCCATTAGGCTGGCGTTGATCATGTCTACTGAATCTTGTTCTTGGCCTTCATACGACAGTGCTCCCGATGGACAGGCGTTAATCTGCGTTTTTAATTCGGCAGTTGTCGCATTCTCCATGGTAATCCAAGGTTTGTCTTTTGGATGATAAACATTAGGCAACATCTTTACACAAACGGCGGAATGCATGCACTTTTTCGGCTTCCAAAAAATAGTAAAGCTGTCATTTTCATATGTTTTAATTATTTCGCTACTCATATATTCATGTCTTTTCAAAGGGTTGCTTTAAAAATAATCAATAAAATCGGTATTTGTTCGCAAGGGCTGCTCATCTCTCCCCTGCAGCTTTAATTCTGCGTATTAAACCGGGGCTAATTTTTCAATTTCAGTCTTTATACTGTTTTTTATTCAGGAGAATTGTTCGACCTTTATCAAACCCGAAACCGCCTTTTCTAATTTCAAACCCATACATTGAAGAAAGGTGTTTTTTTTCAGAAGTGAGCGGAATCAACTATTCCTAAAGCTAGTTAAGTAATAATTCGTTTCCTTTCCGCTCAAGAAGACCCATTGGTGAATCTTAATCTCCAATGGGTCTTCTATTATTCCTTTGCTAATGCTTATTTTTGAATTGATGAATCTAAAAGGAATGCATAAGATAAAGTGGTTGAAGAAAGCGGCGATGGATCGAAAGTTCCTATTTATCGTCATGCTTTTTGGTTTGTCCAGCTGTTTTGAAATCATTCAGGAGATTGACCTAAATGAGGATGGGAGTGGACACTTAGAGGTCGTTCTCAATTTTAGCAGAAGCCAGACAAAAATAGATGCCTTATTATTATTAGATCAAGTCAATGGTCATTCGATTCCAACGCTTAAAGAGACTGAAGAAAAATTCAATACCCTTGTTGATTCGGCTAGAAGTTCTAAAGGTATTACGCAAGTTAAAAGTCATTTTGACCAAGATCAATACATCTTTGAATTTTCATGTGATTTTGATAAAATTGAAAGAATCAATCAGCGTGTTTATCAAATTGCTAAAATGAAAGATTCTACGGCAGTTTTAAACCAACTTTTTACTTATAAAAATCAAGTCTTTAAACAATCATTGGGAAAACCGATGATCAAGGCATTTAATAAGATGTCCATGGCAGATCGCGAAGTGCTAGTTGGAGCGGACTATACTTCCATTTTTAGATTTAAAAAAGAAGTTATTTCTAATTCTAATCAAGCTGCAATGCTTACACCCCATAAAAAAGTTGTTATTTTGCACTCGTCGGTCATGGAACTTATCCACCACCCAGAGCGAGTAAACCATACTATTAAAGTGAAAAAATGAAAAAGTTAGCCCTATTCCTATTAGCAGTCAATTCAATATTTGTCAATGCACAAAATGTATTAGAATATGTTCCTGAATCAGCAGAATGCGTCATATCATTAGACGGACGAGCATTGACGGATAAAATTGGTAAGAAAAAGATTGAAAACTCCGCTGCATTTTTAGAGATCGTTCAGGATTTTCTATTCCAGGGCGATAGCAAAGGTAAAATTAGTGATTTAGGCATCGATTTGAAAAATGATTTTGTTTTCTTTTTCAATGCTGACACCTCTATGGAGTACATGGGTTATCTCTATGGAATCGATAAGAAGAAAACATTTGAAAAATACATTCAAGAAAATACTGGAGAAGGCAAACGCAGAGACTTAAAGGATTATTCCGTCATCTTTTTTGAAGGAAATTATGACTTATTAGCTTGGGATAAAAGTCATGCGATCTATCTTAATATTGACTACTTGCATGATTCACTGCGTCCGGTGGATGAAGTTAATTCTTGGGATTGGTTTTACGAAGACATGACCGAACAGGTTGAGGAAGCTTTAGTGGTTGAAATGACTGAAGAAGATATTGCCAAGCAAGAAGCAGAGCGCAAAGCGCAGGAGGAAGCGGAAGAGCGTCGCGCAGCTGAACGCATCGCCAAATTACAAAATGCCTATCTCGAACAATTGAATCAATATTTTGGTTCAAAACCGAAGACCAACATTCAAGACAATAAAGACTATATGACGGGTAAAGATCCAAATGGAGATGTTTATCTCTGGATTTCTCAAGCTAGAAATGTACGCGACTTTGACTATTATACCAACTTCTATAACCGAAGAAGGTCTTATCGCAAATTTATGTATTCATTCAATAATTTCTTTGGTAATCAAATTGCGATGAACGGACTCTTTACAGGAACGCAAGTACAAGTTATATCATACATGTCGTTTGACGATGAGATTGCTCAGTATTTTAAAGAAATCTACAGCTCTACTATTTCGAAAGATTTTTTCCAATACATCAATACGGAAAAGGCATTGGCTGTTTCTTCTTTTTCTGTAAAGTCTGATAAAGTCTGGGAGTATTATCCGCGTATTTATGCAAAAATGTACGAGAAGCTTTATTCTCGCAATGCAGATTATTCGCAAGAGGTGGAGGTTTTATTAGACTTCATTAGCATTTTTATGGATGAAAAGGCTTTAGGTGAAATTGCTACCGGTGACGCCGTTTTTGTGCTCAAAGACATAGCGCCAGTAGAGGTGAAATATAAGAGCTATGAATACAACGAAGATTATTCAGAGCGAACAGAAGTGGAAAAAACGAGAAATGAACTATTTCCAGAGTTTTTAGGGATGTTTACAACGAAGAATAAAGGATTTTTAGATAAACTCTTGAATTTAGCGGTAAAAAACGAAGTCATGTATCGTGATAATCAATACTATTATTCAGATGGAGAAAATCGCGATTTACCTTTTAAAATTGGCTTTACGGTTCAAAACGGTATTGCTTTTATTGGTTCTGATTTAGACGAAATCAAAGCAATAGCAGAAGGGAAAGGAAAAGATGGTGCTTCAGACGAGTTAACAGCTGACATGATGGGCAATCAAGGATATATGAATATGGATCTTCAAGCACTGCTCTATAAAATTCCTTTAGACGATATGTCTCCACGAGAAAAGAAAACGATGGAATACACCCGCGAGAATATGCGCAGTATGTGGACCTACTCTAATTTAGAAGGTGAGCAATTGAGAACACAGTTTTTCATGGACATCCCTAAAAGCGCAAAAAATGGAGCGGTTTACCTTTGGGACTTTATGGAAGAGATGTATAAGATTGATCAGGACGGTCGCAACCAGATGGACTAGTCTCAGCAACCTGAACACTTTTAAGAGCTTCTAAAGGATAAAGCACTTGCTTTAAAAAAGTATGCGGGATCTTCGATCCTTTTACACCGGCATTTAAACCACTTGTATCTTTATTATATAAATGGGTTCCAAATACCAAATCCCATACAATTAATACTTTACCGTAATTTGTATTTGATTCCTCTACCTCGTTTGAATGATGCCAACGGTGCAACTCTGCCGTATTAAACAGATAATTCCATTTGCCGGCATAGAATTGAATATTCACGTGCTCGAGAAATCCAGAAATAGCACTGAGAAGCAATAATGTGGTAATCGCCTCAGCACGTGATCCTAATAGCGCAATCGGAACTGCATAAGCCAAACCGGTAATAAATGCATCAATGACATGAAAACGTCCGGCGTTTGCCCAATAAACCCTTTCAGCACCGTGATGAACCGCATGAAATAACCAAAGTGTTTTGTTCTCATGACTCCATCGGTGCAACCAATAAAAAAGGAATTCTGAGGTTAGCAATAGAATCACTATTTGCCAAAAAACATGGATTTCAGTAATGGTTTCAAAAGACAGATAATCGCGCAAAAACATAACGGGGTAATAAACCAACACCGGAACGATCCACTCCCCCAATTTTAATGCAGTAGGCAAAGTAAGGAATGTGCGTATTAAATCCGCTTTTTTGTCACCAGCATCCTGATTCCAGATAGAATTAAATGGTCGTTTTTTCTCTAGATAAATAAACAAGAGAATGGCGGGAAAAATAGCGATTCCTGGTATGAGCACAAATAAATAATCAGGTAGCAGGATTAATAGCATTGAACCCACAACAAGCGTTGCCGCAATAATAAAGGGATAAAATAAAGTCCAATTTTTCATGATGTATGATTTAATTCTACACCCTAAAATTAGCTTATTGGTCGCCCTTCTCAGAATTAAATTCTGCAAGTCATGATTCAGATTTGCGAAAAGCGCAAACCACAAATGGCTCTACATATTTCTTCTGTATTGTCCTCCGACTTCAAATAAAGACTGCGTAATTTCGCCAAGCGAGCAATATTTTGTAGCCTCCATTAGGCGCTCAAAAATATTCTCGTTTTGGATAGCAGCGTTTTGAATTATTCTTAATTCTTCCTCTACTCTTTCAGCGTTACCTTTGTGTAATTCGCTTAACATATCAATTTGATATTGCTTTTCTTCGTCTGTTGCTCGGATAACCTCAGCTGGAACAATCGTTGGTGATCCTTTTTTATTCAAGAATGTGTTTACACCAATAATTGGGAATTCCCCGTTGTGCTTTAAGGTTTCATAATACAAGCTTTCTTCTTGGATTTTGCTGCGTTGATACATAGTCTCCATGGCTCCAAGTACCCCGCCACGTTCAGTGATTCTATCAAATTCCGTTAAAACAGCCTCTTCAACTAGGTCAGTTAATTCTTCAATAATAAAAGCCCCTTGAATTGGATTTTCATTTTTAGCCAAACCTAATTCTTTATTGATGATGAGCTGAATCGCCATTGCACGACGCACAGACTCTTCTGTTGGTGTCGTTATCGCCTCATCATAAGCATTGGTATGTAGTGAATTACAATTATCGTAAATTGCGTAAAGCGCCTGTAAGGTTGTTCGAATATCATTAAAGTCAATCTCTTGTGCATGCAAAGAACGCCCAGAAGTTTGGATATGGTACTTTAACATTTGAGCACGAGCATTCGCCTTATACTTCAATTTTAATGCCTTCGACCAAATTCTTCTCGCAACTCTGCCAATTACAGCATATTCTGGGTCAATACCATTGGAGAAGAAGAAAGATAAATTCGGTCCGAATTTATTGATATCCATACCTCTACTCAAGTAATACTCGACATAAGTAAATCCATTTGCCAAGGTTAATGCCAACTGTGTAATTGGGTTCGCACCAGCTTCTGCAATATGATATCCTGAAATCGAAACAGAGTAAAAATTACGAACACCATTATCAATGAAATACTCTTGAACATCTCCCATCAGACGCAATGCAAATTCTGTTGAGAAGATACATGTGTTTTGAGCTTGATCTTCTTTTAAGATATCCGCTTGTACTGTCCCTCGAACCTGCGCAAGCGTATCCTTTTTAATCTGTCCGTATACCTCAGCTGGTAAAACTTGATCGCCTGTAACACCGAGAAGCATCAAGCCCAAACCATTGTTACCTTCCGGCAGTTCACCTTGATAAGCGGGACGTTTTACGTCTTTTTCTTTGTAAATAGCTTCAATCGTAGCTTCAATTTCAGCTTCAAGGCCGTTTTCTACAATGTACTTTTCGCAGTTTTGATCGATCGCGGCATTCATAAAGAAGCCGAGTAGCATAGGAGCTGGACCGTTAATTGTCATCGACACGGAAGTTAACGCATGCGATAAATCAAAGCCAGAATAAAGCTTTTTGGCATCATCCAGACAGCAAATAGATACACCTGAATTACCTACTTTACCATAAATATCTGGTCTCTCAGCAGGATCATTCCCGTATAATGTAACAGAGTCAAATGCTGTGGATAAACGCTTAGCCGGCATTCCCAAACTCACATAATGAAAACGCTTATTTGTACGCTCAGGGCCTCCTTCACCCGCAAACATACGCGTAGGATCCTCTCCTGTTCTTTTGAATGGATAAAGTCCTGAAGTGTAAGGGAATTCACCCGGAACATTCTCCTGTAAAATCCATCTCAACAAGTCTCCCCAAGCGCTGTATTTCGGTAATGCTATTTTTGGAATCTGCGTATGTGATAAGGATTCTGTATGCGTGTCAATTCTGATCTCTTTATCTCTTACCTTAAAGGTATAAACCGGATCTTTATATTTTTTGACTTTATCATTCCAACTTAAAATATGCTCCCAATTATAAGGATCCAAATCCATCTTTACACGCCCAAATTCCTTGAGTAATAATTGTAAAAATTCATCATTTTCAGCTGATAACCCTTCATCTTGAATACCGGCTTGGGTGAGTTCCGGCTTTTGACCCGACACGGATTCGATGGTGGTATAAATTCCAAATAACTTTTGTGCAACTGCTTCTTGTTCCTCTGCTACCGAATCATATTGACGGTTGCTCTCTGCAATTTCTGATAAATATCGTGAACGTTTTGGAGGGATAATAAAGATCTTTTCAGACATTTCTCCTGTGATCTCCATCTGAGATGCAAGTTGCTTAGCAGCAGTCTTCTCAGCAATTTTATCCATGATGGCCTTGTACAGCGTATTCATTCCTGGATCATTAAACTGCGACGCAATTGTACCAAATACAGGTAATTCACTCGGGTCAGTGTCCCAAAGTTGATGATTACGGGTATATTGCTTTTTAACATCTCTCAAAGCATCTAAAGCGCCTCTTTTGTCGAACTTATTTACAGCAACGATATCTGCAAAATCCAACATATCGATCTTTTCTAACTGTGTTGCAGCTCCAAATTCTGGCGTCATGACATATAATGAAACATCTGAATGGTCCATAATTTCCGTATCCGATTGGCCAATACCTGAAGTTTCAAGAATGATCAAATCATAATCAGCAGCCTTTAGAATCTCTAGTGCTTCAGAAACATGTTTGCTCAAAGCCAAATTACTTTGACGTGTCGCCAAAGAGCGCATGTAAACACGATTGTTCTTAATCGCATTCATTCGAATACGATCACCCAATAATGCTCCTCCCGTCTTACGTTTAGATGGATCAACTGAAACAATCGCAATCGTTTTATCTTCAAAGTCTAATAAAAATCGTCTAACCAATTCATCGACCAAAGATGATTTTCCTGCTCCCCCTGTTCCAGTTATACCCAGTACTGGAGTATCTACTTTTGAAGCAAGATCATGCACCTGATCCATTTGAGCTACTGATTTTTCTGGAAAGTTTTCAGCTGCCGAAATTAAACGCGCAATGGCCGTTACTGATTTCTCTTTTAATCGACCGACTTCACCATTGAGATTATCGCCAACCGCATAATCACTGCGCTGTACGAGGTCATTAATCATACCCTGCAAGCCCATCGCACGGCCATCATCTGGATGATAGATTCGCTCAATACCGTATTCTTGCAATTCTTTGATCTCCTCAGGAAGAATCGTTCCTCCACCACCCGCAAAGATTTTAATATGACCTGCTCCTTTTTCATTCAACAGATCATACATATACTTGAGGTATTCTTTATGTCCTCCTTGATAAGAAGTCATTGCTATGGATTGTGCATCTTCTTGAATGGCGCAATTCACAACTTCTTCAACACTTCGGTCATGGCCAAGGTGAATAACCTCACATCCTGTTGATTGAATGATTCGTCGCATTATATTAATTGCAGCATCGTGCCCATCAAATAATGAAGCAGCTGTTACAATTCTTACTTTGTTGGTCGGTTTGTATGGTTCGATTTTTTCCATGAATATTCTGAATTTGCAGTCAACAAATATACAAAATTGCACCCGTTTTGGAATGAATTTTGTTGACATCTTAACAACTGTATTTGGTTTTAATCAGTACGTTTGAAAACATTCGTTCATTCGAACTTGTGCAATCATTTAAAAAGATCATTATGAAAAAGTACATTTTACCCTTGTTTTTATTCGTCTTTCTTCCTTTTATGACCAATAGTTGCGCTAAGACGACGGATGGTCAATGGATGGTTTATCATGAAACAAATTGCCCTCCGACGTGGGTAAACATAAATAATGATCGAAAATCAAAAAATGCGCTAGAGATTTTATTGAAAGCAGACGGCATTATTCCACTCAAAATTCGTGTGAATGGTGAGCGTTTGGATAATTGTGATGATTGTTATTGCGAAACAGGGAAGGAATATCATGTGAAGGTAGATAAATCTCAGGCAGGCTTATTGTTTTATTACGGTTTTGAGCTGAGATAAAAGAGGTATTGTTCTTTTTTTAACCTGATTTCACAAAGAAGGAGGGGCAATAATCGTAAAAATTTTCTATCAGGTTGATCAAGAAGGACTACGATTCATAATAAGAAATCTCACGGACTATGACGTATTGTTTCTTTCCAGCGAAATAAAACTCTTTTCTCAACCAATTACCTAACTCATCGTAGATCAACTTCGTGTCATTTGAGTCATTCATTTCGCCTTCTTGTCCCGTTTCTCTGTTAATTTGTATCAAATTGTTTTTCTCATCATAAAAGCGAGACTCTATTTCTTTTTTGTAGACTCCACCTGCCTGGTCATACCATTGACCAATAACTTGCTTTAGCTCACCAGACTCATCATATTGATAATTCCAGTCACTTGTTAAATAATTGCCTTTTCGATGTTGTGTATCCCCGTATAAATTGGCTTTGATGATGTCGCCGTTCAGGTTATACCGGTATTCTTTCTTTTGGTTTTTTGTAAGTACTCCTTCAGCGTTCCATTCTTTATCCTCATACACCAGTACATTTCCATCCTCATCCCTGATAATATTCATTTCAGAATTAGGTCCATTGGGGTAATCAATTTTTTGATTCAATATCTCTCCGTTTAATTGGTGTATGCGCTTTTCAGATGCAAATCCACCGCTCAGGAAATAGCGTTTTGCCTCCACTTCGTAGGTTGAATCGAGGTATGTATAATCTTCCGTTGTAAAAAGACTGCCAGTATAGAAACGATCCAGATGAATTAATCGATCTTTCTGATCGTATCGATAAAATAATTCATTCATGACTTTGCCATCAAAACCATAAACAACATAACGGGCAGGTAAATCCGCCTCATTGTAAAAGATGGAATCGTAAGCATTGGCGTAACCTCGACTTGTGCGACATACAAAAACACGATCATTTTGATTGTATTCATAATATATTGAGTCTACTTCTGCCCTATTTGAAAAAGTGGAAATTGACTTATCCTCTCGCTCCTCTATACCATAAGTTAGATGTCCATTCTCATTAAAAGAAATCAAAAATTCAGTACCGACCCGAAAATTTTTAACAACTATTTCCTTCTTTCGAATTGACCACCATCGCCGTCTCTTATTTTCATAGACGATTTGAGAGGCTTGTTTCACTGGACCTTTTAAGTCATAAAAACTCAATTGATGTGGTTGAGAAAAAGTAAATTCATCACGCACAGGCCAATTATTGGTCTGCAACTGGGCTAAGGCCAAATTCTCAAGCCCAATGAGGCAAATGAGAAATAAAAAGAATTTATTTGCTAGTGACAATATTTCTTTTGTAGGTTGATAATTTCTTTACCATAACGTTGTGTAAAGCCTTCTTGCAATGCCATTTCCATATCAGAACAGGCTTTTTTAGTTTTACCCATTTCAATATAAATCAGCGCGCGATTCCGATAAGCATAAGCATTCGCAGGTAATAATTCGATGGACTTATTCACATCTTTTAACGCTGCTTTGAGATTGCCTAATTTATAATTACTATAACTCTTATTGCTGAGGGCAAATGCCTCTTCCGGATTATCTTTTAGGACAATATCAAAATATTCAATTGACTTTTCATAATCTCCTTTTTGTTGATATGCAAAACCAATATTACCATAAGCAAACCAAGCTGTTGTGTCAACCTCTATCACTTTATGCAGGTACATTAATACTTCATCATCTCTTCCTACTTCATCACAAACAACCGCTAAGTTATTCAGTACGCCTATATCGGTTGAGTCGAAATTATAACAGAAGATGTAATCTTCATAAGCTCCTTCAAAATCACGTTTTGACGATTTTGCCGTTCCGCGATTTAGCATAAAAACATCAACCAGCGAATCGTTATTACCTGCAAACTTAATCGCTAGGCTATAATCGCGTATAGCAGGGTCTGCTTTCCCTGTTCGTTGGTAAAAATATCCACGCTCGTTGTACAACCAAGGATCATCTGGATACATGGCTAAACCATCGTTTAATGTCTCTAATAGTTTATCATATTTCGCCAATTGTTCATAAGCCTGGGCCTTTAGGAGATAATGCTCCGAGATGGCATCCCTTCTAATGGCCATATCCAACAGGTTGATACAATCTTTATACTTTCCAGCAGCATAATAATCATAGGATTGATCATAATACTCCTCTGCTGTTTGAGCTATGCCATTATATGCCAAGCCCAGTGTTATGATTAAAAAAATTCTCTTTATCATTATTTTAATTTTCTTTTGAGCGCCATCATACTGCTGATATGTAATGCCTGATGCATATTATTAAATTCTATCGACTCTTCATTAGATGTGATCTCGAAATTAAAAGATGTCTGATACGGTTGATATTGTTTCAAAACACCATTCTTCAAATCTTCTTCTAATTCATCAACCTGATTCAGAATTGCAGTTGTAATCATTACATATTCCTCTTGATCCACCGGCTGTTCTGGTTTGCTTCCTTTTTTATATCGTTGAATAAAATCTTTATCTAATTCACTGTCAATGCCAGCCAAGGAATAAACCAGACCACGGTGCGTTGCAACCAAATGGCCAGCATGCCAGATCAGGTTATTATTGTAACCTTCTGGAATTGTATTGACTTCTTCCAATGTCAAGCCATCTAATATTCTAATGACATTTTCTCTCGCTGTTCGAAATAATTTTAAACTTGTTTCCATTACGTGTTTTTTTCTTTGGGTTACAGTATCGGCTCAAAAACCGTGCTTAATCTCTTTTATCCTCAGAAATGAAACGCAAAATCATTGCTGTCGGGTTGTGCCTAAAATAAAAACACAAGGCGTTTTGTCAAAACTAAACGGCTTCTTTTTCCAAAAGGCCATCGGCTTGGTGATTATTTGCTCTCTTTCTCCCGTTATGTCGTATGCTATTGTGAGGGATAGGTCATTCTTGTTTTGCTTGATACAGTCTTCTAATAACCGTTCATTGCGATAGGGGGTTTCGATTAGGATTTGGGCATATCCCGTCTTTTCAGCAAATTCTGTTATTTTTTTTAGAAATGAGGAACGCTCTGGGTCTTTAATAGGAGGATATCCGTGAAAAGTAAAGCCTTGACCATTCATTCCGCTTGCTGCTAAAGCTAAAAAAATTGAACTGGGCCCAATCAGAGATATAATCTGCGCATCAACTTGGTGTGCTGCCGCTATAAAATTTGCTCCTGGATCGGCTATACCCGGATAACCCGCTTCGGATATTAAACCGACATCATTCCCATTGTTTAATTGATCAATTGCTTCTTTCGAAAAAGAATAGTTGTTGTGCTTGTTGTATTCATAAAAGACGGAGTCATCAATCGGAAATTCCCGATCTACTTTTCTCAAATATTGCCGTGCTGTTTTAGTGCGTTCAACCACAAAATGCCTTAATCCACTAATAATTCTTTGATTAAAGTTGGGTAGCACCTTATCTAAGGTGTTTTCACTAATCGGTATGGGAATAATATAAACCTTACCCTTGCTCATGGATGCGCTTAATAACAAATTCCATTGCTTCCTCCAATAAATCAATCACATGCTGAAAACCTTCTTCTCCTCCAAAGTAAGGATCAGGCACCTCAGCATTAGAACCTGGAGAAGATTCATTCAAAATCATTCTCACTTTTGCACGATCTTCTTTATTCTGAGATAAGCTCAAAATATTATCGTAGTTTGATTTGTCCATTGCATAGATTAAATCAAACTTTTTGAAATCCGATTTTACAAATTGACGTGCTCTTAAATCAGTGATATCAATTCCATTCGCCTTTGCTATTCGCATCATTCTGGAGTCTGGAGCCTCTCCTTGATGATAAGCGGATGTTCCAGCCGAGTCTGTTTCAACAACTACCCCTTGTTCACTTGCTCTTTGTCTTAAAATCCCCTCTGCAATCGGCGATCTGCAAATATTGCCTAGACAAACCATTACCACCTTCATATCTTATTGTATTGAGCAAAAAATGCCTCTAGGAGAGGCATTTTTTTTAGTTGACATTTAATTTCTTTTCTAGATCTTCGAGATACCCTCGGAATTGCTTATCCGGTTCGGCGGGATTAGTTACGGTTCGGCAGGGATGCAAAACATGCGCGTGATCTTTACGTCTACATTGAGCTCCAATACTTGCCAATGACCATTTTGTCATCTTTTTAGCGAAGTACATAGCAATTTGTCTGGCTTGTACCACTTCTCGTTTTCTCGTTTTCGATTTTAATAATTCGATTGGCAAATTGAAATAATCACAAACAATCTTGTGAATATAATCCATAGAGACCTCACGTGCTGTGTTTTTCACAAACTTGTCGATCATCTTTTTAGCCAATTCAATGGTAATCGATTTTTTATTGAGAGAACCTTGAGCGATTAAAGACGTCAAAGCACCTTCCATTTCTCTAATATTGGTATTGATACTGTAAGCTAGATATTCTAAAACATCAGCAGGCAGATCTA
>Ga0181558_10001944_pt1 | contig 19789 bp, 17 predicted proteins | sample 011ome_22_FD_133754 | JGI IMG/M metagenome (GOLD analysis project Ga0181558, IMG submission 133754) | Coastal salt marsh microbial communities from the Groves Creek Marsh, Skidaway Island, Georgia - 011507BT metaG (megahit assembly) | ecosystem: Environmental > Aquatic > Marine > Intertidal...
GCATTCACAAGATTCTACCCTTTCATTTTCGGATACTGCCCTTCTTGAAAACGCTACACTTGACACCAGCCTAAACACCATCAAGTTAGAGCAGAATACAGCATTGACTGAGCAGCGCAATGAACTCAAATTTGTGCTATACCTCATTTCTACCGAGCTTTTTGACGATGCACAATATGTATTGAAACGCATGCAGCTAGACAGCGTATCGCAAACAAACTTGAGGGATAGTGTAACCTACTATAGCGGCTGGATCCAATATTTCAATCAAGAATTTACGCAGGCCATTGCATCATTTTCATCCATCGACAGTGTTTCAAGTGTGTTGCACGCTTCTGCCTTTTACAACGCCATTTGTCACGTTCAGATAGACAGCTTAAATGAAGCCAAGCGCATACTCGAAAAAATTAATGTTTCAGAAAATGAAGAGCTTTACAACTTAAAACTTCTTCAATTGAGGGGAATATCGCTTTTGCAGCGAGACTATCAATCCTTCGACAGCCTCACCAATCTGATTCAAACTTCTTCGTTCTTGACAAAAACAGAAATGGAAGCAATGAGCGTTTATGCTCTTGACATGAGGAGCTTTAAAAGAAAATCACCATGGATTGCAGGTTTACTCTCTGCAATTGTTCCCGGATTGGGAAAATTCTACGCAGGATACAGAGGCATTCCTTTTGGAGCCATGTATATGACCATACCTCTCGGAGCGATTGCAGCTGAGAGCTTAATCTTAGCAGGAGCTGCTAGCCTTCAATTCATCGCATTAGGAGCCATATTCGGAGTGTTTTACGTTGGCAATATTTGGGGTAGTATTTTAAGTGTATACGCGAAAGAAAAAGAATTTTATGAAGAACTTGATCACAATATTGAGTTTGATATGCATACTCCCATTCGTAGGGCTTTCTACTGAAAAGTCTCACGAACTGCGCACTGCCGATAGTTTGCACTCAATCGGTTTGACGGAAGATGCTATCATAGCCTATGAGTATGCGGCCTACGCAGCTGAAAGCAATAGCATACGCACTATAGCTTTAATAAAAAAGGCCGACTGCCTTACGAGTCTTGCTAAAACCCAATCAAGCGAAAACACCCTATCAAGATTAAACTACTATAATTTAAGCGATTCATTGCAGTACCAGGCACGTTACAAAGCTGCACTGTACGCCTACTTGAACAAAAACCATGAGGAGAGTGCCGCTCAATTGGAAATGATCCAGCAATTTTTAGTTGATTCAATAGCCATGCAATCAAAACCACTTTACGCTCTCGTATTGAACGAATTGAGGCAATGGAATGCGGCAAAAATGCAGCTCACTATGTGGAATGCATACTACCATTCTTCAGACAGTGCAACATTCAAATCCATCACCGAGGCTATTGATGCTGCTTACACTTCCAAAAAGCAACCAAAGTACAAAGATCCCGCAAAGGCTCAAATATGGGCGCAAATCATACCAGGCAGCGGCCAGTTGTATTCTGGATATTTATTCGATGCTGCTTTCACTTCGGTCATGGTACTTTCCGGAATAGGTATAGCCGCTTACGGGGTACTTGTTGCAAAGTATTACGTTACGGGAATTATTATGGGGTATGCCGTTTTCCAGCGTTTTTATATTGCAGGCCAGCAGCGATCAGAATACCTTGCCAGGAAGAAAAATTACAAGACGAAGCGCGCTTACAATGACGAGCTAAGAGATTTAATTACCCATCAACTGAAATAAAAAAAGGTCCAATCACCTAGTGATTGGACCTTTCATTTATTCTAAATCAGAGGGATTAGTTACCCCAAACTCTGAACTTTGGATTGTCTTTGTACTTAGCAAGTTGCTCATCACCGTTGAAGACTACACCCCAAAAGTCAACACAACCTACGATACCTCCATAAATTGGAATACAAAGGTACTTGTACCACATTGTTTCACCAGCTGTTCCCATGTAGCTTCTGTGTAAACCAAAAGATGCACAAAAGAAAGCACGCACTAAATAGCCTGTTTTTGTAGGCTCTTCATCATTTAGCATAGCGCTAACGAAAGGTGAAGCAGCATCAGAGTAGCTGATATCTTCAGAAGCAGCAAAAGCACTTTCTACAGCCTCATCGTTTAATTTGTAGTTACCTGCAAAAGATGCACTTGCAGCGAAACCAGTAAGAAGTAAGAATAGAAATAGTTTTTTCATGGTATTAAATTTGATTTCAACAAACATAGCGTAAATCGAATGATTTAAATATGAATTTTAAGAAGTTATTCAACAAAATGTAAAAGGCTCCGAAGAGCCTTTTACGTAATATAAGGTGATGATTAATTCTTGAACTTTCCTAATCTGGCTGTAACTTCAACGGTAGTGATGGTATAGATTCCTAAACCAATCGGACGTTGAACTTTTGTTTTGTATTGAGGATAGAATACTACATCATACCCTTCATTATTTTGCATCAAGTTATACAATGCATAATTTGCAGTTTGATCTTGAATATAATCTCCGATCACAGGAATATTAAACATGCTTCCAGCTCCAAAGTTGAATGAAGTTTGATCTTTATCAACACTTCCAGTTTCAGCATTGAACAAACGAGAAAAGTCAATGAACAAAATTTTGGTAGACTGAGCAGAAGCAGTTACTTGCTGAGAAAGATCAAAATCCTCACGCTCCAATTCTACGCGAGTCATGGGTTCTCTCATTGTTTTGTTGGTAGTTGTACAGCTGGTAACAAATAATGCTCCCACAGCCGCAAATAGCAATAGCGATTTTTTCATATTGGTAAATTTATTTAGTTGATTAAATATAAAAAACTAGCTCGGCTGAGTAAGGAAATATGTGAATTAGAAATTAACAGCCGAATCGTTAAAACAAATCAGCGGAAAATCCTTTTCAATAGCACTGGCAATAAAATAAGGTCAGCCAAAACAGCCACAGCCAGGGTAATACTGATGAGCAAACCCACGTAATGAGTACTCGTAAAATTAGAGTGGGACAGGGTGAGAAAGCCAGAACACAAGATTAAACTGGTAAGTAAAATGGCCTTTCCTGTAGAAATGGAAGTTCGCCTTAGCGCCCAAATTACGGATCTACCTTTATTCAACTCGAGCTTGAATTTACTCAAGTAGTGAATGGAGTCGTCCACTGCAATTCCAAATGCAATTCCAAAAATGATGGAGGTAGAAACCTTAAGATCAATACCTGTAAGCCCCATAAATCCGCCAATTACCATCAAAGGAAGCACATTAGGCATCAAGGTTATCAATGCCATGCGCAGGGATTTAAACAATACTCCCATAATGACTGCTACCACTAAGAGTGCGAATATCAATCCACTCATCATATTCATTGACAGTGTTTCATTGTTCTTATCAATCAGTAGCGCCATGCCTGTGAGTCTAAAATCAATCGTTTCTAAAGGGTGTTGTTCAAAATGAGCGATGAAGTCCTCGTTCATCTTCTTGGTTTGCAGTCCGCCCAAGTCGCGCATTTTCCCTGAAAATCGTCCTTCTCGAAATTCGTTTGCCAGCAATGCGTTGAACTCTGGACGTTTTTGAATCTTTGAAACGAGCCTTCTTACTGCATCATACCTTTCAGCCTTAGAAGGAACAACATACGCAGAGTCATGTCCTCCTGACAATGCTTGATTGGCTGTACGAATAACATTGAGGGGCGAGAGCAAGAAACCCACACCATATTCTTCTTTCAAATACGTATCAATTCGTTGCAAATCTTTCACGACAGCTTGGTCGAACATATTGGTTGTGGAGTCTTTCACCGAGACATATAGCTCGAACGGACGAGCTCCAGCAAAATTTTCTTCGAAATACATAAAACTCGTTCGCATTGGATCGTCCTCTCCTACGTCTTCCAGCAAATAGTTATCTACCTCAATGTTTGATATACCCACAACAGACACGACTGCTACTAAAAGAGAGACAACCAGAACTGCAGTTTGATTGCGCATAGAAACAAAGAATAACCTCCTTACCAGCTTGTTCCAAAAAAGAGAAGATGGTTCCTTAAAGGCTAGCTTAGGTACAGGATTCAGTGCTAAAATTGCCGGAAGGAGACTAAATGCCAAAATGAACGCGATAAAAACTCCAATTGCCGCGTAAACACCCAATTCTCTTACAGGTTTGATTCCACTGGTTAGCAAGGTTAAAAATCCAAGGGCGGTTGTTAAAGAGGTTAGAAAAGTGGCCATTCCAACTTGTTTATAAGCCACTTGAATGGCCAACTCTTTAGTTAGCCCATTGCGTATCTCCTCGAAATACCTGCTCAACAGATGAATGACATCACTTATCCCGACCACAAAAAGGATCAAAGGCAATAATGCAGTCATGATATCGATAGGCTTTCCAATTAGCCCCATCAAACCAAGCGACCAAATCACAGAAAGAACAACGATTAGAAGAGGTACTACAACACCCCAAACAGATTTATACACCAACGCCAAAATGACCACTACCAATAGTACCGCTAGGATGAAGAAAAGGGTGAATTCATACTTAATCTGATCAATATAGTAAGCTTGACCGATCACTTTTCCTGCAGTATGCATTTGATCAAATGAATACTGATCAAGAACATCTTTTAGTTTGAAATAAACAGTGTCAGTTTGCACCTTAGACAAATTCGGCTCAATTTCAATCAACATCGAAATGCTCTTACCATCTTCAGAGAACAAGCTTCCTACTTCCTTCTGAAACTCATATATCCGTGCACTGTCTGCCGTATATCTGGTTTCATCTTCTGGATGTAGAAATGGTATGGCAATAGGACCAAACGGCCCTAGGGCATAATCGCGAGCATCGAATGGAGAAACAATGCGCTTTACTTCTTCTACGGTCATTAACTCCTCTCGAAGGGACTTGGCCTTTAGTAAAAATTCTTTATCAAAGATGCCCGCATCGTTCTTAAGTGCGAGCAGAACAAAGTCTACATCGGTTGTGAACTTCTCATTGTAGTTGAGGTAGAAATCCAATGAGGTATCTTCTGAAGGAAAAAAATGCTCGAATTCATAATCGAATTCCAAGGTTGTGATTTGATACGAAGCTACTCCTGTAAATACAACAACAAGGAATACAATAAATCTCGCAAGTGATTTGCTCATATAATAAGTAGATATCTATGCTACTTCTAACAACGAACATAGTAGTTTGATTTGGTGTGGTAAAAAAAAAGAAGAGAGCCGATTGCTCGACCCTCTTCTTACGTGCGCTGCTTGCGCACCAACCTACCCTACTACCTATCTTACTTCTCGTCCTTCACCTCTTCGAAGTCAACATCTGTGACTTCTTCATCGCTTGTTTCTGAAGCTTGTTCAGCTCCTTCAGCACCTCCGGCTTGTGCACCTTGTGCTGCATACATTTCTTGAGAAGCGGCTTGGAATACTGTGTTTAGTTTTTCCATTGAAGCATCGATGGCATCAACATCTTTTGCCTCATGCGCTTTCTTCAATTCTGCTAATGCTTCCTCAATTGGACCTTTCTTATCCGCTGGCAATTTATCTCCAAACTCCTTCATTTGCTTCTCTGTTTGGAAGATCATGTTGTCAGCAGCGTTCAACTTATCGATGGTCTCTTTTGCTTTTTTGTCTGCATCTGCATTGGCTTCAGCTTCACGCTTCATCTTATCGATTTCTTCTTGACTCAATCCAGAAGATGCTTCAATTCGGATGCTTTGCTCTTTGCCTGTAGCCTTATCTTTTGCAGAAACATTGAGAATACCATTCGCATCGATATCAAATGTTACTTCAATTTGAGGAACACCTCTTGGTGATGGTGGAATACCATCTAAATGGAATCTACCAATCGTTCTGTTGTCTTTAGCCATTGGACGCTCTCCTTGCAGCACGTGGATCTCAACCGATGGTTGATTATCACTAGCTGTTGAGAATGTCTCTGATTTCTTCGTTGGAATAGTCGTGTTTGCTTCGATCAACTTGGTTGATACACCACCCATCGTTTCAATCCCAAGAGAAAGCGGTGTGACGTCTAAAAGAAGTACATCTTTTACATCTCCACTTAATACACCTCCTTGGATTGAAGCTCCAATTGCAACAACCTCATCAGGATTCACGCCTTTACTCGGCTCTTTACCGAAGAATTTCTTCACTGCATCTTGAACAGCCGGAATTCTGGTAGTACCTCCAACCAAGATTACTTCATCGATATCGCTCGTGGAGAAACCACTTTGCTTCAATGCACTCTTACATGGCTCGATGGTTCTGTTCACTAAAGTCTCTGTAAGCTGCTCAAACTTCGACCTTGAAAGTGTTCTAACCAAGTGCTTTGGCACACCATCAACCGGCATGATATAAGGCAAATTGATCTCTGAAGATGTTGTGCTTGACAACTCGATTTTTGCTTTCTCAGCAGCTTCTTTTAAACGTTGAAGTGCCATTGGATCTTTGCTCAAGTCAGCACCTTCATCGTTTTTAAACTCTTGCACTAACCAATCAATGATCGCTTGATCAAAGTCATCACCACCGAGGTGAGTATCACCATCTGTAGACTTTACTTCAAAAACACCATCACCCAATTCAAGGATAGAAACGTCATGTGTTCCTCCTCCGCAGTCGAATACTACAACCTTCATGTCACGACCTTTTTTGTCAAGACCATAAGCCAATGCAGCTGCAGTTGGTTCGTTGATGATTCTTCTTACTTTCAATCCAGCAATCTCTCCAGCCTCTTTGGTTGCTTGACGCTGAGAATCGTTGAAATAAGCAGGAACTGTTACTACAGCCTCTGTCACTTCTTGACCTAAGTAATCTTCAGCGGTTTTCTTCATTTTTTGAAGCACCATAGCTGAGATTTCTTGTGGAGAATACATTCTATCGTCAATTTTAACTCTAGGCGTATTGTTATCTCCCTTCACAATTTCATAAGGTACACGACTTCCTTCGTCTTTCGCTTCATCATAGCTAACTCCCATGAATCGCTTGATGCTGTAAATTGTTTTCGTTGGATTGGTAATCGCCTGACGCTTTGCCGGATCACCAACCTTTCGTTCACCTCCGTCTGTGAATCCAATCACAGAAGGAGTAGTTCTTTTTCCTTCGCTATTTGGAATAACAACGGGCTCATTACCTTCCATCACTGCCACGCAGCTGTTCGTTGTTCCCAAATCAATTCCTATGATCTTTCCCATCCTATTTTGATTTTCGCTTATTCAGATTTTGCAAGCACATGTCAAAGCCTATGCCAGCCAACCTGAGCATTGAATTAATGCAGGAATGTCAGATATTCGATAAACAGAAGGAAAAAATCATGTCACATAGCGTGACATCATGTCATTTATCTACAGGTACGCGTCTCATCATTACAGCGACCATTTTCAGCCTTAAATCCCTTCTTGGAGGTTAAATGACTCAATTCTTGCCCTGTTTCAGGATCCAACCCAGTTACCTGATTTGAATAGAGCAATTCTTCTAAAGAGCCAGATTCAAAAACTCTACCGGAATTGGTTTTGGCAATTCCGCCTTTCACACGTGTTGTTGCTAAATAGCGGCTCCCGAAAACGCCTATACCATTCGTAACATTGGTGTACTCTGGCCTCTCTTGAGAGATTTCAGTGGATGGTTGATTGACTTCAATATAAGTGGCTAAAGTATTGTCCGCAATCTCTAGGAAAAACTCCAAGGTGTCACTGGCATATCGGTAAAAACTCGGATTATCAAAATTGTAGTCTTCAAACTCCGTATTCATTCTGATATAGAATTCTTCTGGATTCATGGTGAAGTTAACCTCACCTGAGCTTTCAGATTCATTCAATTTTACGCGCTTAGTGCCAATCATATACAATAAGCTGTCACGCTTTCGCTCACCCGTGGTGATGTCCACCTCTGTGTAGTAAAATCGATAATAACTAGTAAAGCTTACACCGCCTGCAGGGCGCTGCCATGTGATGTCTAAAGAATTTCGGTATTCTCCATTGGCCACAAAATCTATTTCAGCGCGATCTTCAGATGATGAGTTTGCAATCCTGGGCTTTACCAAGGTGATGGGAACAATACCTCCACCAATTACTTCGGTTTCAGCGCTTACCACTTTAGTCTCTTCACCTTCTACGTTGATGGTACATTCTAATCGATAAACAAAAGTGTTTTGATCCGATGAAATACGCAGGTCTGCGTCAAAATAATACACTTTGTTACTGTCGCTAAAAAACAAACCGTCTTCTTTTGATGAAATGTATTCCGAACTCAGTGGCCATCGATTTCTTTCTTCGCCATTCAGGTATTCAATCACCACAGCCTGAAGTTCACTGTCAGAATATTCGTTCACTCCTTGGGTAGCTGCCAACACACTTGCTGACTCCTCTCCAATAAAGGCTTTGTTTATTCGGATATAGTGTCTGGTTTTGGTCTCTTCAAGTATTCCGTAAACTATAGTTACATCTTTTTTAGGGGCAATAATGTCTATATCCGTCTCACATCCTAAAATGGAAAACAAAGAAAGGGTGAGCAATAGAATGGACAATGAGCGAAGCTTGGACATAAAATTCTTTTACGTTTGCGTTTTAAAGGTTCAAAAATACATTCCTAAATAACTTCCGTTACCTTAATTATGTTTTCGGTCGGAAAGCCAGCATTAACGGCAAATAATATGAAGAAGATAACCGACAAATTATCACCTGTAGGCAACAATGTGAAGAAAATAACCACCAGCGTTCTTCAACAAATGAAACAAAACGGTGAAAAAATCACCATGCTTACAGCATACGATTTTAGCCTAGGCAGCCTCGTTGACCATGCTGGTATTGACGTTATTTTGGTGGGTGACTCGGCTTCGAACGTAATGGCAGGACATGAAACTACATTGCCCATCACTCTCGACCAAATGATTTACCATGCTTCATCGGTCATCAGGGCAACCAAACGTGCACTCGTAGTAGTTGATTTACCTTTTGGCAGTTACCAAGGAAACTCGAAAGAAGCATTGACCTCTTCGATTAGGATAATGAAAGAGGCTGGAGCGCATTCGGTAAAGTTGGAAGGTGGCCGTGAAGTCAAGGAATCCATCGACCGCATTTTGACCGCTGGAATTCCAGTGATGGGACATTTGGGATTAACACCTCAGTCCATATATAAATTTGGTTCGTATGCCGTGAGAGCAAAGGAAGAAGAAGAACGCGATCGCCTCTTGGAAGATGCTAAAATCTTAGAGGAGACGGGAGTTTTCGCTATCGTATTGGAAAAAATACCCGCCAAATTAGCCGGTGAAGTGGCGCGTTCAGTGAATATTCCTGTGATCGGTATAGGTGCTGGAAATGAAGTGGATGGTCAAGTCTTAGTCTTGCATGATATGCTTGGCATAAACAAAGAATTTTCTCCTCGTTTTTTGAGGCGTTATAGCGACCTGCATGAAACGATTACTGATGCAATAGGAGAATACATATTCGATGTAAAGAGCAAAGACTTCCCAAATGATAAAGAGCAATACTAGTTGCTGAAATGGCAGACCTGATCGATCGTATTATTTATGAAGACAACCACCTTATTGTAATCAACAAGAATTCAGGTGAATTGGTGCAAGGCGATAAGACTGGAGACGAAACACTTCTCGACAGTATAAAAGCCCTGATCAAAGAGCGAGATCACAAACCTGGTGCTGTGTTTTTAGGTGCCCCACATCGACTTGACCGCCCTGTGAGCGGTGTGGTCATATTTACTAAAACGAGTAAAGCACTTTCAAGGATGAGCGATCTGTTTCGAAGAAAAGCGATTCAAAAAACCTATTGGGCAATTGTGGAGCAACCACCCGAGGTGCAAGAAGGAAGGTTAGTGGGTTGGATGAAAAAGAATGAAAAACAGAATAAGTCTCACGTCCGAGCTTCTGAAGCTGAGGGATATAAGGAGGCTATCCTGAATTACAGATTAATGGCCAGTAGTGATCGCTATCATCTTATCGAAGTGAACTTAGAAACTGGCAGGCACCATCAAATCAGAGCACAATTGGCCAATATGGGTTGCATCATTAAAGGTGACCTAAAATATGGTGCTTCAAGATCAAATCCTGATGCCAGCATTAGTTTGCATTCTAGGTTTTCACGTTTTGAACATCCCGTTAAGAAAGAAATGCTTGAATTGGTTGCTCCCTGTCCCGATGACAAACTTTGGTCATTTTTTGAGGATCAACTTCAGTAAGGATCAACGTCAATCCGAAGCTTAATTTTTCTGTATTCTGGATGGCCTTCCATTTCGTCAATACAATTCCAAATAATTCTTCGGCTCTCTTTGACTGAGAAATGCACATCAAGCTTGAGAAATATCTGTCGAAGAAAACTACCTCTTACTCTCGGTATTACGGGCGCTTCCGGACCAAGAACACGTTCTGAAAATTGCTTTCTTAACAATAGGCCAAAATGCACCGCTCCCTCCCTAACCAGTTTAGCGTCAGGGTGTGCCAACTGAAACATGATCATGCGCACAAAAGGTGGATACATGAATTGCTGCCTTTCAGATAATTGATGCTGATACATGCCTCCATAGTTGTTATCAACCACCAATTGAAGCACAGGATGTTCGGGGCGAAATGTCTGAATGAGAACCTTTCCACGCTTGTTTTTTCTTCCTGCTCTACCCGAAACTTGCGTAAGTAATTGATATGCACGTTCAAATGCCCTAAAATCAGGGCGATTCCAAAGATTATCTGCACTGAGCACGCCCACTAAACCAACATTGCTAAAATCCAATCCTTTGGTTACCATTTGGGTACCTACTAAAATATCGATGGAACCTTCTTCGAAGGCCGTCATGATATTTTGAAAAGCATTCTTCTTCCTTGTGGTGTCAAGATCCATCCGTCCCATTCTGGCATTTGGAAAAATGATCTCAAGCTCATCTTCAATTTTTTCAGTACCAAAACCCTTGACTGTCATCTTAGCCGAGTGGCAATTAGGACAATGCTTTGGCATCTTTATATTGTAACCACAATAATGGCAAAGCATCTTTTCAAAGAACCTATGATAGGTCAAGTTTACATCGCAATTGACACATTCAGCGCTCCAACCGCACGACTCGCATAACAAAAATGGCGCATAACCTCTTCTGTTTTGAAACAAGATGACCTGCTGCTTCATAGCCAAAGTTGCCTTAATGGCTTCTATCAATTCACCGCTAAAACTCGCATTTTGAACATCTGCGCGCTTGCTATTAGTCATGTCAACCAAGTGAATGAGCGGAAGTTGAATGTCTGCGTAACGTCTATCCAATTTCACCAATGCCGACTTGTTGTTTCGAGCATTGTATATGGACTCAATTGCTGGTGTAGCTGAACCGAGTAAAACTTTCGCTCCTGTTTCATGTGCCAACCAAATGGCAGCATCACGTGCGTTGTAATGAGGCGAAGACTCATGCTGCTTAAATGAACTTTCATGTTCTTCATCTACAATGATCAACCCTAAGTTATTCAGGGGAAGAAACAAAGATGATCTCGCCCCGATTACAATTTCATTGTTGGCCGAATCCAACAAACGCATCCACGTTGTGAGGCGCTCACGATTCGAAAAACGTGAGTGATAAACGAACAATTCTTCGCCAATAATCACTTTTAATCGCGCTACCAGTTGCGTTGTCAAGGCAATTTCAGGAACCAGATAAAGTACTTGTTTTCCTTGAACAACAGTCTCCTTTATGAGCTGAGTATAAATCAGCGTTTTACCGGATCCGGTTACCCCCTGAAGCAACACTACAGTCTTTTGTAAAAATCCAAGCTTTATTTCTTCAAGTGCCTTTTCTTGGTATACGTTGAGGTTGAAAGATATTCCTTCAGATACATCCGCACTGTATTTCAGTACCTCTTCTATTTCAAAAACTCCGCGATCTAATAGCGCCTTGAGTGAAGGTAAAGACGCCTCCGCCCTCCGAAGCAGGTTTTGCTTGACTACCGATCTTCCTTCTCCGCGCATTTCAAGAAATCGCATTACTATTTCAAACTGCTTGGGCGCAGCAGATAAACTATTGAGTAGTGCTGATATGGATGCATCTTCGTTATAGGCCTTAGCGAACGAAACGTGCTCTATCATCTGAGGTTTTGCCTGCGGTTTCATTTCCTCAGAAATGACAATTACACCTTGCTTCATCAGTATACTAACCGCCTTCTGCGTTGCTTTTCTTGGCAACAGCTGTTCCAATTGATCAATGGTCATACTTTCATTGGTAGAAAGCTGGGCAACAATCAAGCGTTCGTCATCAGAGAACTCAATGTATTCCTCAAACTCTGGACTTAAGGATACAGCTGTTTGAGAACTAATCTTCATGGCATTAGGCAAGGCCGTATTCATTACCGAGCCTAGACCCGACATATAATAATGCGCCATCCACTCCCAAAACTTCAACTGTTCATCGGTAACCACGGGAACATCGTCCATCACATAAGCAATGTCTTTAGGTTTTGTTCCTTGAGGGAGCTGAACATTCAATTTGTAAATCAATGCTGCGTAATACCTCCTTTTACCAAAAGGCACGACCACCCTTTTACCCTTTTCTAGTTCAGCAACTAAATGTCCTGGCACACGATAAGTAAAGGTACCACGCAGTGCCAGTGGAAGAATCGCTTGTATGAAATAAGGTTTAGTCAACGTTGCGAATGTAAAAGCATCAGGTAAGCCATCCATGCCCTGTTAAAAACTAACTAGATGCTGGCATCAATATAATTATTGACACTCCTACTATTGCAATCAAGGTTATGCTTACACTACTCGACTGGTTTATCATTATCGCTTTCTTGCTCTTGTCTTTAGGCATTGGATTGTACTATCGAAAAAATGCAGGAAAAAGTATTTCTGACTTCTTCTTGGGAGGCAGAAACTTGCCCTGGTACATCGCTGGGCTTTCTATGGTTGCAACAACATTTGCCGCAGATACCCCTTTGGCAGTTTCTGAATTGGTTTCGCAAGGGGGAATAGCGAAAAACTGGCTTTGGTGGTCGTTCATTTTTGGAGGTGCATTAACCACCTTCTTTTTTGCCATGTTGTGGAGAAGATCAAACATACTGACCGAACTGGAATTTATTCAACTGCGTTATGAAGGTAAGCCTGCATTTTATCTTCGGTTGTTCAAATCTGCTTATTTGGGACTGTTCATCAATGCCATCATTATCGCTTGGGTGAATTTGGCCATGATGTCGTTGATCGAAGTGTTTTTTGATGTTAGCAAAGACAATGCTTACCTCATCACCCTAGGCTTAATGGTTTTGGCCGTTTCCTACTCAGCCCTTTCAGGGTTAAAAGGGGTTGCGATCACGGATACTGTTCAGTTTACGATCGCGATGATCGGCTGCATTATTTTAGCCATTCTCGTGGTTAGCAGCGATGAAGTGGGCGGAATCGATGCGCTTAAATCTCGCCTACCCGCATCCAGTTTAGACTTCGTTCCTCAAATATCCAGTGCTTCTTCCGAGCTTCCTATCTCCTCACAACTCCATGGTTTTGGTTTGACACTTGGAGCTTTCTTTTCATTCATTGCCATCCAATGGTGGGCAAGTTGGTATCCAGGTGCTGAACCTGGTGGTGGCGGTTACATCGCTCAGCGCATGATGAGCACGAAAACGGAAAAAGATGCAATTTGGGCCACATTACTCTTTCAAGTAGGTCATTACTGCATTCGACCATGGCCTTGGATCATCGTGGGACTTTGTGCTATTGTGCTTTATACTCCTCAAGATGAAAAGCTCATCAACGACATCAGCTATTTTTCAGAACCACACTCTGAGCTTCAACGAGAACCAGAGACAGAGAATATTTCGATAACAAAAGAAGGAACGCAATCGTCAGAAGACTTTCTAACCCTCTTTCCTTCACTTCGAAATACAGATGCAGAACGTCAAGTGAAGTATCATTTTGAGCCCCGCTTAGGATTTGTATTTGCCATGAGGCAGTTTTTACCAATTGGACTCGTAGGTCTGCTTTTGGTAGCTTTTATAGCGGCTTACCTCAGCACCATATCTACGCAAGTAAATTGGGGAGCGAGCTACGTAGTAAACGACTTGATTTTGCCCATTCAACAAAGCTCTTCACAAGCGTCATTGGTTAAATACAGCCGGTTGGCTTCCATCGGAATAATGTTGTTGGGGGCTTTTGTTACTCCTTTCGTGACAAGCATAAGTGGCGTTTGGGAGTTCATAATGCAATGCGGAGCGGGATTAGGCTTGGTATTAATACTTCGCTGGTATTGGTGGCGTGTAAATGCTTGGAGCGAGATTGCTGCCACCTTGGCCCCGTTGATTGCGTATTCCTTTTGTCAATTTTACCTTAACGAAACATTAGGAGATGGATTTATCAACCAATATGGACCGTATTATTTCACAGTAGGATTCACAACATTGGTTTGGATCACGGTAACCTTTTTGACTCCAAAACCCACTAAAGAGCACATAGAAAAATTTGACGAGCGAGTGCGTCCTATGGGTGTGTGGCCATCTTATATTCAGGGAGTTAAAGAACGAAACAAGCAATTAAAATGGTTGGCTGGAAACACTGCTTCTATGATCGTGTTTATTATTTCATTCTTATTTGCAATTGGTAGTTTAATTTTGATGGAATTTCAAAATGCAGTTATCTACGTTTCGTTGTCAATTATATCCGTATTCGGTTTGAAGATATTTCTCAAAAAAACCAATATCATCGGACGTAATTCAGAATTTAAATAAAATCATCTTTTTACGTTCTCTTCGCAGCCGCTTCATTATTCCTTCTTTCACTGTCGTCTTGCGGTGGTGAGGACCCAAAGAAAGCGGGCAGCGAATCTTCGGAAGAAGCTTCCAATACAAAAACCAAAAGCTCTGGATCATCTGTATTTAAGGTAGGAGACAAGTTGTTTAACCTGCCTTCTCCTCTTGAAACAGCCATGCTCATCGAGGAAGTTGGTGGTCATTTTAATGAATCAATGCTTAACCCTGTGGTTGACGCTGGCCAGTATTCTGTAAAAGAAAAACAAGCGATGAACCTGGGCGTTTACGGAGCTGACCTAGGTTATTGCCTCATCTACAATCAATCTCAAAAAGCATTCACTCTGCTTGCTACCACCAAAAAGCTAGGCACCGAATTGGGTATTTCTCCAGCCTTGTATAAAGGTCTGATCAATCGCTTTGAAGGAAATATGGAAAACAAAGACTCCCTTTTGATTTTCGTTTCTGAATTGAACAGATTGAGTGATGAGTATTTGAAAGAAAATGAAAGTGAAGATCTCAGTGCCATGATTTTGTATGGTGGATGGGTAGAATCACCGTACTTCGTTTCTGAATTAAGTAAAAGTTTGGACAATGCGAAACTCAGAGCGCGTGTTGGTGAACAAAAGAATACACTTGAAAACCTTATCGGTTTGGTAACACAACAAAATGTTGACGGTCGTTTTGACGATATCTTGGCTTCTCTGAATGATCTAAAAGCTTCATTTGCCAAGGTGAATGCTACATACTCTTATTTTGAACCTGAAACTAAACCTGACCAAAAATTGACCATCATCAAGAGTAAAAGTTCAGTTGAGCTAGACGATGCTTTGATGGAAGAAATTTCTAATAAAATAACTCCTTTGCGCAATTCAATAATCACAACTTCAGCCTCATGAGAAATTTGATCCTGATTTGTTTTCTTTCTTTAGCATCATTTGGCGTGAAAGCGCAATGTGAAATCAAGGCTGACGTTTGCCAAAACCATATCACAGGCGAGTACCTTTCAGATGGACAGCACTATCGCGCTATACTGTTGAGCGATCAGGTAGCTGAATTCAATGCTACTTTGTATGGTGGAACAACGTATAGATTAGCTGGTTGTAGTGGCACTCAAGACGGTAATCTTCAGTTCAGAGTATTTGACTCGGAGCGTAATCTGATCTTTAAGAACAACGATTTTCAGAATGCCCCTCATTGGGATTTCCAAATCGAATCTACACTTGACGTCATCATCGAAGCAGAGCTTGACCCGATTGCTGGTGCCAGCGGATGCGCTGTTATGCTGATGGGTTTTAGACGCTAGACAGAACTTCATTTCATTTTTTATTGCCATTTAATAGATCAGTATTTACTGCTGATGTATTTTTAACCGATGGCAATACAATCACACAAGTCACTCTTTGAAGCGGATTATCCGGTAATCATGGCACCTATGTTTTTGGTATCGAATGTTGCCATGATGAAAGGAGCTGCAGATAATGGCATTTCAGGCTCATTTCCCGCGCTCAACTACCGCACCGATAAAGAATTTAGAGCAGCGATTGACGAAATCAGAGCTCACTCAAGTAGGCCTTTTGGTGTAAACCTAATCGTCAATAAATCCAACGTCAAATACAAGAGCCAACTAGAAACCTGCCTTGAAAAAAAGGTCGACTATATCATCACCTCCTTAGGAAACCCTAAAGAATGCATCGAGCGCTGCAAACCATTAGGCATTAAAGTATTCTGTGATGTCATTGATCTTATATACGCCAAAAAGGTAGAGGAATTAGGTGCCGATGCCGTAATTGCAGTGCACTCTGTTGCTGGTGGACATGCGGGTAATATTCCCCCAGAAGAGCTCATCCCTATGCTCAAGAAAGAACTGAATATTCCTATTATATCAGCCGGTGGTGTTAGCACTTCCGAGGATATTAAAAGAATGCTAAACCTTGGTGCAAGTGCTGTTTCGGTTGGGACCATATTCATCGCAAGTGATGAAGCTGGCGTATCTGACGACTACAAAAACGCCCTTGTTCACTACGGAAAAAAAGACATCGTGCGTACAACGAAAATGTCGGGTAGTGCACTCACTGTTATTAATACTCCTTACGTTCAAAGCATCGGCACAGAAGCTGGTTTTCTTGAAAAATTGATGCACCGCAATAAATGGTTGAAGAAATACATCAAGATGTTCATCGCTGTAAGGGGATTGAATAAAATTTCGAATGCGGCAAACAAAGCCACTTATAAAACGGTATGGGTAGCTGGTCCGAGCATTGAAAGCATCAAAGCAGTTGAACCCATTTCAGTGATCATTAAGCGATTGGTGAGCGGACTATAGTTGATCATTGCCATAATCAATAGAATTCGTTATCGAAAACGGCTGTCAAATAGTAGATTTGGCGCATGAATAGAATTGCCTTAATTACTGGTGCTACTGCGGGCTTCGGAAAAGCGATTGCCGAAATTTTCGCAAAAAACAACTATAACTTAATCATTACTGGAAGGCGTGCCGAAAGATTGTTTGATATTAAACATGATCTTGAATCTCTGTACTCCGTCAATGTACACACCCTGGCGTTCGATGTCAGAAATTTAGACGAGGTTAAGTCAAATCTTGAAGGATTAGCAAGTGAATGGAAAGCGGTGGATGTATTGATCAACAACGCTGGCTTGGCCAGTGGATTAAATCACATTCAAGATGGAGATATCGAAGATTGGGATAAAATGATCGACACCAATGTAAAAGGCCTGCTTTATGTTTCAAAATCCGTCATTCCATGGATGGTAAAAAGGAAAATAGGTCATATTATCAATATTGGATCTACGGCCGGTAAAGAAGTTTACGAAAATGGCAACGTTTACTGCGCTTCAAAACATGCTGTTGACGCCATTACCAAAGGGATGCGTATCGACCTACTCGGCACGGGAATCAAAGTCACTCAAATAGCACCTGGTGCAGCAGAAACAGAATTCAGCATCGTACGCTTCCACGGAGATGAAGCAAAAGCTAAGGCCGCCTATAAGGGCTATGAACCAATGAATGCCAGCGATATTGCAGAACAAGTTTATTATGTAACCACACTTCCAAAAAACGTGTGCATCAACGACATGGTGATCACAAGTCTCTCCCAAGCAAACAGCTTTTATATAAATAGACAGAACTGATCTGATGGAGCTGTTTGATAAAATAAAAGAAACCACGGCATTCTTGTATGAGCGTGGTATTCATCAAGTAGAAATAGGAATTGTTTTGGGTTCGGGATTGGGAAAGTTGGTTGAACACATCGAACATCCAATCAGCATTGACTATACAGACATTCCTCATTTCTCTGCATCAACGGTTGAGTCGCATAAGGGTAAACTGATTTTCGGAAAGCTCGGCAACAAAAATTTACTCGCTATGCAAGGTCGCCTTCACTATTACGAAGGTTACGACATGCAAGAAATCACTTTTCCAATTAGGGTAATGAAGTTTTTGGGCGCCTCAACCCTACTGCTGTCTGGAGCAGCGGGAGCAATGAACCTAGATTTCAAAAAGGGTGATTTAATGATGATTACCGATCAAATCAATCTATTGCCAACAAATCCGCTCATCGGTAAAAATGATGAAAGATTGGGGCCTCGTTTTCCAGATATGAGCGAGACATACTCAAAGCTGCTGCAAAATAAAATCTCCACCACGGCCACAAAATTGGGGATACGGCTGAGAGAAGGAGTTTATGTTTCTGTTCAAGGGCCAATGCTCGAATCACCTACAGAATATCGTTTTCTGCGCACCATTGGTGCAGATGCAGTTGGAATGAGCACTGTACCAGAAGTAATTGTCGCGAAACACAGCGGAATGAATTGCGCTGCAGTGATCGTATTAACCGATGAATGTGATCCAGACAATTTGAAGCCTATAAACATTACCGAAATTCTGCACATAGCTGGAAAAGCCGAAGAAAAACTAATTCAGTTGATCCCTGAAGTGATCAAAGCTCTTTAAATGGCAAATTCTTGGTTTAATTTTAAGCAATTCAGCGTAGCGCAAGAAAATGCTGCATTTAAAGTAGGTACCGACTCTTGCCTTTTGGCTTCTTGGATAGATTTAGGCCAAGTGAATAGCATTCTGGATGTTGGGACAGGGAGCGGAGTAATTGCTTTGATGCTCGCACAGCGCAGCAATGCCAAGATCATCGGTATCGATTCTGATGCGCAAAGCAGCAATCAGGCCCAATGTAATTTTGAGCGTTCGCCTTGGTCAGATCGCATGCATTCTATTCATCAAAGTTTGGAATCATTTGCTGATTCAACCACCAAAGTTTTCGATCTCATTGTAAGTAATCCGCCATATTTTGTGAGGTCGACTAAAAATTATAATCATCAGGTAACCAATGCACGCCACGAAGGAAACCTCACTTTGGAATCACTTTTTCAACACAGCAAAAAAATGCTGACAAAAAATGGCAGACTCGCCTTAGTGCTTCCTCATGATCGTTATGATGATCTATTACATGCTGCCTCTGAAAATCAATTCAACCTTCAAAAGTCACTATTTATAAGGCCATATGCAGAAAAAGCATTCAACAGGGTCATTGTCACTTTATCCAAATCAACAACCACTACTCCAACTTCTACTGAAATGCATCTTTATCAAGAGATCAATCAATATTCATCCGAAGCGATACAACTTCTTAAACCATACTATTTGTACCTCTAGTTATATTTTGGCCCATTATTTGGATTAGCTTTATCAATTCTAAAAATCAAAACAATGAAAAAGTATATCGCAACCGCAGTATGCAGTTTAATCTTAGTAAGTGTTTCTTTAGCACAAAGACCTATGCATCCTTCTAAAATGAAGTCGCAAAGGGTTGAAGCTTATAAAATGGAACTAGCACTAACAGAAGCTCAGTTGACTCAAATCAAAGCTATTCGAGAAGAGTTTCATCCACAACATAATGCAAGCGATCGATCGGAACTAACCTCTGAAGAGAAAGAAACGCTTAGAGCTGAAAGACGCGAGGAGATGGAAAAAATCCAAGCCGTTTTAACAGAAGAACAAAGAACTAAACTTAAAGAAATTCGAAAAGCCGAGCATCAGCAGAGAGCTTTGAAACGCGAACAGAAAGAAACAGCGCCAGCTCCTTCTTCAAATTAGA
>Ga0181558_10001956_pt1 | contig 19747 bp, 13 predicted proteins | sample 011ome_22_FD_133754 | JGI IMG/M metagenome (GOLD analysis project Ga0181558, IMG submission 133754) | Coastal salt marsh microbial communities from the Groves Creek Marsh, Skidaway Island, Georgia - 011507BT metaG (megahit assembly) | ecosystem: Environmental > Aquatic > Marine > Intertidal...
ACGGCTTACTCCGGCAAGAAGTGACAGTGGCGAAGTGAGTGCGCGAAAGAACATCAACCGATCTTCGGCGTTACGTAGAGCTGCGATTGAAATGTGCTGAGATAACCAAGAACACCGACTCCACGCGGCGCGCTCGCGCCCAATCCCCCCTCTCCGCGTTCGGAGGACTTTCCAACGTGCCGTTTCCGATCGAGACGACCGCCGCGCGACGCGACGCGTTCGTAATCGTCATCGGGCGACGTTTTTTCAGAGTCATCAATCATTCGCATCTCGTCTCGTCCGTCTTCGATCTCGCCGGGGTGCCCGCCTCGTGTGCGGTCCGCGCCGCTCAGATGGCCATCTGCTCGCCGAAGTTGCGCATGAACAGGATGGCGCCCACGAAGAGCCCCGTGGCGCGGAGCAGGTTCTGTCAGGGAGCGAGGGTGGGGCGGGGGGTCGTCAGACGGGGCTCGTGCTCGGAGGGCAAAACACGAGAGGGGCGAGCCACCCCGGCGATCGCGGAGGTCAACGCGGTGATACTCGACGCGAACGCGCTCGTACCATGGTGCTCTCCCGGTTCGGGGGAGCGAACTCCCTGTCGATTATTTCTTTCAAACCCATGATCGCTGAGACGCGCGCCGTGGCAGTGAGACCGGCGTGCCTCGACGGACCGAAACACGCAGCTGGGAGAAAGAGCACGCCTAAAATAACAGTTTATTGCCAGTGCCTGTTTTTTCGATTGAAAACGCCGTTGCTGATGACAGAACGAGCGATCAGGGTCGCCTCTTGCTCGCGTCTCAGTCGTGCTCCCCCGCCAGTGTGACCGACGCAAGACGTGCACAGACCACGCGGTCCCACCGCCGCCGCACCTCTCACGCCCCGCACCCGCGCCCGCAGGTGCCTCCCTTCGATCGGAGAGTCAGATTTGAAAACGCGCTCGTCGGCACACACGCGGACCAACCCTAAACCGGTCCGATGACGCGTTTCCAATACGACGACGGGGCCATGCCCCAGGCTGGCGGCCCCACGACGCGCGCGAACTGGAGCCCATATGTACGTGCGCCCCGCGTCGAGAAACGTCATATCCCCTCCTCTGGACGACGCGCCCGATCGAGCCGCGCGAGGCGTACACAGACGAGTGGATGGAAGCCCGTAGAGATCTGAGACACGTGACATCGATCCGCTCAGATCCGCCACGCGAGCGTTCGCGACGACGGCTCCGAAACATCTCGAAGTACGGAAACGCGCGTGCCTCGAGCCCAAACCCTGACCTGGTCATCCGCGATCCACATCTTTTCCACCTCTTTTCGAAACGAAAAAACGCGCAGGACAACAACGGCGGCACGGTTTTGGCGGTGGCGGGTGAGGATTACGTGGTGTGCGCGGCGGACACGCGCATGAGCACGGGCTATTCCATCTTGACGCGCGACTACAAGAAGATCGAGAAGGTTTCGAGCCAGTGCGTGATGGCCTCCGCGGGTTTCATGGCGGACGCGGCGACGCTCAAGAAGACGCTCAAGGCGCGGTGCGAGACGTACGAGTTCCAGAACGGCAAGGAGATGGGGTGCGTGTCCTTCGCGCAGCTTTTGAGCAACACGCTGTACTACCGCCGGTTCTTCCCGTACTACACGTTCAACATCGTCGCCGGGCTGGACAAGGATGGCAAGGGCGCGGTGTTCACGTACGACGCCGTGGGGTCGTACGAGCGCACGAACTACTCGTGCCAGGGCTCGGGGCAGAGCCTGATCATGCCCGTGCTGGACAACCAGCTCAAGACGGTTTCGCCGCTGGTGTTGCCGTCGCAGAGCTCGGCGACGCCGCTGTCGGAGAGCGAAGCGGTGGACCTCGTGAAGGACTGCTTCGCCACCGCGGGCGAGCGCGACATCTACACCGGGGACGGGGTGGACATCTGGATCATCAACAAGCACGGCGCGCGCGTGGAGCACCAGGACCTCAAGCTGGATTGAGGGGGTACTCTGACGAAGGCGGGGGACGGCGAAGATGTCCGCGCGAGCTTCTCTAAACGTTCGTTCTCGTCAAAATTTTGTGTGCATGAAAAACGCCCTGACCTGCGTGCACTCGACCAGCTTCTCTGACCCGCCGCCGCCGCTCCTTCGCCACTGATGCGCGCGATGGCGAGCCTCGGCGCGCGTCTGCTGGCGCTCCCGACGATGGCGCGCGCGCTCCCCCCCTGCGGCGACGCGCGCGCTCTCGCCTCCTCGGCGCTGCCCACGCAGTTCGGGGCCGGCGCAGCGACGCGACGCGCGGCGCTGGACCGCGTCGTTGTCTTCCGCCCCTCCATTTCGCACGGCGCCGCGCAGACGCGCGCGGTGTCCAACAGCAAGAAGGCCAAGAAGGCGCGCGCGAAGGCGAGCAAGAGCCGTGGCGGGGGCACCGGCGGGAGCGGGCGCTCCCGCCACGGCCCCGACGGGGCGAGGCGCGGCGTCGTCGCGACGGACGCGCCGGGCGCCCCCTCCAAGCCCGTGCGGCAGGATCTCGACATGGCGGAGCTCAGGATCGATTCTCTGCTCAACGAGCTGGTGGATGGCGGCGAGCACATGAGCAACCGCGCGAAGTTCCGCGCGTTGCCCGTGGACAACGCCATCATGCGCAAGATCACCGAACAGGACCTGTGCACGACCGCGTCGCAGGCGGGCCGTGAGTCGCGGAAGGTGCGGAACAAAGGCGAGGAGACGAGGATCACCAAGCGCTACGCGTTGTACGGCGCCCTCTCCGACGACGTCAAGTCGTTGCTCGGGCACCGCGGCGGCGTCAAGACGGGGACGAAATTCACGTACGCGGCGACGAACGAAGCGTCGTTACCGGAAGACGACGTTTCGATTCCCGAAGTCGCGTTCGCTGGAAGATCGAACGTCGGGAAGTCGTCGCTGATCAACGCCGTGACCCTGAGCAGCGCGGCGCGAAGCAGCGACGTCCCGGGGAAGACGCAGTCGCTGAACTTCTACGACGTCTCGCGGCGCTTGCGCGTGGTGGACATGCCCGGGTACGGCTTCGCCTTCGCCAACGACGACCGCGTGACGGACTGGAACAGGCTGATGGACCGGTACCTCACCGGTCGCAAGGCTTTGAAGCGCGTGTACGTCGTCATCGACGCGCGGCACGGGCTGAAACAGCCCGATCGCGAGATGCTCGCGTTCCTCTCGAAGTACGGCGGCGTGTCGTACGCGGTGGTGCTCAACAAAACCGACCTCGTGAAGCCCGCCGACCTCGCCAGGCGCGCGTTTTTAATCAAGGAGGAGCTGAGAGCCGCCAAACGCGCGCGCGCGGAGGTGTGGATGGCCAGCACCAGCACGGGCGCGGGCGTCGCGGAGTTTGGTGCCGAGCTGCTCGGTCTCGCGGCGGCGTGCGCGCCGGGGGAGGAAGGGAAAGTGGACCGCGCCGCCGCCTCCGCAGCCGCCGCCGCCGCCGCCGCCGCCGGCGACGACGCGTCTTTTTCCGACAAAAGCGCGCAGTCGGAGAAGGGGCGCGAGCTGGACTTCGGGGGGCACGAGGACGACGACGAGCCGAGCGGGGGGGTGGTAGGCGGCGAGTGGATCCCGGGCCAGCCCAGTGCGCCGAGAAGGGGCGGAAGGAGGGGAAGGGGGGGTCGGGGGCGAGGACGGTAGCGCGCCGGCGGCGATTGATACGTAGCCTACTTAGGACGCTCACCACCAGAAACCGCGGTTCCTTTTTTCGGACGTTTTCCTCGGACGTTTTCTTCGAGGCGGCGCGCCCCGGTGACGTCGCCGCCACACAGCCGCGCGCCGACTTCACCCCTCGACCGGTCGCTCGCACGTCTCCACCGCCCACGCTTGCGGAGGCGCGAGCGGGCGCGATGGCGACGTCGGCGGTGGGGTTCGGCCCTCGCTCGGGGCTCGGGTGTCCATCGCACGGGCGGCGAGGCGCCTCTCGCCTCGCTCGGGGCGCGCGAGGTTCGGGTCGCGCGCGTCCGAGCCACGTCGGAAGCGCCGTGGTGGCGGACCCCCCCGAGGTTCCTCCCGAGGTCGACCTAGAGCACGCGGTGATCCTCGAGCTCACCACTTGCGTGACGCGCGCGCTCCCCGCGCTCGGGGGCGCGCCCCCGCGAGGCGACATGACCGCGTTCGATTTCGTCAACACAGACGCGGCGACGCGCGCGGCGCTGGCGGGCGGGCCCGAGGCGCCGAGCGCGGTGCCTCACGCTTCTGAGGCGCGCTTCTTCGAAGGCAAGGACCTGTCCGAGCTGCGGCTGTGGCGCGTGAAAGCGCCCGGGTTCGCGGGGCGTCTGTTCTTCGTCGGGCCGCAAGTGTCTCTGTTCCCGGTGAACGTCTTCGCGCTGGAGACGTCCGGGGAGGCCTCTTCGGACGCCGCGGTCCTGACCCTGACGCAGATCCGCGGCGAGATGCAGGGCACGCCCGACGCGATCGTGCGCTGGATCAACGGCGCGTACCGCGCGGAGCGCACCGTGACGTCCGTGCGCGTGGACCCGGCGAGCGCGACGATTGCGACGTCGCTGGACCTTCGGGTGGTGGTGGAGGTGCCAAAGCCCTTCCGCTGGGTGGATAAGAAGAAAATCGAGGCGGCCATGCGCGAGTCGTTCGAGCCGCAGACGCAGGAGGCGCTGGGGAAGGTGTGCGACGAGGTCGCGGCGGCGTTCATGGAGTGGGCCGGCGAGGCGTAGGAAGGGAGAGGACGGCGAGGGCGTCGGGGAGGGACGTATCTATTTTTTGCCTCGTGTTTTCCAAATCCAGGTCGGCACTTTGCTCGTTCGCGCATCCCGAGAAACCTGTCTGGAAACCCCCTCGCGCACTCGTCCGCGCGTACGCCGAGGCGCGAGGTGCCACGGTCGCGACGCCGCGACGAGCATGTCGTACCTCGATGACTGGTACGCCGTGGTGGCGCGCAACATCGGCGGCGGGAGCACGAAGCGGTTCTTCCACCAGGGCTACGGGGACATGGCCGCGGCGTCGCGCCTGTACTCTCACGTGATCGGCGCGGTGACCCGAGGCGAGACCGTGCCTTTACGCATCACCAAGTGGGGGGAGAAGGAACGGAGCGCGCCGAGCTTCTTCTCCGGGTGCCTCGGTCCGGGCGGCGCGAGAGGCACGCCCACGTTCCAGGAAGCCTCGTTCGAGAGCCCCGCGGCGTCGTACCTCCCCGAGGCTTCCAAGACGGGCCGGTTTCTCTTCGTGTGGCGCGACGGCGAGGACGGGTTGCCGCCGCCGGCGCCGCGCAAGATCGCCGTGCACCTCCCCACGACCGGGGACCAGTTTTACTACTTCCGCAAGCAAATCGCGCTGGACCTGCTGAAGCACGACATCGCGAGCGTCATCTTGATGTTCCCGTACTACTCCGCGCGGAAACCGGAGGCGCAGTTCGCGCACGTGTTGCCGTCGGTGAGCGCGTTCATCACGCAAATCGCCGCCGGCGTGACGGAGAGCGCGGGCATCGCCGCGTGGGCGGACGCGACGTACGGCCTCGAGACACGCGTCGTGTTCACCGGCGTCAGCCTCGGCGGGAGCGTCGCGAACGTCGCCGCGATCGTCGCAGCGGCGGGGCTGGAAAGAGGAGACGTTCGCGTCGGGTCGGCGCCGGTGGTGGCGACGTCCTCGGCGACGTCGTTCCTCACCGGCGTTCTGCACAGCCGCATCGCGTGGGACACGCTCGCGGCCGCGCCCGTGGGCTGCGCGGACGACATCAAGGCGGTGCTGGCGGGGGCGGGGGGAGAGGCGGAATGTGTTGACTCGCCGACGACCGCGTTGACGAAGGAAAACGGCGAGCCTCTGAACGACGTCGAGCGGCGGCTCGCCGAGACCATGGAGTGTTTGAGTTTGCCGAAGATCACGCGCTTGATGGCGGCGCGGCGGCGGGACGCGGACATGGAATCAGCCGCGCCCTCGCTCGGGTCGGTGGTGCAGGTGAGCGCTTCGGGGGACCGTTTCGTGGGGAAGCACCAGACGGAGCTCTTCGCGACGCTGTCAGAGCTGTGCGCGCGCGCCGAGCGCGTCGACATCCCGGGCGGGCACATCAGCACTCTGTTCAAGCGAGACGAGGTCATCGTTCCCGCGATCGTCGCGGCGTTCGACCGGCTCGACGGCGTCGTCGCGAGCGGGAACGCGACGGAAGCGCCGATGGCGGCCGAAGCGCCGAGTCGCGCGTGACGACGAGAGCGACCGGTGGGTGCGTAGCGCGACGCGTGCGCGTCGCGGGGACGCGTAAACACTTAAGCGTAGCTACGGTATTCTTTTCGGAATCTTCTTCCGTCATCTATATGACAAAGATATGACAAAAGACCCTTCACCGTTTCTTGCCTTTCGCCTTGGCGCCTCTCTTCTTGTCCACCTTGGATTTGATCGCGGCGGCCAGGTCGTCCCCGTCCCCGGGCAGGTCGTCCCAGCCCGCCTTCTTCTTCTTCTTCTTCTTCGATCCCGCGCGCTTCTCCGCCTCGTCGAACGCGCCGAGCACGTCGTCGTCGTCCGCGGCGGCGGCACGTTTGCCGTTTGCCGTTTGCCGCTCCGGCTCCGGCTCCTCCTCGGACTCCGCCGCGGGCGCCATCACGCCGAGAGGCACGTGCTCTTCGGCGTCGTCGGCGCTTCCCTCCCCCATGTGGTCCTCCTCGCTGTCGCTCTTCCCTTCGGCGTCGTCGAGCGGGCCGGCGTCCGCGGCGCCCGCGGCGCCCGCCCGCGGCTCGCCCGTCTCTCGCAGGTGGTCTTTCCTCCCCGGCAAGCCAAAGTCGGGATTCGCCGCCGCCGCCGCCGCCGCCGCCTCCGCGCCGTAGTGCCGCCGCACGCGCCTCTTGTTCCTGGTTTCCTCCCACGCCGCGTGCGCGCGCTTCAGCTCCGCCACGGCCTCCTTCGCGACGCGGCTCGCGAGGCGCACGCAGCGCATGATCTCGCCGGGCGCCACGGCGCACCCGCCGCCCTTGTGCACGGCGCAGAGCTCGTCGCGCGCGTTGAGCACGACCACCATCTCGCCGCCGCTCACGGCCTCCTCCTTGACCGTCGGGTCCAAGATCAGCAGCCCGTCGGTCTCCTCGAAGAACCCGAACGTCACCGCGACCGGCAGGCGCCGCAGCGCCAGCGCCACCGGCTCGCGCGTCGCCGCCGGGTGCACGACGACGCGGCGCGTCTCAGGCGACACAGTCGCCTCCGGCCGGCGGAACGAGAGCAACGCCGCGGCGGCGGCCAGGGAGCTCGCGCCGACGACGTTGCCGCACGCGTCCAGCACGTGTACGTCGCAGCGGACGTGCCAGACGTGCTTCCCGGCGAGCACGCAGAGCGACTCGACGTCCACGGCGCCTGTCTCGCGGATGGCGCGCTCGAGCACCACCGCCACCTCGGATGCCTCCTCGCCCGGCCGCCCCGGCTCGAAGTTGGGGGAGGCCATGGGGGAGAACTCGACGTTGATGGAGACGCTTCCCTCGTTGGAGCGCCCGCCGCTGGGCTGCTCCAGCGTCGCGCTGACCACCGCGAGCACGCGCGTCTGCCCGAGGGTCACCTCGCACTGCCCGTCCCGGGGCCCGAACCGGTAGGCGGTGCGGCGCACATCCAGGGGGCCGCGACCGTCCACGCGGAGCTCGTTCTCGCGGAGCGCGCGGAGGATGAACTCGCGCTCGTTCGTGGAGATGAGCAGGTCATCGCGCGCCATCGCGGTGGGACGCGAGCCTTCGCCGCCGTCGACGCTCACGCGCGGCGCTGAGTGGACGAGGGGGGCGACGTCGAGATGGCATCTGCCGCCGCCGCTGCTTCGATTGTCTTATGCAGTATTTAGTCCGATACTCTTGCGAAATGCAATAAATTGGGCGTAATGAAAAAGCGCAAAAGCTCTTTGGCGTTTCGACGGCATTACAACGCGACCTCGCGTCGTCCGATGCCCGTACCCGGACTCCCCGGCGTGAGCGACGACGGTCTGTTCCAGGTCCTGAATCTGTGTTTGATCGGGTGGTTTCTGCTCGCGTTGCCCCCCGGCTGGCGCCCGAGACTCTGGGAACAGGCGATCCTCGCGCTGTGCGGTTTCTTCGGCGCGCTCTACACGTTGACTCTTCTCGACGCGGTGCGACGAGGCGCGGTGCCCGCGAACGCCGGGTTCGACTCTCTGGACGGCGTCGTCGCTCTGTTCAGCTCCCGCCCGGTGGTGTTCAGCGGCTGGACGCACTACGTGTGCCACGACTTGCTCGCGGGGTTGTTCGCGGCGAAGGACTCGCAAAGCCGGGGGATACCCCACGTCCTCTTCGCCGGGCTCGTGCTGCCGCTGCTGCTGCTGGCGGGCCCGGCGGGCCTCGCCGCGCACCTCGTCGTCGCGCGCGTCGCGACGCTGGACACTTCTGCGAATCGTAAAACCCGTCAACGATGAGTGACGTCACGACAAGAAGGAAGAAACGAATCGTCGCTCGTCTCGCGGCGCTCGCTATCGTCGCGGCGTTCGCGTCGTCGGCGATGCTCGCGTGGGTGGCGTTTCTCCCCGGGTCGTGTTCGTTCGCGGCGACGACGCGCGTTTCTTCCGAGTCATCCTCCGCGTTCCTGAGACGCGCGGGGCGAATCGTTCCGGAAACGCTCATCACCAAGTACCGCGACACGCGAAGCGGGCGTTTCACGTTCGCGTGCGTCACGCACGTCTGGCCGAGCGCGGCGTGGAGCGCGCTGGCGCCGTTCCAGCTCCTCGCGTTTTCATCAGCGTTCAAGTTCAAGTCACTAAAAAAAAAAAACGCCGGAGGAGCGTCGCTTTCGTGGCGCCGCGCGCACCGCGTCGCCGGCCGCGCGCTGGTCGCGACGTCCGCGACGATGACCTTCGGGTACGTCTTCGCGATCCACAAAAAAGGTTTGCACTTCCACAAACACGACTTCCCGTCCCTGGAAAGCGACGAGGCGTTCTCCGCCGCGCCGGCGCTCGCCGCGCTCTGGCGCGTCGTCGGCGGCGCCGACGCGTTCGAGGCGTTCGAACACGCGTGCGCGTGTTGGTTCTTCGCCACGGCCGCGTTCGCCGCGTTCGTCGCCGCGCGCGGGAATCGAACCGGGGACCGTAGAAGGTGGGTTCGCAGGCACCGCGCGTGGGCGATCAGGCACCTCGCCGCGGGGTACTCGGTCGCCGCGCAGAGAGCGCTCGTCGCGCTTTTTCACGTCTCGTGCCGCTTTTTTTTCGCCGAACGCGCGTGCGCGTCGCCGGCGGCGCAGAAGGGCATCTTCGCAGACGCGCTGGTGCTCGGCACGGCGTTGTGCGTCGCCGCGGGGGAGGCGGCCATCCGGGACGCGGACGCGCTGGACGAACCCGAGGGGAAGGAAGAGTGAGGACGGGCGATAGATGGGAGGTGGGCGGCGGTCGGCGGCGATACATAGCTACAAAAACGGCTTTTTATAGGAATGTCGCGATTTTTTATGGACGTGAAAACGGCTTTGAGAGGTGGAGCGCACACATCGGAATCTCGTCGCGCATTCCGAGCGCGCGCGCGCGCGCGCTCCCCGACCCGCGGGTCGCTCCCGGCGAACATCCCCGAGCCCCCGCGTCGTCGCCACCTCGCGCGCCCCGTGCGACCACTCCTGAAACCGCACCGCCCGCCTCCCGTCCGTCGAACGCCGAGATCCTCCCCGCGCGATGTCCAGGGTGGCCGCGCGTCTGGCTCGCGCGCTCGGGTTCACGCCAACGCAGGACCAGGTGGCGTCCGCGCTCCTGGGCGTCCCCCCCGCGCAGGCGCGCGCCGAGCTCTACCGCGAAGCCGCGGCCGCGCTCGCCGCCACCGCGACCCGCCACGACGTCGCGACGCGCGCCGAGTTCGCGCCGTCCGACGTGAGGCGGCTTTTTTATGACTTGGCGGAGCAACCTCCTTCGCGCGTCGCCTGCGCGGCCCAGGCGAAGACGGAACCGGAACCGGAACCGGACGCGTCTCGTCGCCGAGTCGAGCACTCGCCGCCGCCGCCGGTGGCGGTGCGCGCCTCCTCCGTCCCGGGGGCGGGGGCGGGTCTGTTCGCGACGTCGCGCGTGCCTCGAGGCGCGCTAGTGGCCCTGTACGGCGGCGTGTACGTGCCTCCAGTACCCCCCGTCACGCCGGGCGCGGACGGCGTCGCGGTGGTGATCCCCGCGCCGGCGGCGGCGGACGACGACGCCGCGCTCGCCTACCTCATCCACCTCGCCGCCGGCGGGTACCTGGACGGCGCCGCGCACGCCGCGGCCGCGCGCGCCGCCGCCGACGCCGGGAAGTGCGCGGGATGGGGTGTCGCCGCGCTGGCGAACCACCCCCCGCGCGGGGTCGAGCCCAACGTCGTCGCGGTGGACGTCGAGTGGGCGGAGACGCCGACCAACGCGCGCGGAGGTGAGCGTCCGACGGCGGAGCGTTCTCGTCAATCGCCGGACGAGGAGCGCGGGCGATTGACGAGACCGGCGCGACGCGATGACGAGACCGCATCGCTCGGCGTGCTTTCCTCGCGGACCTCGCGAGATGTCGAGCGGCTCGCGCGCGAAGTGCTGAACCCGGTGAAACGAAACGGGCCCTGGTACATCGACGGCGCCACCGGCGCGGCGGTGGCGGTGGCGCCGACGGTGCCCACGCGCGGCGTCGCGCTCGTCGCGTCGAAAACGCTCGAGCCGGGAACCGAAGTGTTCTTCGACTACCAGCTCTCGGCGAAGCCGCTGCCGGCGTGGTACGCGCCCGTCCCGGCGGAGGTCATGTGGCGCATCGTGGACGGCGCTTGACAGCGCGCGCGATCGAGAGAGCCCACTGAGGGACCGCGGCGGGGACGACGAGCGCCACGGCGAGCGCGAGGAACGACGGCGGTTTCGCGTTGGAGTCGGCGAGTCTCCACGCGAAACCGCGTGGAGACTCGCGCGCCTCGCGATTCGCGATATAACAACAAGATACGCACGATGGTGATACACGATATAACAACACGGTGTGGCGGTTTGGCTTGTCTTTCGCTCGACGTTCTCTACGATGCGCTCTCGCCCTTCCCCACGGACGCGCGCAGCGCGTCCAGCTCGCCGCGCAGAGCTTCGATCTTCGCGCCGTTTTCGTTCGGGCGGAGCGCCAAGTCCCGGAGCTGCACGAAGAGCGTCTCGGTCTTTTCCCGGTTCCTCAGCTCTTCCTTCAACCACGCCTCCACGGAATCGCGACGCGCGCGTTCCTCCACCGCTCCTGCACCAGTCACGCCCGGAACACCCGCCGAACCCTCCGTTTGCCTCCGCCGGTACTCGCGGCGGTACTTGTCGAGCTTGCGCGTCGCCTCGCGGCGCGCCGCAGACTCGGCTTCCAGTTTCGACTCGGCGTGCCTCAGCGCGGCGCGGCTGGCGCGCGCGCTCTCGCGCGCGTGCTCGGCGTCCGCCTCCGCCGCCTCCGCGCGGGTCTCCGCCTTGGCGCGCGCCTCGGTGGCGCGACGCACCCACTCCCCCGCCTCGTTCTCGCGCGCCTCCGAAGCCTCCGCGCCGCGCGCCGTCGCCTCCGCAGCCGCCGCAGCTTTCGCCTCGGCAGCGTCGCGCGCCGACTCGGCGGACGAGGCTCTGGTCTCCGCCGCGCGGGCCGCCGCCGCCGCCGCCGCGGCGGCATCCTCGGCGGCGGTCACGCGCGCCTCCAACACGCGCCTGGTGTTCGCGAGCGTCTCCTTGAGGCTCTCCAGCGCGCGCTGCTTCGCGTCGGCGTCGGCTCGCGATGCCGCGAGCTCGGCGTCGCGGAGCGCCTCGGCGTGCTTGTTGGAATCGCGGTGGCGCGCGAACGCGGCATCCAGCTCGCGCTCGGCGTCGTCCATCGCGGCGCCCAGCCGCTGGACGTTCTCCTCCGCGCCCGTGACGTGCGCGTCATACGAAGCCACGGCCGGCGGAACGGAGGCGTGGGCCGAGGTCGGGGACGAAACCGGGTCCGCGCGCGCGCTCTCCTCGGCGAGAGCGCCCACGGTGGCGTCGAACCGGGCCATGATGGCGTCGACGTCCAGCGGCGAGGCGGGCTTGGGCGCGCCCTCGCCGGGAAGGACGTCCCCTCCGGAGGCGCCGTCGCGCGGCGCGGGGGACGATGCCGTGTCCAGGAGACGCTTGAGCGCCTCGAGCTCGGACGTCATCGCGAAGGCACCCCCACAGGGGCCGCGGTCGCGCGCTTCCGGAAATGTGTCACGAACCCGAAGCGTTTCTCGGGCGACGCGAACGAAGCTTCCTTCGATGTCGCGCGTCTCGAGCGAAAAACGAGGAGACGCGTCCGGTCGGGATTCCCGCCAGCCGCTCGGATTCGAGATTCTTGGAGTTAATCCTCGAGTTAAATTTTCCGTATCGATTTCCAAGACTGCGGGGCTGTGCGAATTTACGGAATATCAAGACTATCAAGATCAGTAGCCTCGGCTGCCAATTTAAAATTTCGCCAAGCGTTCGCGAGGCGTTTTCCGGAAGACGGCGAGAACGACGGTCTGCGACTCAAGAGTTCGAAACGAAAAAACGCGATTGTTGGCACACTCCTCCAAAACTCTTTTCCGAGTTTTTTCCAAGCGTCGTCATCCTCGTTCGAGCCTCCTCACTTCTTCGCGCGCACCGCACGACTGCCGTCGCGTGGTCGCCTCGGAAAAGGTCGCGCATCGACGGGTCGATCCGATCGATCGGACCCCGAATCGCCCTTCGGCGAAATTCTCGGGGTGGAACGCGTCACGCGCGGCTCGCTCGGCGCGTTCGCGTCCCGCTCGCGTTTCTTTTGAACGTTTGAAGGGGGTCGAGGCGCATCCGGCCCGCTCGAAGACAGCACCGCCGCGGCACCGCTGTCGTCCATCGCCGCGTCCGGAACTCGGAGCGTCGCGTGCGAATAGCTTCCGTGAGCGAACGCGCTCGACTCCGTCGCGAGTTTGCCCGCGCGCGCGCCGTATCGCGAACGGGTCTCCGCGCGAACGAGGAGGGAAAATCGCGCGTCGTGGTTTTCTTCGTTCCCTCTCTTCGCGAAGATGGGAGCTGAGCCCGTGCACGCGCCGCTGGCGGCGGCGAACGTCGCCGATATCGCCGCTCCGGCGACCAAGCAGACCGACATGGACAGCCCGTTCAACAGGTGCGTTTCCGACCCTTTCCACGGCGATCCGAGCGCGCCATGGCGTTCTTCTTTGGGCGTGAAGCATCTGCCCCCGAGGGGTCGAACGCTTTGCAATTCCTTCGCCGCGAAGGAATTGTTGAGGCGAGAAACGCGCCGGATTGCGGGCTCGCGGCATCTCCACGACTCCGTTTTCGGCGCGTCTTGCGGCCACGGGCGACGGACCGGGTCCCTATTCGAGCATCCGCGCCTTTCCGCGCGTTTCGAAGACGCACGCGCGACGTACGACGGCCTCGCTGACGTCGTCTTATCCCCCGGTTTTTCTTGCAAGCAGAGGCGGGACCCCGAGCACCTCCGCGGCTGTTTCGACCGCGTGCGCGCTCGCTGAGACCGCGCGCGACCCCCCCGCGGCGCGCATGCCCAATCTCGAGGGCGTTTCCAGCGAAGTTGTCGTCTCCGATGGTGCGTTTGCGTCTCGACCGCCCCGGCACTCCCCGTCGCCGTACCGGAGAAAACCCCAGCGAGAATGCGCTCCGCGGCCTGCGTCGCGTTTCTCGTTTTCTCATCCCGCGCGTCGCCCGCCGTTCCGGACGCGTCACTGACCCGAAAACCCACGCATTGCGCGCAGACTCGACGGCAAACGGCGTATCTGGGCTCAAGCAAGAAGTCCCTACCCCCCCTCCCGCGGTACCGGCGTCGGCCACGGAGCAGGTACGGCCCTACCTCTCCGCGTCGCGTGCGCAATCTCGAGCCATCGGCGATATCTTTTTCCATTCGACCGTCTTTCGCGGCGTCGCCGACGCCGCGCGCGCGCGTCGCGCCCGGACCCCGAATTTTGTCTGACCCCCACCCGCCTCGAATCGATCCAGGATGATACCACAAACGTTCCCGACGCGAAAATTGCGGCGCACATCGAAACCAACGCCGCGAAAGAAGGTGCGTACGCGCGAGCGACCCAGGGTTTATTTTGTTGGTTCTTTATGTGACGCCGTCGTCGCGCGACGGCGATCGCGAGCGAAACGCGCCGAGCGCCCATCCCGCCCGAAACGCCCCGTCTGCCGCAACGTGCATCTTCTCCGAGCACCTTTATGGCAATTCCCGAGGTTTCGCGGGAAACGCGATCGATCGAAGGACACTGTGATGTCGCGCGCGTCGCTTTCGCGGCGACGTCGCCGACGTCGTCGTCGACGCGTCTTCCAAAAAGGGAACACGCTCGGAGCGGCGCGCGACGCGCTCGCCGCGGAAGCGGTCGTCGGTTCGATTCGCCCCCGACGCGTCCGATTTTTTTCGGACGTCTCCGTACGCGCATTTCGGACGCGTTCGTCGAGTTTGGGCGCGATCGGGCGTGTTTCGAGCGCGCGAGGCGCGTCGCGCGCGCGCGATCGCGCGCGCACGCCGGGGGCGAAGTTTTTCCTTGTCGATTTTTTTTTCTCTCGTTTTTTTTTCGCGGCTCGTCAACACCCGGTCCCGGCGAAACCTGGATCGCGGTCGGGACGCGCGGTCGCGCGGTCACCCCCGCGCGCGAATCGGCCGCCGACGCGTGAGAGACGCGACGGAACACTCGTCATCCCGAGGTTCCCGCCGCGCTCGCGCGCGCGTCGCGGTCGAGGCGGCCGCGGCGCCACCCGACCGGCGCGTGACGCGTCCGCGAATTCCGCGAACGTCTCTTTCTCGCGAAGCGCTTCAGGTTTTTTTTTTGCGACTCGTTTTTGTTTTCTTCACTCACAAAAAACCTCCTCCCCGCTCCGCGCGCTCCAGACTCGAGAAAGCCCACGAAGGAGACGAAGTGGACGGTGTGGGAGGATGAGCAGTTCTTCAAAGCGCTGAAGACGGTCGGACCGAACTTCGAGAAGATCGCGGAGATGATCGGCACGAGGAACAAGTCCCAGGTCCGGACGTTCCACAACGCGGAGGTGAAGAAAATAAACGCCGTGCTCGCGCCCCTCGGCGTGCAGGTGGACCCGCTGGACCAGGAAGAGGTGCACACGGCGATGGAGAGCTGGCACAGCATGAAGGACCGGCTGGGCCCTCACGCGCACGTGACCGCGAAGGGCGTGCTGTCCGGCAAGCGCGACACCGAGCGCAACCGGCTCGCCTGGGAGTTCAAGAACGAGCTGGACAAGAGCGTCTGGACCGAGGGCAAGCGCCGCGCCAAACTCCGCGCGCTCGGCGTGCTGGGCGCCGAGGAAACCGGAAAAGCCGGCGTCGGGGGCGTGCTGGGCGTCGTCGTCGGCGACGGCGGCGCGGTGAAGCACGCCGGCCGCGGGCGCCCCAAGGGCAGCAAAAACCGGCCCGCGGGGTCTCCCGGCCGCGGCGGCGTCGGGCGCGTCGGCGCGAAGGGCGCCGGGGGGCGACCGCGCGCCGAGGCGGACACGTCGAAGGCGACGCGCGTCGTCTCCGCCGCGAAGGCTTCTGGGAGGGACGACGCGAAAATCTCAGGCGCCAAGAAGAGCAAAGCGAACGACGCTTCGCGCCGAAACGCGCGCGGCGCGCGGGACGGTGAAGCCGTCGACGCCGACGATCCGACGCGCGCGCGGCTCATGCTGCAGCTCTTCGCGGTGGACGACGTGACCAAGAGCGCATTGCTCGCGGCGGGGCTCAACCCGCACCTGGAGCTGACGTTCCGCGCGAAGAAGTCCGTGCCCGGGCTCATGCAGCACCTCGCCGTGAAGTGGGCGGGCGCCGTCGCGCGCCTTCCCAAACCCCTGCGCGACGCCGAGCCGACGCTACAGCTGTACCCGTTCGAGAGCGCGTCCGCGGCGGAGGCGAAGGGCGCGTGGAACGCGTCGCACGATGGTGCCACCGCGACGGACATCTTCGACGCGTGCGGCCGCCCCGCGATGTTCCGCGTGCGCTACGGCTGGGTGCCGGGCGCGGCGGCGGCGGCGAGGCCGCACCTGGCGCCGCCGCCGCCTCCGGTGCACCAGGACTCGGTGCTCGGCGGCGGCGGTCGCTCGCGCGGCGGCGGCGGCGTGTCCCCCGAGAACCTCTCGCCGCGCAAGCGCGCCGCCGAGGAGATGCACGTCGCGCACGACTCGTTCTGCCACGAGCCCGTGAACGCCTCGAGCGGCGCGTTCCTCTCTTCGGGCGTGATGTTCGCCGGCGGGTCCGCCGGCGAAGCCGCCGCATCCGGGTTCGGGTTCGGCCGATCCATCGGCCACGGCTCCATCTTCGGCGCCGACCTCGCCGGCGCGGCGCTCTTCGGCGCGCCGCCGGCGACGCGCGCGATGGACGCCGCCGGGAACGCGCTCGGGGGCGCGCACGACGACGACGGCGCGATCGGCCGCGGGGGCGCGCCCGCCGGCGTCGCGTTGCCGAGCTCGGGCGACTTCACGCTGAGCGGATTCGCGGATCCGCGCGAGTTCAGCAACATGTGCCGCGAGATGGGCCTGGAGGACCCCTCCGCGGGTCCTGGACGACACGCGGACCCGACCCCGCGCGCGGGGTCCCACCCGGCGGGTAGACCCGTCGAGCCTTCGCTCCCCGGAGGCACGCCTTCGAAACCTGAGCCTCGCGCGCACGCGGGCGAGTTCGCGTCCGCCGCGCCGGGCGAGCTCGCGGAGCGCGCGCGGCGGGAGGTGCTGGCGGAGTTCGCGCCGGCGTGCGTCGGCGAGGCGTCCGTCACGGTGGGCGGCATTTTGGAGAATGACATGTTCTCGCTGACGCGGATGCTGGGCGACGTGCCCGCCGAAAACGGCGCGACACGAGACGGCGCCAACCTGGAACCCAGCGCGGGCGGCGACGGCGGGCCCACGTCGTTCGCGGGCATGTTCAGCGGGAACCTCGCGGACGCCATGGGCGCGAAACCCGCGCGGTGACGCGACGGCGAACAGCGAGACGCGCGTTTGGTTCGGAACCTCGCGGACGCCGTCGCTTTTCGCGCTTTTCGAGCCGGTCGCCGGGCCCGAACGGGATACGACGTGCGGCACGACGCCGCCGCCTGCTCGAGAACAGGCGCGGTGTCGTTGTAATACAACAAGGCGTGATACGTACGCGGCTCTCGTGCGGCTCTCGTGCGTCGTCGTCTGAATCGATCGTCCCTCGATCGATCGTCCTGTCGTTTTCGGTCCGCGCGGAAAAGGCGCGACGCGAAGGCGTTTTCGACGCCTTCAGTCACGGCGCGACTGAGACGCGCGGTTTTCGCGTCGCCATCGCGTATACGCTCTCCGAGTAGTGATCAATCACGCATACGTATTAATATCTAAACGCGTAGACGCCCTCCGGCTTCGCAGCCTTCTCCTTCTTCCTGCCCCCCTGCCCGAACGCCGCGGCCGCGCCCGCGAGCGCCGACGCCGTCTCCCGCGCGGTGCGCGCCGCGGCGCGCGCCTCGGCGGGGCCCATCGGCGTCGGCGCCGCGAAACCGTCCGAGAACGCCGTCTTTCCCGCCTCCGCCTCCTCCGGGAACAGCGCGCGGCCGGCGTTTTGCCGGAGCTCGGCGAGGCGCTCGAGCTTCGCCAGCCACGCGTGCAGGTTGTCCGCCTCCGCCTCCAGCGCGGTCTCCATGTTCTGGAGCAGCCGCGCCGCCGCCGCGGCGGCCACCGAGGACGCGGTTTGCGAAACAGAGGTTTGCGAAACAGAAGAAACAGAAACGCTCGAGCATTCCGCGCGCGCGTCGCGGACGCCGCGCTGGACCCTCTGCCTGGACCGCCGGAGCGCGCCCAGGCGCGCGTGCGCGTCCGCGGCGAGGGACTCAATCCATGCGCCCGAGGGTGTCAGACGCGCGGAGGCATCGAGCGCCTTCGAGCCTTCCTTGCGGGCCAGCCTCCCCGCGACGTCGTTCTCATCGTCGTCCTTATCCTCCTCCTCATCCTCATCCTCCTCCGGCGACGGCGGCGCCGGCGCCTCCCCCCGCGCCGCCGCCGCCTCCGCCTCGGCGCGGCGCTGCTGCTCGCGGCGCTCCTTCCAGCCGGGGTGGTGCGCGCGCTTGTGCGCGCACAGCGAGGACGCGCTCCCGTACGACCGCGCGCACCCGTCGATGCCGCACGTGAACACCTTCTCGTCCTCGCTCAGCCACCGCCGCGGCTTGCGCTTCTTGGGGGGGGGCGCGAGCGCGGCGAACAGCGCCTCCGCGCCGACGGCGCTCGCGTCGGACGCGCGTTCAACTGGGCCCGGGGACGTGAGAGGCGCGCCTGCCGCGGCGGGCGCGACCGCGAGCACCTCGAGACCACCGGGAGCCCACCCCATCATCTCCTCCGCGGCTGCCTTCTCGGTCTCGAACTGGAACTGCTCCACCGCCTCCGAGAGCGTGCGGCGCTTCTTCCCCGCGCTCGGAAAGACGCGCGTCGCGAGCGCCGCTTTTTTGAGCGGCGGACACTCCGTCGCGCGCGGCGCCCGGGAGGGCGTCCCGTCGCGTTCCCCAGGGAGCCCCTCCGTCGCGGCGGCGGCGAACTTGGAGTACAGCGCCTCCGAGCCGAGCACGCCGTCCTCGCCCGCGTACCCCTCCGCGCGCGAGGAATCGAGGGCTGTCGCGCCCACGCCCGCCAGCAGCTCCACCGCCGCCGCGGTGGCGGGCGACAGGAGCGCGTGCTTCGCGGCGGCGTCGGATTCGCGCGCGGCGCGGGTCACGGGGGTGGGCGCCGAGGCGGCTTCCTTCGCGGCCTCGCCGTCCGCGGCACCGGCCGGGCGCGCGGCCCGCCGCCGCGCACCGTCCGCTCCGGCCGACTCGAGGGGAGTCGCGAGCGTCGCGGCGCGCGAATCCGACGCCGCGCCGTCGTCCGCCGCCGCCGCGGCGCCGCGCGCGTCCGACGCCGCGCGCGGCGCGGACGCCTCCGCCGCGGCGAGCTCCGTGGGCGGCGTCGCCACGGGCCGCTTGCGGTCCACCGCGTCGTGCGTGGGGGTCGCACCCACGCCGAGCGACGGGCGCGCGGAGCGCGCCGTCGAGGCTCCTTGGAGGCTCCCCGGCTCGGACTTGATGACCGCCCGGGGAGGAGGCATGGTCGCGGCGCCGAGTCCGGGTTTAGGACATCGCGAAGCCGACGCCGCGCGCACCGCCGGCTCGGTCTCGGACGGGCCGCCGGGGGCGGCGAGCGCGGCGAGGTCGGACAGGCCCGCGGCGAGGAGGACCTGCGGGTCGGGGAGAGGGTTCGAGGTCAGCGTCAACGCGCGTGTTCGTGGACGCGCGCGGGTGGTGCTCCTCCGTCGCCGATCGGTGGGGGGGGCACCGCGGTCGTGGTGGGGGTCGAGGGTGATTTTCAAGTTGTTTATATGCCGTTGCGCGGCGAGATTCGGTCCGCGGCGGGCCCCGGCGCACCTCGTCGTTGGTCAGGTTCCCGAGCGCCGGGCGCGACTCCAGGGCTGCGCGGGGAATGGGACGGAGGTGTCAGCGTCTGCGCTCCAGCGGTCGGGGGTTCGCGGGACGCCGAGCGCGCACGCGCCGTTCGAAGCCCGCGGCATCCGAACGTTCTGTTTGGGTGTGGGTCGCGTGTTTTCTCGTTGCTTGAAACCGCGGCGCACCTGGAGCCATCGTGCTCTCCGCGCGTCTCGCGCCGACGCCGTCGCGCGGATCGTGCGTCCGATCGATGCGGTCGGAGGTCGGTCGGAAGCGCGGGCGGCGCGTCGCGTGCGGGCGCGCGCGACTGTGCGCGCGGTTGTTGGCACCTCCCCGGGCGAATCTCAAAGTTTGTGTGAAGACCAAACCAGGGTGCCATGTGCCAAGATGAGATTTCTAAATCAAAAGCTGCGGGTTGAAATTTTGAAGTGCGACGGTCTATTTATGGTATAAAATGTCCGATGAATTTAAAGCGAGGTCCGACCGACCGCACATGAAAAAAGGCGGAGGAGGCGCGCGGACCCGGTTTTGTCTTGGCGAACTTG
>Ga0181558_10001958_pt1 | contig 19730 bp, 19 predicted proteins | sample 011ome_22_FD_133754 | JGI IMG/M metagenome (GOLD analysis project Ga0181558, IMG submission 133754) | Coastal salt marsh microbial communities from the Groves Creek Marsh, Skidaway Island, Georgia - 011507BT metaG (megahit assembly) | ecosystem: Environmental > Aquatic > Marine > Intertidal...
CATGGCGGCGATCACGGCACGTTCGAAGAACCCTCCGTCGTTCGGAACCTCGGCGGTGAAACGGCGACGGCGTTCAGGGTCGCGTAGGGCAGCCACCTGTTCGCTATGTGGCAGATCGGCGATCTCTGCCCATGCGGGATGGAACATCAACGGGTGGTAGCTGCCTTCGAGGCACATCAGCAGGCCAACGGCGCGTCCACCGATTTGAGCAACGATCGGAATCTGATCAGCGGCAGCTTCGTCGAGCAGGTGAAGAACCTGGCGCCAGACATCGACGTGTTGGTCGGGTTGGTTCAAATTGACGCTGACGGTGCGCCCGGTGGTGGCTGCGAGTTCACGCATCCACCGCCATTCGGTTGTGGGCACATCCACATGGTGAGGAGCGAACTGAAACACGCCGTGCGGCATCGCAGTTGCAATGCCGAAGAGTTCATCGTCACCCGCGGTGGTGCCCGGCACCAGTTCACCTGAACGGGAGCGATGCAGCGGCGTGCGCGACGTCGTGAACCCCAGGGCGCCGGCATGCAGCCCGGCGGCCACGAGGCGTGCCATCTCGGCGATATCGCTCGGGGTGGCGTCGGCGTTGGCGGCACCCCGGTCTCCCATCACGTAGCCACGCACAGCCCCGTGGGGCACTTGGGTGCCGATGTCGAGTACGTAGTGGCGGCTGTCGAGGGCGTCGAGGTACTCCTCGAAACTTTCCCATTCCCAGTGGATGCCGTCGGTCAGTGCCGCGCCGGGGATGTCTTCCACACCTTCCATCAGTTCGATGAGCCATTCGTGCCGGTCGGGTGCAGCGGGGGCGAAACCCACCCCGCAGTTCCCCATGACGGCGGTGGTCACCCCGTGCCATGACGATGGTGTGAGGTACGGGTCCCATGTGGCTTGGGCGTCGTAGTGGGTGTGCACGTCCACGAATCCGGGGGTGACGAGTGCACCGTCGGCGTCGATGTTCTGGTGTGCGGAGCCGACGTCGTTGCCGACCGCGGTGATGACGCCGTCGTCGATTGCGATGTCGGCGGTGCGTGCCGGGGTGAGGTCGCCATCGACCACCTGTCCGCCACGGATCACGAGGTCATGCATGTCGTCACCGTAGTCAGCGTGAGGATGGCGGTTGGTGTGAGCGTGTCAGGAACCGGCGAGTGCAGCGATTGCGGTGTCGGTGGCCCAGCGATAGTCGAGTTTGCCGTTCGGTGCTCGGTACACCTCGTCGACGAAGACGATCTGCCGTGGCGCCTTGTAGTGGGCGATGCGTTCTTTGACGGTGTCGATGATCGCGTCAGGATCGACGGGGCTGCGGGTGGAGCACACCAACGTGACGGTCTGGCCGAAGCGTTCGTGGGGCACGCCAACGGCGATCGCATCGATCACATCGGGGTGTTCGCGGGCAGCCACTTCGACTTCTTCGGGGTAGATCTTCTCGCCGCCGGAGTTGATGCACACCGAGCCGCGTCCGAGCAGGGTGACGGTGCCGTCGGTAGCGATGGTGGCGAAGTCGCCGGGCACGGTGTAGCGCACGCCGTCGATCACCGGGAAGGTGCGCGCGGTCTTGTCGGGATCACCGAGGTATCCGGCGGGCATCGGCCCGGACACAGCCAACATGCCCGGTGTGTCGCTGCCACGCGGGATCACCTCATGGGTGTCCGGGTCGAGAGTGACGACATTGGGTGGGGCGGTGAACACAGCGGTGTCGGTGGGTTCGTCACCGGGCATGGTGGCCGACACGCCAAAGGGGCCGCCTTCGGAGGCGCCGATCATGTCGAGGATCATCAGGTTGGGAGCATGGGCGGCTAGGGCCCGTTTCTGATCGGCCGACAAGGTGGCGCCGGTGGAGGCAATGCGTTGCAGCGAGGCGAGGTTTCGTGGGGAACCCGCCTCGGCACGCGCGGCGAGGGCGGCGGTCATCGGCCGGGCAAAGGCGTCGCCAACGAGAGAGATCTGGGTGACCTGGTAACGCTCCACAAGGTCCCACAGTTCATCGGCGTCGAATGATCGTCCGCCGAGCAGCACCACGGTGCCGCCCATGACAAATGCGGACATGGCGAGGAACAACGCGGTGCCGTGCATCAACGGCGGTGCGCAGAGCATGACGGGGCTGTGACCGGAGCCACGGATTGCGGCGGCGGTGCCAGCTACGGCATCGATGGTGGTGGGCACGTCAAGGCCGGCGGCCATGTACCCGGGGAACGCGAGCGCGCCGAACAGTTCGTGGTGCGGCCAGATCACGCCTTTGGGCATGCCGGTAGTGCCGCCGGTGTACAGCAGGAGTTCGTCGCCGCCGGAGCGGTCGATGCGTGGTGCCGGCTCGGCCTCGGCGATCACCTCGTGATACCAGCGCGCACCGTCGATCAGGGAATGGCCGTCGTCGACCTGCAGCAGAAGTCGCACGCTGGGCATCAGCCCGTCTGCGCGTGCGGTGGCCACCCGGTCGGCGTGTGCGCCGTGGAACACCAGCACTTCCGCGCCGGCGTTGTCGCAGACGTAGGCGATTTCGGCTGCTTGGTAGCGGTAGTTGACGTTCACCGGTGATGCCTGCACTTTGAATGCGGCGTAGACCGATTCCATGTATTCGGGGCAGTTGAACATCAACTGGGCGACCTTGGTGCCGCGTCCCACACCGGCGGCGGTGAATGCACCGGCAAGGCGGGCAGCACGGTCGTCGTACTCGCGCCAGGTCATCTCCTGCGTGCCGATGACGACGGCGAGAGCGTCGGGTTGGGCGTCGGCGATGGCCTCCCACAGCGTGGCCCAGCTCTCGTGCAGTGCACCGGTGTCGCTCATGTCGTCGTCCCCCTCAGGCGATGTTGCGGTCGTCGACGAAATTACCCGAGCGATATGTGAGCGTCGGGAGTCGGGGGTCAGTCGCGCACAGCGGCCATGAATGTGGCGAGTGCGTCGATGTGTTCACGCGCGGTGGTGAACCCCGGGTCGGTTTCGCCGACCAGTGCCGACGAGGCGGTCATGGTGCGCACCGATACCGCGTCGGCGTTGACACTGGCCCATGAGGCGATGCGGTCGTGCCAGACGTCGGGGCCGTCACCGAATCCCACCAGGGCATCAAGGCCGAAGTGGTCGTCGCGGCCGTGTGCAGCGAGGCGCGCGCGCAGGTCGCGTGCGGCCCCGAGGGCGCGATCACCTGAGGATCCAAATAGGTAGCCATCGCCCACGGTGGCGGCGCGGCGGAGCGATGCTGGGGCGCTGCCCCCGAACCAGATGGGGATCGGCCCGGGCGGGGTGGGCTGGCAGTTCGCTCGGTCGATCTGATGGTGGTCGCCGTGGAACTCGATGACGTCACCGCTCCACAGCCGGCGCCAGACATCGACCTGTTCGTCGAGGACAGCGCCGCGGTCGGCGAATGACATACCGAGTGCGTCGTACTCCACGGGGTTCCACCCGGTGCCGACACCGAGGCGGAACCGTCCGTTCGACAACAGTGCGATCTCCGCGGCCTGTTTCGCCACGAGCACCCCTTGGCGCTGCGGGGAGATGAGCACGCCGGTCATCATGTCGATATGGGTGGTGATGCCAGCCATGAAGCCAAGTAGCACCATTGGTTCGTGGAAGGGGTGGGTCTCGTCGTAGGGACCCCACAGTGCGGGTGTTCGGTCGGCGTGCACGGCACCGAGCACATGGTCGTACACGATGATGTGGTCGTAGCCGAGGCCTTCGGCGGTCTGGATCCAGTCGCGGATCGCGCCCGGGTCGTTGCCGATCTCCACGGTGGGGAAGACACATCCGAATTTCATTTCCGGTCCTCTCTGGTGCTGTGCTCACGGGCGCGCCTCATGATGTCGGCGTTGCCGCGTCGCCATGTCACCGTCAAGGTGACCGCGTCGATGCGCCAGCCCTCGGGGGTGCGTACCAACCGATCGTCGTAGTAGCCGCCGATGGTGAATTCAGGTTCGGGATCGTCGGTGAACATGTGCACGGCCTGCATGTACATGCGACACCGTGCGTGATCACCGTCGATGTCGACGAGGGGGTTCGTCATGGTGTGCTGGGTGGCGTCAAGCCCGCTGAACAGCGGGACGAGGTTCGCCACCCAGTCGTCGGCCGCCATGGCCGCGGCCGTGGAGGCGGGGTTGTATGAGGTGAAGTCGATATGCACCGTGTCGGCGAAGATTGAGCGATACAGGTGCCAGTCGCGGATGTCGATACCCCAGGCATATTCGTAGACCCGCCGCACGATCTGCTCACGGTCGTTGGTGTGCGCATCCGACATCAGGCCAGAACCTCCCGTGCGAATAGTTCGTATCCGGCGTCGTCGACCGCGCTGATCTGAGCGACGCTCACTCCGGTTGTGGCTAGCCACTCCACGCCCTCGGCCACTGCGGCCGGCGAACCGGAGAAACGTGAGTACAGGCCATCGCCGAGGGCGTCGACCATGGCACGGGTGCCGGCGTCGTCGCCAATGGCGCACAGCACGAACATGCCGATCTCGATATCGGGGTTCACTGCCCGCACTGCTGCAACGGCGTCGAGCAGATCGTCGTCGGTGACCTGGCTCAACTCGCGGAGGTTCAATGCGCCGGCCCGGGTGGCTCGGCTGGCAGGTTTTAGTTCCACCGCATCGGCATGCGGGGTGACTTCGGCGATCGTGCGTGGGCCGCCGACGGAGCAGATCAACGGTGGCGGATCACCGGGCGCGCCGAAGCCGTCGATAACGATGCGGTAATGCGTGCCGTGGTGGTGGCAGGCACCGTCGTGGAGCAGAGCGCGAATGATCTGTGCCGATTCGGCGAACGCGCCGGCACGCACCCCGGCTGGTGGGTACTCCATTCCAGCTGCAGCAATTTCTGCAGCGGCCCAGCCGGCGCCGAGCCCGAGGTGGAAACGACCGTCGCTCACCTGCTGCAGGGTCATGGCGGCCTGGGCGACTTCGACCGGGTTGCGAAACAGGTTGTTTACGAACGCGGTGGTGATGTCGATGTGGGTGGTGGCGCTGGCCATCGCGGTGGCGGTGACCCATACGTGGGGGTAGGCGCGGGTGCTCGTCACGAAATGATCAGCAACGGAGATGCGGTCCCACCCTTCTGCTTCGCGGCGTTGCGCCCACGTCCGCGCGTCGATGTCGTTGCGCATCAGATTGGCGGTGAATTTCAACGTAGCGGCTCCCGTGAGGATGTGCGGCGGTGAACGCTGAGCGTAGGTGTCAGGTGGCGGCTGCCATGAGTCGCAGTCGTATGTGCGTGCGGCGCGCGGTTGTCGACATCGGCCGGTGGCGGGCCGCGTTCTAGTTTGTGCACAGCGGTAAAGGCCGCAACAGAGAGGGGTGGGAGATGGACACAGCACCGGCACTCGATTCGGTGTTCTCGTTGGCGGGTTGTCGTGCGCTCGTCACCGGTGGCGCCAAGGGCATCGGTGCAGCGGTGGTGGCACGGCTGGTGGAAGCCGGTGTCGCGGTGACCCTCGCTGATCTCGATGCCGATGGCGCTGCCACAGCCGACCGTCTTGGTGCCACATTTGTTGCCTGCGACGTGACCGACGCTGGGCAGCTCAGCGCGGCCGCTGACGTCGCCGCAGGGGACAACGGGCTCGACATCTGCGTGAACAACGCCGGCATCTTCCCGACGACGGGGCCGATGCAGTCCGCATCGGACGACTTCGTTGCCCGCATGTTGGAGGTGAATGTGCGCGCGGTGTTCTCTGCGGCGCGTGAGGCAGCACACCGCATGCCCAACGGCGGGTCAATCGTGAATATGGCGTCTATTGCGGCGCTGGGCGGTGGTGCAGGAATCTCGGCGTATTCGGCATCGAAGGCGGCGGTGGTGTCGATGACGCGTGCTCATGCCATCGAATTGGGCCCTCAGGGCATCCGTGTGAACGCGATCGCTCCTGGGGTGATCGACACACCTGGTGTGCAGGCCCAGCTGGAGCCGTTGCGCGCCAGCGGAATCGATATCGACAAACGCATCGCGGCGAACCCACTCGGAATGGCCGGCCAACCTGATCACATCGCACGTGGCGTGATGTTTTTGGTGTCGGACTTGGCGGCGTTCGTCACCGGGCAGGTTCTGGTCATCGACGGCGGTGCCACAGCGTGAGCAGCGGTGCATCAACGATGAGCAATGAGGTGTTGGAGGCCATGCGCACGTGTCGGGCGATGCGGCACCTGTCATCGGACCCGGTCGATGATGCCCTGGTCGCACAGGTGGTGGAGGCCGGCACGTGGGCACCGAGCCCAGGGAACTCACAGGGTCGAGACGTGATCGTGGTGCGCGATGCGGCCACGAAGTCGGCGATTGCCACCGCTATCGAGTCGGCGCTGGCGCCAGCGGTGGCGGCCATGGAACGACCGGATCGTACCCACCGGTTGATGTTGGATGGGACGGCGCACCTGTTGTCCACGTTGGCTGATTGCCCGGTGTTGATGATGGTGTGTGGGCGGCCGGTGTATCCCTATGCGGCGCCCCGGGAGTCGTTCGTATGGTCGTCGATCTACCCGGCGGCACAGAACATGGTGGTGGCGGCGCGGTCGCTCGGTTTGGGCACGGTGTTCACCACCTTCCACGGGGTGGCTGAACCAGCGATCCGCGAGGTGCTTGAGATCCCCGACGATGTGCTGATCGGGTGCCTGATTCCGATGGGGTGGCCGGCGCGGCAGTTCGGGCCGGTGAACCGCGTGCCGGTCGACCAGGTGATCCACGAGGACCGTTGGCGCGGTGATCTGCGTTCGGTACCGCCGACGATGTAGACGCGTGGTGCCCGCTGTGGCGGTGAGGTGAAATTCCGCCGCATGAGATGGCCGAGGTTGTTTACGGTGCGCGGCCATGAGAACTGAACGTGAACCTGTGTACATCGTGGAAGCGGTACGGTCGCCGGTCGGCCGTGCTGGTGGCGGCCTCGCCGAGGTGCATCCCGCCGACCTCGGCGCCGCCGTGATCGCCGCGCTGATTGATCGCACCGGCATCGATCCAGGTGAGGTCGATGATGTAATGGTCGGCAATGTCGACTCGGTCGGTCCGCAGGCCGGGTGTCTGGCCCGCACGGCCTGGCTGGTGGCCGATATGCCCGAGCATGTGCCGGGCACCACCATCGATCGTCGATGCGGGTCATCGCAACAGGCCGTGCATTTTGCGGCGCAGGCGATTTTGTCCGGCCAGGCCGACATGGTGGTGGCCGGTGGTATCCAGTCGATGTCGCAGGTGCCGATGATGCAAGCTTTCGCTGTGCCCGGAGACGACGGGTTCGATCCGTTTACGTCGTCACCAGGTTGGGTGAAGCGCTACGGCGACAGCCGGTTTGATCAGTTCGACGCGGCGGAGCGCATCGCGGAACGTTTCGACATCACCCGTGGCGACATGGAGGCGTTCGCGCTCGAGTCGCACCGTCGAGCGATCGCCGCCGCGGCCGAGGGCCGGTTCGATAACGAAATCGTCGAGGTCGCGGGCCTGCGCCACGATGAATGCCCGCGGGTTCCCGATGCGGCTCGAGTGGCGGCATTACGTCCGTTGCGTGAGGGCGGACGTTTGACCGCGGCGGTGTCGTGCCAGTTGGCCGATGCGGCGGCAATGCTGTTGATCGCCAGCGAGTCGGCGGTCGCCCGCTGGGGCCTCGACCCGTTGGCGCGCATCACGCACATGGATGTGAGCGCGTCGGATCCGCTGGAGATGCTGTCGGCACCGATTCCGGCGACAGAGCGGGCATTGCGTCGTGCCGGTCTCACAATTGACGACATCGATCTGGTGGAGAACAACGAGGCGTTTGCGTCGGTGGTGTTGGCATGGGAACGGGCGCTGGGCGCGGATCCGTCACGGGTGAATGTGTCTGGTGGGGCGATCGCTCTTGGGCATCCACTCGGTGCGACCGGTGCACGGTTGATGACGACAATGGCGCACGAACTGCACCGTCGGGGTGCGGGACGGGCGTTGCAGACGATGTGCGAACGGGGCGGCATGGCGAATGTGACGGTGATCGAACATGTGTGACGCACGGTCATGGTCGATGTTTTTGCGCGAGCGGGCAGCGCAGCGCTCCGGCGCGGGCGCCGGCGAGGCTCAGGTGTCGTCGACGGAGTCTTCGAGCACGTCGATGAGCGCGTCGACGTCGTTGGTCTCGCCGCCGATCAGCCACACCACGTCGCCATCGGCGATGTCGTCAGGGTCGCCGGGGGCGGGTCCGTTCCATGGGAAGATCGCATCGAGGGTGTAGCGGTCGACGCTGACGTCGGTGTCGGTGTCGGCAACAGGGGCCACCACCGCCAATTCGATTTCGGCATCGGGTGCCTGGTCCTGCAGGATGTCCATCAGTTCGCGGACCTGCATGGTGCCTCCTTAGGTGTGGGCGGGTCGGGCCCACTGTAAACCGGTCGCTGGTGGTGTCAGGGTTCGACGAGCCAGGCGTCGGCGTGTTCGAGCAGATACAGGCTCACCTGTTTGCAGCGCTCGAGGCTGCGCGCCACGGCGTCATCGTTGTTCAAGTACACGTCGGCGAGGTCGACGCTCATCCGAGCCACGATCGACAGCGACCGTTCGGGTGCGTCGGTGACGGTGGGAAATGAGTCGATCGCGGTGACTTCAACAGGGAGGTCCACACCGCCAACCCCGGCAATGTCGGTGGCGAGCACCAACAGGTCGGGTGGGCTGGGAAGGGGTGGCAGCGTCCATGTGAACAGCAGTGGGAAGGAGAATCCCTGTGGCGGGTCGTCGTCGACGTCGTCCATTTTCATGACGTCGTCTTCGAAACCCAGCAGGGCGCGGGGGTCGACATCAAGCGAGAGATGCAAGTCGATGGGGCCGGCACAGGCCTCTTCGGGGTGCAGGTCAACTTCCCAAAGTTGTCGTAGCGAGTAGGTCTCGACGAAGTGTCGTTCGTCGTGGACGTGAAACCCGCTGTCGATGGCCTGGCTCTTCACATCGGCGACGAACCCGGCAACGTCGATCACTGCCACGGATGGGACACTACCGTGATCTGACGTGACCCCTCCCAGCGACAACGGACATGCACCCACCGCGATGAGCGCCGACGCGGTGATGGAGGTGTTCGAACGTGCCGCCGATGCGGTAGCGGAGGTGCTGGCATCAACGAGTGATTGGGGGCCGTCGGGGCTGCGCCATAGCCAATATGCCTTTGATGTGACCGCTGATGATGCCTGCCGGGCGGTGCTGCATGGTGCGGGGTTGGCGGTGTTGAGCGAGGAGAGCGGTGTGACCGCCCCTGATGGGTCCACTGTGTCGGCCGACCGTCCGGTGGTGGTGGTCGACCCGGTGGACGGGTCAACGAACGCGTCACGTCAGGTGCCGTGGTATGCAACGGCGTTGTGTCTGGTTGCCGATGGCGCGCCACAGGTCGCGCTGGTGGCGAACCACGCGAGTGGCCATCGGTGGCGCGCGATTGCCGGTGGGGGAGCGACGCGTGACGGGGTGCCCATCTCGTCATCAGGGTGCGCCGAGATGCGCCGGGCGATTGTGGCGATGTCGGGGTTGCCATCACATCATTACGGCTGGGCGCAGTTCCGTGTGCTGGGTGCCTCGGCGCCTGACATGTGTCTGGTGGCTGACGGCACGCTCGACGCCTGGTGCGACATGAACAATGGGGGGCACGGTGTGTGGGACTACGCGGCGTCGGTACTGATCTGCACCGAGGCGGGTGCGGTGGTCGGTGAAGTGGAGGGCCGCGACCTGATTCATCTCGATCACACCGCGCGACGGTCACCAATGGTGGCAGCATCGGCGGATCTTCTGGAGGTGCTGGCCGAGCATCGTCGTCGGGGTCGCTGATGCCAGAAGGGCATACCATTCATCGGGCCGCTCGGTTGCAGCGCCGCCGTTTTGCTGGCGCGGTGCTGCAGGTCGACTCGCCGCAGGGCCGTTTCGACGCGGGTGCGCGCATGCTCGATGGCCGTGAACTGCTGGGGGTGGATGCTCTGGGGAAGCATCTGTTTCATCGCTGGGAGGGCGATGTGAGCGTGCATATCCATCTCGGCCTGTTCGGCAAGTTCAAGGTGTTTACCGATGTGGGTCGGGCACCGGCACCCTCTGATGGGGTGCGGATGCGCTGGCGCGGGGATGTGGGGGTCATGTATCTGTCGGGGCCGACGGCATGCGAAATCATCGATCCCGATGCTGAGGAGGCGTTGCGCGCGCGCATTGGCCCCGATCCGCTTGCGGTGCGCAACGGCGACGCCGATCGGGTGGTGACAACGCTGGCGCGCCGGCGAGCACCGATCGCGCAGTTACTGCTCGACCAGGCCGTCGTGGCGGGTATCGGCAATGTGTATCGCGCCGAGTTCTGTTTTCTTGCCGGTATCGATCCGCGCCGACCCGCCAATGAGGTGTCGTCCGACGATGCGCTGGCACTGTGGGAGATGTCGATTCGTCTGATGACCATTGGTGAGCGCATCGGTCGCATCGTCACGGTGGACCCGGCAGAGGTGGGCGCGGCCAAACCGGGTGATCTCGTTCGTGGCGACCGGTTGTATGTATACAAACGGGCGAGTCAACCGTGTCGCCGGTGCGCGACACCGGTGCGGTCGGCGATGCTGGCCTCGCGTCGGGTGTGGTGGTGCCCGACGTGTCAGCCCGGCTGACGCTGGCGTGCATCGACCACGTGCTTCATTGATGCCGTTGGGTGGCTCGGGTGTACATCTGCGTGTGGTGTGGTCAAGACTGAGCACATGGTCGACCCACGACCCGACGGTGCCAGCGGCGGTGATGCGCGCGCTGAGGGCCCAGTGGTGCTAGTGCGTCCCGCCCCCACGCTCACGCCGCGCGGTTTTGTTGGCCACCGGTATGAGCACACCTGGGTGATCAACCGTTCGCGTGATGTGGTGTGGGGCTGGTTGTGCGACCCGTCGACGTTCACCGATTCGCAGGTGTGGCCGTGGCGAGTGGAGTTCTTGAACGGCGCCGATGGCGAGACCGGGTTCATGACGGGCGTGTACAACGCCCATGTGGGGCCATTCACGAATTTCTCGGGTGTGTTGGGTGAGATTCGCGACAAGGAGTACCGCGATCTGCAGTACTTCTACGGCAGTTTTGCGATTTCGCCGGCCTTGTTCCGCCCGACCCGTCTGCAATTCTGGTTGGGCGACCACCCTGACGACCCGGGTGTGTCGGTCCTTCATCTGCGCCTCGATGCCGTGGTGCGTCGATCTGCGCGTGGGGTGTGGGGCTGGCTGATGCGCCGGTTCTGGGCGCGGTTCGGCCGGTGGTGTGAGCGCGCCACCCAATGACGGAGCCGTGACCGAGATGGTCAGTCGGTGGCGAGTGGTCGCGCGATGCTCAAGTCGTGCCCGGCAGGGTCGTGAATAGGGAAGTAGCGCTCGCCCCATGAGGCATCAGATGGGGGAGCGTCCGGCGGCCATCCGGCAGCCACCATCTGGTCATGCAGCGCGTCGACATCGTCGACGTGGATGATGGTGCGACCCCATCCGGTGGCAACGTCGTTGGGGGCGGCAACGCGAATCAGGTTGATGTGTGGCCCGTCGGTGCTGGCTGACATGGTGGTGAAATCGCTCTCGGGGCCACCGAAACTGATGTGCAGGCCCAGAGCGGTGTAGAACCCCATGGACGCGGCCATGTCAGCGGTGGTGAGCGTGACGGCGTCGATGCGGTGTATGCCGGCCATGGGGTCAGTTTCGCCGACAGTGTCGTGTGGCGCCACCGTCAAGGCGGCGGGGCGCCGGGTGAGGTGGAGCGATCACTGCGGTGTGTCGTGCCGTCGAAGGCGTCGAACAGCGTCGCGTGCAGGGAGGTAACACGGATATCTGTTGACGGCGATGGCGGCGCAATATTTGGAGTAGGACTGCGGCCGGTGGCCGTGTCGAAGAAGTAACTCTGTGGTGGGCCCACGATGCTCAGGTGATTTCACTTCGATGACGGCGGCGTCGGGAAGAAGCGATATTGCCTCCTGTTGGCCGGTGGTGGTGACGTCGGTATCGATTGTGATGCGTTCGCCGCGCGACGGCGCCACAAGCGTGATGCGCTGATAACTGAGAAATGTTGTGGTTCGCGGATGGGCATGATGGGGGATGAGGCCGTGACGATCGAGATGGGTGACGACCCATGCGTACTCGGCATCGTTGAGAGTGGCGGTGTGGTTGTTGCGGACTCGGCGTTCTTTGATGGTGCGGCCGCGGCCGCTGTGGACCTTGAGTTCCAACTGGGTGTTAGCGGATGCCGGATACTGCCGCGATCGAATCTTGAAACGTCGATGACGTCGTTGAACATGATGGCGAAACGACATCAAGTCATGATCGAAATAGATGTTGGAGTACACAAACGTACTGTCGGCGCCGATGGTGAGTTGGCTCCATAGTCCGGTGAAGCGAAGATCGTCAAGGATGGGACCGAGCGCATGACGAGCGATGACGTATTTCGTATCGACACGGTTGCGTAGCGCCGCCACAGCGTCCATCGTGTCGAGGCCGATCGGGGTAAAATGGCCTGCGGGAACGACCGGTGAGTCGACCATCACGGTGGGGTAGTTGAGTCGGGTTGCCGGCGTGCCACGGTCACCTCAAGGCGCATTGTGTCGCGTGCGAAGTCGATGTCGCGTACGTGCACGTCACGCACAGCGGCGCCAAGACGTTCGCTGATGTGAGCCACAAGGGCGGTGTCGTCGGTGATGACCCGGTCAAGCTCGATGCGTGTGGTGACCCACCGGTGGCTGGGGTGATGGCCGCCGCCGGCGTCGATCAGCAACATGACGCCGACGAGGATCGCCGCGAAGGTGCATTTCACACCGAAGTCCATACCTGAAAGCCCGCTCATCAAACCGAGGACGAGCGACACCATCGTGTACCCAATTTCAACTTGTCCGGATTCGTTGGATCTCAGCCGGACGATGGACAGCACGGCGAAGAGGCCGAAGCCGACCCCGATGTTGAGCGGAGCGGACGTGCCAAGTGCGGCGGCGACGGTGAACAAGCTGATGTTGAACGCCACATACCCAATGACTTGGTCCCAGCGGCGATGACGGCGGTAGTAGCCAACGAAGACGAGAATGCTGAGCGCAGCAAGGTTCATCGCCAGGTCACGCACGAGTTCGGCGATATCGAGTTGTGCCACGGCAACCTCCATCGGTGATCGGGTCGGACCGCCCTGTGGTGGGGCAACCTACACTTTGGGCGATGTCTGGTGATGTGATCTCACCAGCGGCGTTGGCTCGTCGGCTGGCTGTCGGGCTGTTGATGGTGGTGGGAGCGGCATGTTCCGCGTCGGGTACGTCAAATCGCGCCGGAACATTGTCGGTTGACATGGTGCCGTCGGGTGATGACGCGCCAGTGGCCACGACGACGAGTGCCGCGGAGCTTCCTGTTGTTGAGGTTGTCCGCCTCAATGAGGTGCATTACCACCCACCTCGCGATGCTGATCCGTTGGAGTTCGTCGAGGTGGTGAATCTGGGTGGCCAGCGTGTCAACCTTCAGGATTGGTGCATTGATGGAACCGGGTTCTGCTGGGAGGCGGTGACTCTTCTTGAACCTGGCGAGGCCGCCGTCGTCACGTTCAGCGCTGATGACTGGCGGTTATCGAATGGCGGCGAGACGGTGGCGCTCGTGGATGCGCTCGGTCAGCGTGTCGATGAGGTGACCTATTCCGATGATGGGGCATGGCCCACGGTTGCCGACGGTGGCGGCGCATCGCTGCATCGTGTGAGCGCTGGCACAGATGTGGGGTCGTGGCAGGCGGCGCTGCCAACCCCGGGTGTTGTGGCCGCAGGTGAGGGTGCGGTGGTCGTCGGTGATGTTGTGGTGACCGAGTTGTATTACCACGCTGTTGATGACGACCCGGCTGCGGCGTTCATTGAGGTGACGAATGTGTCGGCAGCGGCGGTTGACCTTCAAGGTTGGTGCGTGGTGGGAACACCAGCGTGTTGGGATGAGCCGACTGTGCTCGGCCGGGGTGAGGCGTTCAGCACCGATGGGTGGTTCGCCAACGGCGGGTTGTCCCGTTCGGGCGAGCGGTTACACCTGATGGATACCGCGGGCCGAATCCACGACACCGTTGTATACGAGGATCATGGCGACTGGCCTGCGCTGGCCGACGGGTATGGGTGGTCGCTATCCCGGCGTGATGTGACCGAATCGGGAGTCCTGGCAGGTAACTGGGATGCGGCTGTGCCAACGCCGGGGGTGTACGACGACACTGTCGCTGGCTCGGTCCGGCCGTTGTTCAGCGATATCGACTTCACCCCCTCGCCGTTGCCGGGTGACGAGTTAGCGATCACCGCAGCTGTGTCGGGTCTTGACGAGGTGCAGGTTCACTACCGCATCGATTTCGGCGATGAGGTTGTTCTGCCAGCTAACTACGACGGTGAGCGTGTTGACGTGACCTTGCCGGCAGCTGACGCTGGGGCGCTCATCCGGTTCCGGTTCGTTGGGGTCGCTGCGGGGGAGGAGCTTGCTCGGTGGCCACGGTTGGGCGATGGCCAGGTGTATGGCGGCACGGTCGTGGCTGATCTTGATGCCGATGCGACTGCGCTTCCACGGTTGCAACTGTTCGCCGAGGACGAGGTGTGGCAGGAAGCGCGGCGGAATACGCGCCTGCATGGAAACGAGGGTTATCCGGTGGTGCTCGCTTTTGATGGCGAGATCATCGACAACTCGCTCATTCGAATTAAGGGGAATCAGGCGCGGTCGAACACGAAGAAAAAGTGGAAGGTGATGCTGCCTGCCGGGCAGCACTGGGAAGCTGGCGGTCTGCTCCGGGCACCGGTCGATCAGTTTGATCTGCTGCCCGCGGCCACCGACAAGTCGTTTTCCCGCGAGATCTTGGTGTCGGACATGCAAGAAATGGCGGGCGGCTTGTCGCAGCAGGTTCTGCCGATGAGGGTTGAGGTCAACAACGAGTTCTTTGGGCTTTACATGTATGGCGAATCACCTGATGGTGATTGGCGTGACCTCATGGGGTTCAGCGATGAGGTGTATGTCTGGAAAGCAGAGATGTTGAGTTTTCTGCGCTCTCGCGACCTTGATCTCGATGCCGATACGTTTGCCCGGCATTACGAGCGGATCACGAAGGGCTGGAGAGATGACAACGATGAGCTTCTTCGCTCGTTGATCGACACGCTTGACACCTTGCAAGACCATGAGCTGGAAGAGTGGGTGTTTGCCAATATTGATGTGCCGCAGGTGGTGAACAGCCTCGCGGCAATGAGGATCGTTCAGCACAGCGAGTGGCAGCACAAGAACTATTTCGTGGCGTTTGACCCTCAAGATGGTCGGTGGCGGCTCATTCCGATTGATTTCGATTTGACGTTCGGTCGGTACTACGCCAGCCCCTGTAACGCCCGCTGCGACACGATCACGGCGTGGCCGTATCTGGATTATCCCGATGGCAATCGGCTTGCGCGTGCACTGTTGCGTAACGAGATGTTCCGGTCACTTGTTGATCGTCGAACGAGGGAACTGGCCGAGGTGTATCTGGCACCCGGGGTGCTGGAGCAGCGACTCGCTGAACTGCTCGATGTGATGGGTGATGACGCAGCTGATGATCGTGCACGCTGGTCGGTGTATGGGGAGCAGCAGAGCATGGGCCGCGCGCAAGAGTTGATGACCCGGTATTTCATTGAGCCCAAGCGTGAGATGTATCTCGGGGAGAACTCGAGGCTTCCCGATCCGCAGCCTGTTTCACCTGCGGTCAGCGTTAACGAGGTCGTCACCGACGATGCCGGGCAGGTGTTGCAGGCCACTCTTGTCAATCAGGAATCGGTTGCGGTGGACATGTCGGGACGCGTCATGCCTGAGATTGATGCGGTACTCCCAGCCGGCTTGGTTCTGCCGGCAGGGGGTTCGTGCGTGGTCGTGTTCGAACGGGTGCCGGTGACGGCGTCGCAGGTTGGCGAGTTCGTGGTGATGGCCCACCGAGTGGTTGATGCCGATGAGGATTGACGCTGTTCGCGCATGCCAGCCAAGCCTCGCTGTCATGGCCGATAGCCTGCAACAATCGGGCGCATAGCTCAGTTGGCTAGAGCGCTTCCCTTACAAGGAAGATGTCGGGGGTTCGAGTCCCTCTGCGCCCACCAGATAACCGCAGGTCAGAGGCCAAATCGGATCGACGGTGCCGTTGCCGTTTCGGCGTGGATGCTCTATTGGATGCTCTATCGACCGCAGATGACGCGCTGAACTGGCCGCACCAGCCCGACCGAAATCGAGCGTGATGCGACCAGTTTCAGCCCAGCCCAGGCAGGTTCCGACACAAGTCGTAGACCTTTCGGAGATATTGCAGACATTGGGGGCGGGGTAGTGCGGTTTTGAGAACTAAAAGCCTGCGCTGTCACACGATCGCTGGCTCCTCTGTTAGCTCAGGCCAGTACGCGGTGATCCGGTAGGTAGTCATGCCTAGCCGTTCGTCTACGACGGTGAGTTCGTCGCCCGCTATCGCTTCCCACGTTCGCACCATTGCCGGTGTGGCTGGCTTTAGACGCAGCTGATGGAACCGCAGCGACTTGGCCACCATTGGCAACTGGAACGTGAACCGGCTACTGATCCGGTTGTAGACCTCGTAGATGTGTGGCTGTAGGGCGCGGCTCCACGGAAGGCCGGCGCGGTGCGCTGCGACTGCGTGCAGCAGCTCTGTCGCGTGTGTGCTGAACACGACGCTGTTCGCGTGTTGCCATGCGCGTGCGTGAGCATCGCGGGCGGCTCTCAGCCGGTCGTCGGGGATGCGCTTCTGTTCGATCAGCGCTTCATAGCCGGGGAGTACGTCGGTGAGGGTCGGCTTACCGCCGGCGAGTGTGTTCTGAAGGAGCCGGTGTGCTTCGTCTTTGCGTCGGCTCTCCAACGTGGCCGATGCCAGGTGTGCCGAATCGCGTGCTTCGTCGTGCAGGTCGGCTAGTTGGTCGTGGGCTTTCAGAGCAGCTTTCAGATCGCTTCGGTCATCGGCGTGGTTGCTGGAGCACATTTCTGCACAAGCTCCACTGTTGTCGCTCGGTGATGGGCGGTCGAAGCAACTCTTTCAAAAACTTGTCGACAATTATCACCGGGCCCGGCAGAGGATTGCCGAGTCGCTGGGTGTTTCCGATGAGCGGGGCTTTGCCGCTCATGTTCCTTTGGCGATTGATCCAACTCCGCAAGGTCTTGCGATGAGTGCTCGTCGAGCATCTCGTTGGATCGGTATTGCTCTCTGATCTCACCGCTCTCGATTGTTCCGGCGGGGTGTTACGCAACGGCTGTTGATTCGAGTGCGTTGGCCGCAACCTGTCGGATGTCGACGTCGTAGTTGTCGACCATTGCGACGTCGAGTGGGTCTATGCCGTAGATGGCGTTGAGCCAGATCAACGTTCCGGTGTCTTTCGCAAGCAGGCCGGCGTGACCTTTTTCGTCGGTGAAAATCGATGTTGCTCGTGGCCCGATGAGCGACTCAATCTCTGGAAGTGCTCCTTGTTCGAACATTTCTCGAAGTTCGTAGATTGCGGCACCGTGGTAGAAGGTGAAGACGTCTGCGCCTCCAAGGTTTGCGCTGAGTTGTTCAGCGAATGCTTGAAATGCCTGGTAGCCGTCGTCGGTCCGCTCTCGATGCTCGGCCGTGTCACTGAAGCTCCTTGGAAAGTCGACCCATGGCATTGCGAGGCCGATTCGTGTGTCGGGGTTTTGAGCGAGCGCGTATTCAGCGATTTCCAGTTCGGCCCAACTTTCGGTGACTCCGCTGTTCAACAGTTCTTTTGAGCAGCAGATCATGACGAGGACGTCAACGGTGCCGGTGTCAAGCTCGGCTTTGATCTTGTCTTGAACCCTTGGGGCTTCCCACATTGCTTGTGGAGCTCCTTTTTCTCCGCCGCGGGACACGATGAGCTGGTTGTGTCCTTCGATGCCAGCGAGGTCGGCTGCTGCTTCCATGTTTTCGGCGAATGGCCGCCCGAAGCTGTGCCCCATGTAGAGGACCTCAAGGCCTTCAGCTTCGGATGATGAGTCGGCTTCATCAGTGACTTCTTCAACGGCACCAGATGCGGTCCCGGCCTGGTTTTCCTCCGAGGAGTCGTCGACAGCCGGTTCATCAGCGGCTTCATCGAGTTCGGGTTGAGGTGGGTCTGGCTGAACTTCGATGGAAGGAACAGTTGATTCGGTGACGTGAACTTCGGTTGTCGTCGGCATTGAAGCGGTAGAAGTTGTTTCACTCGCAAGCCCGTCTTGGTCTGTGGTCGCACAACTAGCGGTTACTAGCGCTGCAAAGGTGAGGCCAGCTAACGCTGCACGGGCGGACGATTTTGAGGCTGCTTTCGACATAGCCCAATAGTTCGACCGAAATGTAAGAGAATTTCTTTCTCAGGAAAGATGGAGGTAAGAACTTCACAAGAAGGATGAGGTCACTAGTTCGATTCTTGTTAGCCCCACCACGGCGGCCCTGACGGGCCGCCGTTTTGCTGTCCGGACTCTGCAACAGATGTGGCGTCGCGCGCAGTTCGGGTTGGTGTTTTGGAACCCCGCAGAATTTTTCTCCGAGAAAAGTGTGAGAGGTCATCGGTTGGGTGCTCTGGACCGGTGTACGGCACAACCGCCGTATCCGACACAGGGAGATAATCCAATGAACACTTTCCGTTTCACCACCGCCATCGCCGCGACCGCTATCGCTGGTTTTGGTTTCGCTTCCGGGACTGCATCCGCTACCGACATGTGTTGGGGCGTCCGCGCTGACGGTATTCCGTATGAGTATCCATGCCCCGAACTTCCGGAACTGCCTGAGTACGAATTCGACTTTGGTGGCGGACACGGCTGGCAGCCCGGAGATGGTCTTCCCGGTGGCACTGCAACCGGAGAAGAGCCCGCCGAGGAACCCGCTGCCGATGAGCCCGAGATCTGTTACATCCAGACCGAGTTCGGTCCGTTGCCGTATCCGTGCCCGGAGGACAGCACGGACGATACCGACCCGGATGGTGTTGATCTCGGTGATTACGAGTTGATTCCGGTTCCTGGCTACGAGTTCCCTTTCCCGGGGAGCGGATCCGGTTCTGGTGATTCGGATGCTCCCGCGGAGGAGCCCGCCGCCGACGAGCCCGCCGATATGCCGGAGGCTCCGGCCGAGGAGCCTGCAGATGAGCCGATGGATCCGGTCGTCGACGACGAGGAGCCTGTGGTTGAGGAGCCCGTGGTTGAGGAGCCTGTCATCGTGGAATCTGCCCCGGAGGCGCCTGCTGAGGAGGACACTGTGGCAGAGGCCGACGTGATGGAGCCGGCGGATGAGGCACCTGCAGTTAGCGAGGAGCCTGCTGGTGAGGCTGACGCGCCGGTCGCGGAGGCCGCGGTTGCTGATACCGCGGCTGTTGATGAGAGCGATTCGATGGCAAGCGATGACGATGTGATCGTGCTCAGCGGGTCCACCAATGGTGAGACCATCACGGTGCAAGAGACGATCATCGGGACGTTCACCCCGGCTGAGGATGCGGGCACTGTTGCCGCACCGGTCAACAACAGCTCGGTGTCGCAGAGCGCATCGGTTGATCGTGCGGTCGAGACGGCCGTGGAGACCGCGGCCGAGGCCCAGTCGGACACCGAGGTACCGCAACTGCGAGTGGTGGACGGCACCGAGGTGTTCGCTGACCTCGCTCTTGATGCGCCGGCCGCGGACGATGCCGACGAACTCAGCGATGACGATGCCAACAGCGCCGGTGGCCGGGGCATTGGCACTCTGATCGCCGCCCTCGGGTTGCTGGTCCTCGGCGGTGGCGGCGCGACCGCTGCTGGTGTGAAGGTGCTGCGTAACCGCGACTGATCACCACCTGACCTCACGGTCTCCCTTACGGCCCGTCGGCTCACCCTCGAGGTGGCCGGCGGGCCATCGGGCGTTACGGGG
>Ga0181558_10001961_pt1 | contig 19711 bp, 10 predicted proteins | sample 011ome_22_FD_133754 | JGI IMG/M metagenome (GOLD analysis project Ga0181558, IMG submission 133754) | Coastal salt marsh microbial communities from the Groves Creek Marsh, Skidaway Island, Georgia - 011507BT metaG (megahit assembly) | ecosystem: Environmental > Aquatic > Marine > Intertidal...
CGTTTTATAGTCTCAACGATATGGCGTTTTTAGCCTCGAAGATGTATAAAGAGTCGTCCAAACCAGTGGTTCCGGGCGTGGGTTCGGTCATTCTCATCCCGGACCGCTACCTCAAGGTTGGGGCCGCGCGCCACTCTCTGGTGCCGAGCGACGCGCCGCTCAACGTTGCGTCGCTCAATGCGAACGCTCGGGTTCCGAAAGACATGCGTGAAAAAGGTTCGAGTGCAGTATCGCCAAGGTTTAAGGAACTTGCTGAAGATGTCAACAGTCTACTCAGATTGCATCCAGAGAATTGTTGTACTATCCTCGTCGACGCGCCGATAACACTCGGCGGGGACGTCCAGCACTTGATTTACGCTTTTAGCGAGTTTGAAGAGTCTTTTTGGCATAGAATCTTCGTGTTGACGAAGAGCACTTCGTGTCCGACGGCAAGTACGTCATCCGCCGAACTCGACTCGGGGCAACTTGAGTTGATCGCAGCCGCGGACTGGCGGGACACCAGCCGAAAGTCGCTTGGCGTGGTGACGTGCAGCGTCTCATCATTGATGCACACGCTCAAACAAGCGCCGGCGAAGCTTGATCACTTCGACGCCGACGTTGGCAAATTTCTAACCTGCTTACACTACGAGCAGTACGTGGCCAAGCATCGCGGCGAGGGACACGTTCGCCACGTCACCATCTCGACTGACTTGCCTGACTCGCAGCGTGAAGGCTTGGTGTCGCCTCGCGACGTCGTCGTTTCCGGTGAAGTTATCGTTGAGTCGCAACTCCGCGACGAAGTAACAAGAGACATCTTCGTCGCCTCTGTTGGAATGCAGCCCATCCAAGCCGAATCAAAGCAACGAGGTACGAAACAGCGGGTATTCTTTCCACCTGATGTATTGAGGAAGATTGCGCGACATCGCGTGGATCAATGGACTCTCTCAGAAATGAAGCAAGATACTGATGACGATGAAGCTACCGATGAAGACGACGCTCAACCAGGCGACGTCAATATCGACGTCGATGCTCAAGATGAAGAAGATGAAGCGCACGCCGCCGCCGCCGCCGCCGACGCCGCGGACGACCCGCCGCTCGTCCATGCGGCGCCAATACCTGAGACGCTTTTTGACTTCGAGCCTGCACCACAGGACGAATCCCCATCGTGGGGTGATATGAGTGAAACCGATTTGGCCGATTTGGCGTCGACGTTGACATCAGAAGCTCGCGGCGCTTAAATGTCCCATCCCGTCGTCTTGGTACCGACACGCTATAGATGATTGAACCAAAACATCAAAAGCAATCGCTGATACATTGTAATGAGAACATTTGAAACGACGTTAACCACAATCAACCTCGCCACGGGCAAAAAACAACGCGCGGTAAACAACCAGAAGACGGTGATGAAGGCGTCAACGACGCTGCCCCGACCGTAAACCACGCGCCGACGGCGGCGTCGGCGTCGGTATCGACGCAGCGCAGCGACGATAACACCTTGCTCACACGTTCCAAACACGTTCCAAAACGCGTTCATTCTCGTTCTCAAGACACACACTGGGCGGGACGCACGTCGACGGGCGGCGCGTAATCTTCAACAAACAAACAAACAAACAAACATCATCCTCAGCTTCACCTTCGACCCACCGGCACATCCAGCGCGTCTCCTGTGTCATCTGACGGTGCGTGCGCATCAACGATAGTATCGTGCACCTGTTCGCGCGCTTCATCCGCGGCGACAGCGCGTGCGTCGACGATTTGACGCCCTCCAGCGCCGCGCGATTCAACTTGAACACCAGTTCTGAGTCACAGAACCGTCCGGCATGAGCCGCGCGACGCGCTTCACGACCCTCTGGCGCGCCTCGCACACGCCCAACAATGCATGTGACACGCGCGCGTCTTCAAACCCGCGTCTTCAAACCCGCACCCGCGCGTTGAGGGCGCGCATGCACGCGCGATGACCGTCGTCGATCGCGCCCCAACGCGTGCACTCGCATGCCCATCCCCGCGTCGCCGCGCGCCGGGTGTGGCCGTCTCAAGGCGCGAACGCGCTCTACGACGCGCCGTCGTCGCCTCGTGGCGGGCGTATGCGGCGTCGACTGGCGCGCGTCGTAGAGCGCGTCGCGCCCATGCCCCCCGTAAGCGGTCATCGGTCATCGGTCATCGGCTGTCAATCAGGGCTCGTCGCGCGGCTCATGATGTGGCTCCATACGGTATTCTCTTGACCCGCTCGTCCCTGGTCATGAACGGTCGTTTTGCGTTTTAAATATCTCCACGCGTGCGACGAGGCACACGGCTGCGCGCCGCGACGCGACGGCGCGCACACCGCGCGCGCGTCACACGTGCGCGCGAGAGAGCGCGAACACACACGCACCGCGCGCGCGAGTGCGAACGTGCTCAGGCCGCACATCACACGCCACGCACCGTTCGCGCGGCGCACACCCGTGACGAGGCGCTCGATCGCATCGTGATTGCGCCATCGCATTTCAAAGGTCGTTAGGACGATGCTGCGGTCGACGACGATCGCGCCTCGCGTGAGGTCATGCGCGAGCGCGACGACGCGATCACGCGCGCGTACACCGTCACGGGATGTGCGACACGTGTGTGCGAGCGCTCGCGGGGCGATTCGCGCGGTGCGCGCGGTGGCGGGTGACGCGCCGGCGCGCGCGCGGGAGGGCGATGATTACTTTGCGACCATCGAGATCGACACGTCGAGCGACGACGCGTATACGATTATTTCGATACGCGATGCGCCGAATAAGCCTGGGACGTTGCGCGTGATATCCACTGCGTTGGCTGATTTGGGGTTGAATATTGAAAAGGCGGTGGTTGACGCGAGCGATAGCGGGTTGAAGGTTTCGGATTGCTTCTACGTCACCGACGCCGACGGCGGGAAAGTTGTGGACGCGGCGGATGTGGAGAATATCAAAATTTGTTTGACGATGATTTTGAAGGCTCATTTTTCGCATGGGAGTGATTTTGCACGACCGGATGGGCAGGATGATCGACGGTCTGTGGCGCAAGGTGGCGGGGACGAGGAACGCCGACAGCACTCGTTGTTGTACTCGTTGATGGATCGATACTTGAAGAACGACGTCATGTCTGTGCAAGAGTCGATCGTGAATCACGTCGAGTATACGATGGCGAGAAATAGATATCAATTTGATGATTTTGAGGCGTACCAAGCCGCGTCTTTTTCCGTCCGCGATCGCTTGATCGAGAGTTGGAACGATACGCAACAACACTTTCGTGACAAGAGCCCGAAACGCGTGTACTACCTTTCCATGGAGTTTTTAATGGGTCGTTCTTTGTTGAACTCGTTGCACAACTTGGACATCAAGTCAAATTACTCCGAAGCATTGCAACAGCTCGGGTACAAGCTCGAGATTTTGGTCGAAAAAGAGCGCGACGCCGCGCTCGGGAATGGAGGTTTGGGTCGCCTTGCGTCGTGCTTCCTCGATTCCATGGCCACTGAAGATTTGCCAGCGTGGGGGTATGGCATCCGCTACCAGTACGGTATGTTCCAACAAACCCTGCACGATGGTTTCCAGCACGAGCACCCCGATTACTGGCTCAACTTTGGTAACCCTTGGGAAATCGAGCGACCGTATATTACATACCCAGTCGGTTTCTATGGCGGCGTGACGATCACCGAGTCAAACGGAGTGAAAAAGTTTGATTGGGTTCCGGGTGAGAGGATCAGCGCTGTGGCGTATGACAACCCCATTCCGGGTTGGAACACGCCAAACACGATTAACTTGCGATTGTGGAGTGCCAAGCCGTCGAGTGAGTTTGATTTGGAATCGTTCAACACTGGCGATTACGTGCAGGCGATTTTAAGTAAGCAACGCGCGGAGACAATCTCATCCGTGCTCTACCCAGACGATCGCACGTACCAAGGTAAAGAATTGCGTTTGAAGCAGCAATATTTCATGGTTTCGGCCACGCTTCAAGACGTCATTCGTCGCTACTTGGTCAATCACACGAGCTTTGATGAGTTCCCGAATCAAGTCGCGTTGCAATTGAACGACACGCACCCAACCATCGGTGTCCCAGAGTTGATGCGCTTGCTCATGGATGAGCACGGCCTCGGTTGGACGAAGTCCTGGGACATCACCTCAAAGGTTTTTAGTTTCACCAATCACACCGTACTTCCCGAGGCACTCGAGAAGTGGCCAATTGCGTTGGTTGAGAAGGTGCTTCCGCGTCACATGCAAATCATTTACGATATCAACTGGCGATTCGTTCAAGAGCTCAGAGGTGTTCTCGGTGATGACTACATTCGCATTGGCCGCATGAGTATCATCGAGGAAGGCACTGGCGAGAAGATGGTACGCATGGCACACCTCGCCATGGTTGCGTCACACACCGTGAATGGCGTCGCTGCGATTCACAGCGAACTCATCAAGACGACCATTTTCAAAGACTTTTACGAGTTGATGCCGGAGAAGTTTCAAAATAAGACAAACGGCGTGACTCAACGTCGCTGGCTTGCGTTTTGCAACCCGAAGCTTCGCGATTTGATTTCGAAAACGCTCGGGGACGACGTTTGGATTCGTGAGTTGGACATGCTCAAAGGTCTCGAAAAGTACGCCGACGACGTTGAGTTTCAATCGGAATGGCGCGCGATCAAGCATGCGAATAAAGAGCGATTAGCGGAATTCATTCAGCAAAAAACTGGGACGGTTGTGAACCCCAACGCTTTGTTTGACATCCAAGTCAAGCGTATTCACGAGTATAAGCGTCAGTTGCTCAATGTTTTGTCAATCGTGCACCGGTACAACGCCATCAAGGCGGCGACGCCAAAAGAGCGCGAGAACATGGTACCGCGCGTGTGCGTGATTGGTGGTAAAGCGGCCCCGGGTTACGACATGGCAAAGCGTATCATCAAGCTCGTGTGCTCGGTTGGGGACAAGGTGAACAACGATCCGGATGTCGGCGATTTGCTCAAGTTGGTGTTCATTCCGGATTACAATGTCAGCAGCGCTGAAATTATTGTCCCGGGTTCTGAACTTTCGCAGCATATTTCTACCGCCGGCACCGAAGCCTCGGGAACATCAAACATGAAATTTGCGATGAATGGCTGCTTAATCATCGGCACCATGGATGGGGCAAACGTGGAGATTGCCGAAGAGATTGGCAAGGAGAACATGTTCATCTTTGGCGCGAATGCAACTGAGGTGCCTATTTTGCGCGCGGAACGATCGAGATTCAAGCCACCACCTGAGTTCGACGCAGTAGTGACACAAATTCGTTCCGGTGCGTTCGGATGGGCTGAATACTTTGCCCCAGTTTGCGACGCCGTGCATGGCGGGGCCGACTATTACTTGCTCGCCAACGATTTTGCTGACTACTTGCGAGCGCAGCAGCTCGTCGATGCTACGTACCAGGACGAGGCTAAATGGACGAAGATGAGCATCTTATCTACCGCAGGTTCTGGCAAATTTAGTTCTGATCGTACCATTCGCGAGTACGCCAAGGAAATCTGGGGCATCGAGCCGTGCAGGCGACCTTCGCCGTGAACAGTCGCCGTCTCTGTCGCCGCTGCAGCGTGCGACGAGCGTGACTGACGCTTTTTTATACAAAGCGTTCATCCACCGCTGTCACCTTTCATCTGATTCCCAAATAAAACAACACATTGTACGCGCGCTTCGCATTTTTGTAATTATTATCGTCACGCTCTGTCTATAAAGCTTATCAACCGAGTCAACGCGACAGTTAGAAATTTCGGACGAAATAATCCTTTCAGTCCAAGTGATCACATTCGCCACACACCGCGCCTCGCGGGATGATTCCGGACCTTCTGCTCGCCCTCTTGGGCATACCTGGGGATGTTTTCGTTCGTGACGCAAAGACGTGCGCGCTCACCGTCGCGAGCGACATTGATTTCATTTCTTCAACCGAGCGCCAACGCTTCAACGCTGTGGTGCGCGTGGGGACGTCCTATGCCGTGCTCGAGCGCACGATCGCGCAGTGCATGGATACCGCGCTCGAAGACGCGCACGGGCACGTATTCCGTCGAAGTGTTTATCGTCGCGCGCTGGCTAGGGCGTTGAAGGATGAGTTGAGCGCGTACGAGGGGAAAATTTTAAAACTTGAACAAGACGCGTTGCGTGGCGCGAGCGCGTCTTCCATGGTGAGCACGATCGAAAGTGCGCTCTATGGCGATGATGTCGTGTTGAGAGCATTATGTGAGAGTTTTGAGGGCGTCTTCGAGGATGAAAATGTGATTGGGAGCGACGTGATGCGAGCGGCGAGAGACGCTTGGTTACGCGCCGGGCATCCGGAAGCTCGAGAGGCGTTTGAGCGAGTGTATTGGAAGGTGACGCAGGTGATGATGCAACAAATGTTAGGGTGGTGCGCGTATGGAACGATTGTGGATCCATGTGAAGAGTTTTTCGTGAAATCAGTGGCGGATGGAGACAATAGTGACGACGCGGATGGGAGCGGTGTTTGGCATAAGAGCCATCGAGTGGCGTTGGAGCGATTGCCGCCTGCCGTCGAGCTCGAAACCGCAGAGGCTATTTCATTCATAGGTCGCGGAGTGAGAATTTTAACGCATCCGACGAAAGGAGAGAGCGCTTCGGGACGGTTTGATGCCGATACATACGCCAAGACAACGACTGCGCGTATTCGTAAATTAGCCGCCGCGGATGCGTTCGAGCCGCGCGAATTTGAAGCCGTTGTCGAGGTTTTGCGTGCTGAAATCGCTAGAGCGTTAGGAAAAGTATTGCTTGACGACGCAAAGTTGGTCACGCATTTGAACACCATGCGAAGCTTCTATTTTCTAGGCAAGGGGGATTTGTTCTCCATGTTTCTGGATGACGCACGGAATTTGCTGGCGCTGCCACCAAAGCCCGGGAGCGCCAGCCGCGATTTGGCGACACCATTCGCGCTCGCCGTGTCGAGAGGTATTCTAAAGGAAGACAGTTTCACAGAAACGTTCAGGTTGTCGTATTCATCAGTGCTCACGCAAGATGCACGAGCGTCATCCTCGGCGACGGCGCCTTCGCCAACGAGTGCGTTTGCTCCGCGCGTGCGAATTCCTGAATATGATGCTTGGGATGGCATCGACCTCGAATGTGCTGTGCCGTGGCCGATGGGCATCTTCTTAACCGAAGAATCTCTGGATCGGTATCGAACGATATTCAGATATTTGTTCCGGTTGAAGCGCGTGCAGTACGATTTGCAGGATGTCTGGGTGCGCTTGCGCCGAACAGACTTGAAGTTTACGCTTCGATTGCGCCATTCCATGGCGATGTTGATCGAAAATTGGCTGACATACATCCAAGTGGATATCATCGAGGTCGAGTTTCAACAGATGCTTGCCGTCATTGGTTCTACTACGGATTTTAACAAGTGCACGTTGGCGCACCGCGAGTATTTAGCCACCGTCATGGCGCAATCCTTCCTCGATGTCGGCTCCATCACAAGTATCTTTGAAGACATTTTCGCCCTCACGCGCGAGCTGTGCGTAACGTGCGTGAATTATGCTAACGGTCAAGGCTTACCCGCGGATTGGGATGACCGATCTGCTTACTTACGTCGGCAGTTCGATAAGGAAAGCGCGGAATTATTCGACTCGCTCCGCTCGACGCACACGCATACGCGAGCGCGGAATTTCCTGCTACGCTTCAATTTTAACGACCATTTCGATGGCGCGCGCTCTGAAACCTTTGCATCGCGTTTTGAATCTTTAGAAATGTAATTTTATCATAGGCTCACACGCGGTTGTGAAGACGCCGTGTCTCCAATCCCATACGAACCGCAAACGTCGTCCCCTTCCGGCGCGCGATGAGTGGATAACATCGTCACTTCTCTCCATCGTCACTTCTCTCCATCGTCACTTCTCTCCAGTCATGTCTGCGACGTTCGTCGCCAAATCGCTCACGCACGTCGCGCAACAACACGCGGCACGCGCGAACGCACACGCGCGTTCGAACGCGCGCGCGCGCACGATTGCCAACGCCGGTACCGGTCGATTTATCGTCGGTGGTAACTGGAAGTGCAATGGTAACCTCGCCTCCGTGCGCTCGCTCATCGCCGAGCTCAACGCCGGGGATATCGTGGATAACGTCGACGTCGTCGTCGCCGCGCCGTTTTTGTACATTGATGAGGCGAAGAGAACGCTGAAGGCGCCGATTGAAGTGAGCGCGCAAAACTGCTGGGTTGGTGAGTAATCTTTTCTTTCTCTCTCGCGTGTGCGACAGCGTTCCGGTACATGACAGACGCGCGACTAACACACGTGTGTACACGTAAATTTTAATGAGCAGAGGACTTTTTCGATCCCACGCATCACTACGACAGTCAAACGGGTGCGTTCACTGGGGAGGTGAGCGCAGAGATGCTCGAGGACATGAAAGTCCCGTGGGTTGTTTTGGGTCACTCTGAACGCCGTGCGCCGCCGTTTAATGAATCGAATGAGTTCGTCGGGAAGAAAGTGGCACATGCCCGCTTCCATGGATTGAGTGTGATTGTGTGCGTCGGTGAAACGCTCGAACAGCGTGAAAGCGGTCGTGCGTTGGAGGTTATTTTTGAGCAGTTGCAAGCAATTGCGGATGAAATTGACGATCGCGAGCACTCGTCTTGGGGTTCCCAAGTCGTCATCGCGTACGAGCCTATTTGGGCTATCGGTACTGGAGTCGTAGCGACTCCTGAGCAAGCGCAAGAAATTCACGCTGGTATTCGCCAATGGCTTGCGGATAACGTATCGGAAGAAGTCTCCAAGGCAACACGCATACAGTACGGTGGGAGCGTGAACGCTGAGAACTGCGTCAAGCTGGCGCAGTTCTCGGATATCGACGGGTTTCTCGTCGGCGGTGCTTCCTTGGACGGCGATGCGTTTGTTAAGATCTGCAACTCGAGTGCTGTGCACTATAAAGCTGTAGGCCGACTCTAACTTACTTCTTCAAAGTGCAGTTGCGCATGGATTGTTTCGTTGTTTGCAGCGGGTTGTTTTCAATAATATAGAATCTCGTCGTATTCAAATTCCAACTCTAAGGTATTCGAGCGCGTATAGAGCGTGAAGTGCCACGCCCGTCGTCAAGACATTTTCATCCAAAACATACTCGGTGCTATGTAACGGATGTGTTGCACCCGCAGTCGCGTTGTACGCCCCCAACCACATCATCACGGATGGGAACACTTCACCAAAAAATGAAAAGTCCTCCGCAGGCATCACCGGGACGACGCTTTTGATGCTTTCCTCACCAAACATATCGCTCGCGATGCGCATCGCTAACGCCGCCGCCTTGGCGTCATTTACAGTGGGCGGGTAAGGGATACGTTTTACGCCGTTCCATTCGGGCTCAAACGACGTGGACGCCGTGCATCCATGTGCTGCGGCAACCGCTTGCACCATCTCTATGATTTTATCCTGGAACTTGATGAATGTTTTAGGATTGAGCGCTCGAAGCGTCCCTTGCAAATTAGCCGAATCCGCCATGACGTTGCTCGCCGAACCCGCGTTGAACACCGTGACACTGATAACCACCGAGTCCAACGGATCAGTTAACCGACTCACGAGCGTTTGCAACGCAGTAACCACCGCACTTCCTGCGACAACGACATCTACATTATTGTGCGGCACCGCGGCGTGGCCGCCTCGTCCCGTAATGTTAACATCAAAACACCCCGACCCAGCCATGATGGTACCGCCTCGCGTGCCCATCGTTCCACTCGGCATTTCCGGATACGGCCAATTATGCAATCCGAACACGCTTTCGAGCTCAGGCTTCATCATCAATAACCCGGTGCTTCCATCGCTCGGCGCCAACATTTCCTTGGCGCCGGCGCCGCCCTCCTCGGCGGGTTGAAATATCAATCGCACCACGCCCGGAAACGTCTCGGGATCGGCGTCATACTTGGCCTTTAAAATTTTTGCTGCGCCAAGCAGCATGGAGACGTGCCCATCGTGTCCGCACGCGTGCATGACGCCTTCAATTTCACTCTTGTACGACGACGCCGTCGCCTCTGTGAGCGGCAACGCATCCATATCCGCGCGTAGCCCAACCGCCTTCGCGCCCGTGCCGATCGTGCCAACCACCCCGGTGGCGCTGACGTACTCGTACGAAATTCCAAGCGCCGTGAGTTCGCGCGTGATTACGTCTCGCGTGCCGTGCTCGCGCCACATGAGCTCGGGACTTCGGTGCAGTTGGCGCCTCAGGTTGACGACGTAATCTTTCACGCCCTGCGCGGCGGCGAGCACGGCGTTGGCGTCAGCCGCCTTTGTGATGGTGTGCATGTGCGCCGTCGTCGTCGCGCCGGTGGAGTCATCGACCGCGAAGACGCTCGGTGCGAGCGCGCATAGAAGCGTGAGCCAGCAGAGGGCGAGGAGCGCGCGAGGCATGTCGACGTGTGAGGTGCGCGCTCGTTGAGCTATGGATGTGCTGCGCTAGTATTATAGAATTTTCGCAAATTATGCTATGCGTCGATGATGCGCAACCTATCCACGGGGGGCATTGGAATTGCACGAGGGATCGACGCGGACGTGGGCATGGGCACGTCTTGTACAGGACTCGGCGCTGGCGTCGTTGCGGCCGCTGGTTTTGCTACGAATGCCGGCGCGACGGATGCGACTGCGCCGGATGTCGTGGTAAACGCACCAAGTTTCCAGTAGAATGCTAGAAGCATCAGTGTCACGGGCCAAACTAATTCGAACGTAGGGCTCGATGCGCAAAACGAGCAAATCGCGTAGACGCATTTTGACACGGTGTATACGAGCGGAAACACGTACGTGCGCAGCATTGACCGTATGGCTAAAAAGATGTGACCACCCGGCGTGGCAACGATGGCAATATCTGCATGCGCCTCATCATCTTCATCGTTTCTTTCATCATCTTCGAGAAATGCTGGCATTGAGGCGTTGATGGGCGACACGTCGCGGAGATTGGCATAGTCATGCGTCTCTGAGCGCGCACCGTCGTGACGTGTTCGGAATCGACTACGGGCCGGCATATCACCTGCAACAGAAGACGCGCGCCTATTCCGAATGCCTCTTACTTCACCTCCACCATCGATACTATACACTGACGTGCCATCGTCAGAGTATTCATCCAATCGGCTAAGAACGTCACCCAAGTCGCTTTCGTCGTCGTACACGCTACCGTCTACTTGGTTCATCGCTTGCAGCCACCGTTGGGTGGCAATTTGTCTTGAAGCCTCTGAGCGCGCCAACTCGTCTTGTACGGTATGAAGCTGCTCTTCCAAGTGTGCGCGCCGCATGTTTTCATCAGCCAACCAAACGATGAAACGCTTACGCCCTCCGATGCGCGCGTCGTCCTCATCTTCGTTTTCATTTTGTCCAAACTGGAAACGCATCTCATCAACAATACCAGACATTGCATTTTCCACGATTGCACTCAGTTCGTGGTTGATTGCATCGGTAACGCTCAAAATCACTTGCTCGCCTTCTTGCTTACTCGACTGCAGCGCAGGTGAATCCATGGCGCGCGTCAAGGCAGAATGTACCGTCTCCATAACAAGCTTCTCAACTTTGCCTTCCCAAACACGAACCGCAGCTGTTGTGCGTTCGAGTGGAGTACCACCAGGGGCTTCGGTTGCCTCAGATGGAGCTTCACTTCGAGCACGACTACGCAACGATGCGTCGTCATCATCGTCGTCTGGATGCGTTTCCATCACCTGCAATAACGCCGTTCTGAGCTCGCCGATGATATCTGCTGCTTGAGACAACTTCATTTCTTGCTCCCGCACGGTTGCCTCGGCGTCTTCTACCCTTCGCCGGGCTTCGTCGCTTTCATTTCGCGCGTCTCCCAACGTGCGCTCAACGTCGCGTTCGTACGCCCCTAATTTTTCCTCTAAAGCTCGACGTTCACGACGTTCCAACTCAACCATCTCAAACAACTCTTGCACAGTCTCGTCTACGTCATCTTCGTCATCACTGTCACGCCGCTGCTTCGATGTAGTCGCCAACGCCGCTCCGAGCTCGCGCGCCAACCGCTCATTTTCCTCAATCAACACCTTATTCTCCCTCTCCTTTTCCTCAACCGCCCGTCGCTGTTCGGCAACCTCAATCTGCGCTTGTGCATATCGCTTTACGCGCTCGCGTTCACTCGCGAGTGCGGTATCACTCGATGTGCTCGTCGTCGCGCGCTTGAGTGCCTCCTCCGCCGCGCGCGTGCTCTCAATCACATCCTCCACGCGCACGTACGCCCGCGTCGTCGACGTCCCTTTCGCACCGGCGCCACGCGCGACATCCTTACCCGTCTTCCGTTTCCCCGCCGTCGCCGTCGCCGTCGACGACGATGGCTTACTCCTCGACGACGAATGCTTTGCCGCGCTGCGATGCGTCACGAATGGATACCCCGCATTCGCCAACGTCGGCGCGCGCGTGACGCGGTCGACGCCCTCAGCGCGGGCGAATATCGTACCGTCATCGTGCGAGCCTCCGGAGCTGGACGCGGGCGCGCGCGGGGGCATGGCGCGCGCGCGCGACTGACGCGCGGCGTCGGATGGACGCGCGCCATCGTGTCCGTTTGGCCCGTTACATATGATAAACCCAAAACCTCTATTACTTGTAACAAATACGAACCACATAGTCTTAAATGTAGTTCAGTATGAAACCCATGTTGGGATTCACGCCGCCGCATCGCTGACGCCATTGCGCGACGCAAACGGTGGACGAGTGGCGACGATTCAACCAAAATCGCCTGAGAATACAATCGTTAGAACTTGATCAAGGTAATACTTGCGAAAAGGACCACCCTGTCGACGTGCGTGAAGGTGTCGTGCGCTGTTTTCAGTCGAAAAAGCGCGAGTCATCATCATCATCATCATCGAAAACCTAGAGAGGTTTTTGTGACTTTCTTTTTATTTAAGACGCGCCCCGTGTGAGGTTGCGTATCGTGCGATATGGCGTATCCAACGTTATCCGGCAATGAATCTATATCCGTCGTGGAATGCACGACGGTGTTCTTTTTACTTGTGGCTATCGTCGCGGCGTTGCGCGAGGGCGGCAAGTGGTTGACGCCGCAAAAGTTTTGGGAGAACATTAAAACGCCAAACGTGCATTGGTTATCGGCCAAGAACTCGCTTCCGTGGCAACAAATTGGGTTGTCGTACTTTGCTGGAGGCATGGGCGCCTGGGTGTATTATGGAACGACGGAGATGGGGGCGAACACGCGCCTGTCTTGGTGGGGAGTTTTCGGGTATTCAGTCGGAAGCGCCGCGCCGGCGTTGATTTTGATTTACATTGCGCCTACGATTAAGGAATTCGTTGGTGACAAGAATGGGTTCTCGGTGACTGATTTCGCGCTCTCGCGATTCGGTCGATCGACTCAGCTCGTCGCGGCGTTTGTGAGCGTGATGTACATGTTTATCTCGTTGTGCGCGGAAATCAGCACCATCGCCGGCGTCGCTACGTTGTTCTCTGGTGAATCCGCATATACGCGCGAAGTTGTTCTCGGCTCGGTGACTATGATAACGTTGTTGTACACCGTTTTGTGCGGTTTACCCGCGTCCGTGGTCACCGATCGCTTGCAAGGGATTATGATTACCGGCTTTATGCTCTTCTTTTCCGTTCTTCTTTTGGCCAAGAACCCTGTCGATGCTGCGGAGATGCGCGCCGTTTCCAAGTCTACCACGAGTGGATTCGTCGTGATGATCACGCTTATCTTGGCGGTGATTTCTGCCGAGCTCTTCAACGCTGGACAATGGCAACGCGTCTACGCGGCGAAGAGCACTGCGGATCTTCGCAAGGGCCTCGCGCTCGGAGCCGGTTTGATCTTCTTCGTCATGTGGTTCTTCGGTATTCTTGGCGTCGTGGCGGCCGCCAAGTATCGTGATGACTTTGATAACTTCGACAAGTTCCACTACTTGGCTTTCTTCTATCTCGCCGAAAGTCTTGACAAGGGCTGGCACGTGTTGATTTTAATTTTCGCCACGTCGCTTTGCGTGAGCTCCGTGGACTCCATCCAAAACGGTTTGACTTCGGTGCTTTATCGCGACATCTTGAACTATGGTCTTCCAGTGAACGCCGTGCGCGTAGTTTGCGCTGCGCTGAATATCGGTGCCATCTTCGTCGCCGTCGAGAAGATTGACGTGTTGTCACTCTTCTTAATGGTTGACTTGGTGTGCGCCATCGCCGCTCCGGCGCTCTATTTGGGTCTCATCAGAACGGATATCAACACGTTCATCGTTGCCCCGACCGAATTCGGTGCCCTCATGGGTATCGTATGTGGTTCTCTCGCCGTCATCGTCCAAGGCGCCGTCTTGGAATTAGATGGCGCTTGGACTGACGCGTACGGGGCCGTCTTCTCCAACAAGGATGACCCTTACGCCTACCCACCGCTTGTCCACCGCGCCTGGGGTGCTTTCGGCAACTTCTGGCTTCCTGACGGTACCGTCGTCGAAGGCGGTGGCTTGCAAGCTTTCGGTGGTAAGCGCACGATGCTCACTTTTATTCTTGCCATCATATTCTCCGTGTTTGGCACGATGTTCTTCTCGTGGCTCGACGTTTACTTCAGAGGCGAACGGGCGCGACAGCCGTTGATTACCATCAAGGGCGATCGCACTGGTCTCGAAGACAATGAGGAAGAAACGGCGTGATAAACGATGAATATCCACGACCATATCAAGACGTTGCGACTCTAATGCACGAGCGCACACCACAAGAATACCGCACCTTAAAAAGAGGATAAAGGCGACGATGATGATACGATGACGACAAGCGACACCATTCCTTGTACTTTACTAGGTATAGTTTAGTTTTAGCGCATCAATATCAACTTGACTTATTTATTACACACACACACACACATGCACACAACTACGCGTATTGGTTACGTTTGGAGAACGTATCAACGAGTACATCACGCGGTGTTTGCCATTCACGCTCCACCAACTGCTCGACGCTCGCTAAAACGTCTGCAGCTGACGTGCGCGTCGGATCAATTTGCATGATTGAAGACATGTGTGGCTCCAAACTCTCATTCGCGGCAAATATATACTTAACTATGCTCTTAATTTTCCCAACCTTGAACGTTTCCAACTCTTGCGCAATGACGCCACTTCCGCGTTTGCCGTTTGGTTTGTTCTCCGTCTTGAAGACTTCTTCGGCGAATTCGCGCAAAAAATTAATCACTAGTTCAACTTCAAACTCACGCTCAAACGTGTCAGCGTTGAGTGTCACCACGCCTTTGGCATCGCGCGAAAGACATGCTTTAATGCGGCGGAAAATTAATGGGTCCTGCACCGCACCTCGGCCAATCATAACGCCATCGCAATTGGACGCGTTGAGCAATTGCGCGCACCGCGCGGCGTTTGTGACGTCGCCGTTACCTAGCACTGGGATATCTAAAACATCCTTTGCAAACGCAATGTGGTCATAATTTGCCCGTCCAGAGTACCCCTGTTTACGCGTGCGCGCGTGCAAAGAGACGAATTTCACCCCAGCCTCTTTGGCGGCGAGTAAATTATCTTTAAGCAGACTCGCGTCGTCGTAGCCGCTTCGAAGCTTCATCGTCACAATCGCGTCCGCTCCCGCAGCACCATCCACCATTGCCTTCAAGCACGCGTACACGAGCTCAGGATCCCTTAACAACGAACTTCCAGCACCCTTCCCAGTCACAACATTCGCCGGGCACCCACAATTTAAATCAATTCTCGGCGCTCCGAGCTCGTGCGCTAAAATCCTCGACGCCTCGCGCAACAACGTCGTCTCGCTTCCCATAATCTGTGCCGCGAGCGGTATCCCAAACAACTCATCCGAATCGTACTTGCCGCATAAATTACGTAATAATTTCTCTGGATTCGCACCATTCGGTAGCGTGCCTGCACATGAACGCGACAAAAGGTTAGTTTGTGTCCCGAGCGCGCCGACGTCGGTAAAACCACACCCACCTGGAATTCGTATAAACTCTCGACATCCCTCGTCAAACGCCCCGTGACCTCGCGCGCTCAGCGCGATGCGAAACCGCGAGTCCCCTAACCCTTCCATGGGCGCCGCGTGCAGCGATGGGCATCCACCGCCGCGTCCGCGCGCGAAAAGCTCGTCATAGTCCACGCGCGTGGCCATGGCGGCGGCGGAGCTCCCCCGTCGCGCTCGCCCCAGCGCCGACGTCGATGCGGAAGATGACGCCACGGAGACGTGACACGCAGTACGCATGATGCGTTCGACGCGTGCGCGAGGACTCGAGGCGGCGCGCGCGACGGCGCGTGCGAAAGTGACGTTTTGGTTCTCTTTGGACTAAATTTAGGCGCCAGTGCGAGACGCCGCGGCGGGCGCGACAGAGACGCGCGCGCGAGACATTGCGCGAAGTGCGACATGCCGACGCGCGTGTGCGCGGCGTACGAGGCGCTGCAAGCGTCCGTGGGGCGCGCGAGGCGTGCGGGTGCGGTGCTGGATGCAGACACTCGTGATGTTTCATGGACATGTGAGGACGCCGACGACGCCGACGACGATGACGATGATGACGTGCGTCGTGTCTCACCGCTCGGGCTCGACGACGACGCACCGCGACATATGGTATCGAACGCTCGCGTGTCCACGAGCGCATCGCGGCGCGGCGAGAGGCGCACTGATGAGGCCCTGCCGACGTGGCGCTCGCCTCGATTTCGCGTCCCGGCGCGCGCGTCGGCGTGCTCATCCGCCTACGCCGCCGCGTGCGCATCCACCGGCGCGCGCGTGAGCTCGAGAGTATTACAACAGTTGTGTAAGCGAAAAGCTGACGTTTCATCGGCGGGTCTCGGATCCATAGGCGCCATGGCGGTCGCCGCGGGCGTCGCGGCGAACGTCGTCACGGAAAGCTTGGACGTCTCTCGCAATCGGATCGATGATGACGGTATTCACGCTCTCGTGCACGCCGCCACGCGCGCAAAAGCACTTAAAGCATTAAATTTTAGCGAAAACATCCTGTCGAGGGCGATTGAACCGCAATGCGCGGAGGCTCTGAAACGATTAAAGAAACTCAATGTCTCGGCGTGCGGCATCGACGACGAAGCCGCACGCACAATGTTCACAATTCTCTGCGACCCGCAGTGCGCGCTTGAGACGCTGAACGTATCAAAGAATAAAATAACCAACATTTCTGGGTGCGCTATCGGTGACGCGCTGGCGATGAATGACACATTACGCGTTTTGGATGTGTCCTGGAACGCCGTCGGAGCCCAAGCGTGCGCCGAAATTAGCCGAGGATTAAAAGCCAACCGCGCGTTGGAAACATTATCGCTCGCGTGGAACGGCATCGGTGACGAAGGCGGCAAGCATATTGGTGATTCACTCGGTGTTAATCGTTCGTTGCGAGTGCTTGATTTATCGCGATGTCGTCTGGGTGGTGACGCGTGTATGGTGATTAGCGAAGGATTGCGAAGCAACTACGCGTTGACGACTCTTCGGCTCGACCACAACGCGTGTGGGGAAGACGGCGGGAGGCATTTGATGACAATGCTGATGCATAATGATTATTTAACCACACTGACGTTGGATGGGTCGTCATTCGTGGATGTTCCAAGGCGGAAAAAGCACAACGCGGCGACGGCTACGAGTACGGCTACGACATCGACAGAGTCGCGCGCCGGCGCCACGTTCAATCTACACAATCCAGACGGCGCGTACGCGCTCCATTTACACGACACACGCGATCGCGCAATCGCATCTCAGCTATGGAATCTCGAGCGCGACAATCCGGGATCGATCACGAACGTGAAAATCATCGAGGAGTCATCCGGCGCCCGACGGGACCGCCGCGACGGACCTCCCGCGACCGACGCGCTCCAAGTCTTCATCGCCGAAGGCATCGACGCCATCACCGCCACGCACCCCAGGGCAACGACGCTCGAGGTCCACTTCTCCCTGAGCGCCACCGCTCCACCGCGCGCGCCGCGTGCCATTGAACCTGAAGACCTGGATAATCTCGCTCGACAGCTTCGCGTCCCTCGGCTGTCCGATTTCGAACGTCTCTCCCGACTCACCATGTTTTGCGCCTCGCACTACTTTCTCGTCGAACACGCGCGAGTGCTCCTCGAAACATTCACACTCGGTGGGTCCGATCGTCTGCACGCCGCGGCGGTGTGTCACGCGCGGCTGCTCGATGCTGAACACGCTGAGCGCATGTTCGCGTCGCGAGCCGAATACGAAGCGCTTCGAGCGCACGTCGGCGCCTACGCCCGGTTTCGCGTCGCCAATCCAACCGGCCGGTACGAACTCAATCTCGCGGTGGACATCGATCGCATCATCGCGGCGACGATGATTGATAGCGCGATGTTTGAAGGCTTGCGCCGGCGGACGTGGCGGAATGTGCGGGTGAATCGGGCCAAGGCGAAAGACGCGACGCCGAGCGGGGTGCCAGGTTCCGTGTGCGCGAGGGTGCCGCATTGCGGGACGCTCGAGTTTGATTACACGAGCAGCGTCCGCGTCGATCGCCATCGCGCGTGCGTTGAAGACAGAACGCTGCATGACATGCTGCATGACAGAGGCGTGCTGGATGCGGAAGCGGTGGAGTGGCGGGCGGCGTCGAATGCGGTGGACGCGTTGCACGCGCTTCGCGAGTGCTCGACGCGGCTGGGCGTGTCGGCGAGGCAATACGCGCGCATTTGTAACGCCTTTGCGGTTGGTGCCGATCGCGTCGAGGCGTGTGTGATTTTGTTTACGCGAGTTATGGATAGTGAGAATATATCACGCGTCATCGGCGCGCATTTGTCGTGCTTTGAGCAGAGTTATTTTGGCTCGCGCGTCGGGTGGAGAAACGCGCTCGGCGACCAGCCGTTTGCGTCGTTTACGATGCATTATAGACTTGACTTAAGCTGCGATGAGCAAGCGTCGGTGGCGAGACATTTGGTGACGAGCGCGGTTCGTGAGTATAGAGACGTGCAAGTGATACGAAACGTAACGATTAATGGACGGCGGCTCGTTCGGGATCCGGTGGAGGACGATGCGCTCTGGAGCGTGCTCACGGCGGAAAGCTTTACGCCAATTTTAGAGTTTGATTATTTCGGTGCCGATGTCTGGGACGTCGTCGCGCGGGAGTTGGACGTGAAAGATATACCGAGCGATAAATCAACGCGCGAGATGACGCTGAAACGATTGGCGACGCGATTGGCGTTTACTCGCGCGGCGTCGCTTCACGTCGATTGGCTCGATTTCGTCGCGACGATGAAGAAGACGGTAAAGAATGGCACTGGCGGCAACGGTTGTGGCGGCGGCGAGGAAGATTCCCCCAGCGCAAGCAACGACGCATCCGTCGTCGTCCCGAATCATCGCCGAGTGTGGAACGACCGCATGCGAACCATCATCCGCGCAGAAATTTCACATGCCAGCGCCGAAGAGCCGCCGCTCCGCGCGATTTTCAACCTTCTCGACGCCGATGGCGGCGGTACGCTCTCATTACACGAATTCCGCGACGGTGCATCCACGATTCTCGGTCGCCCAATGCCACGCGCACTCCTCGCGCCGTATTTTTCCCCAGAACACTTCAACGACGGCGCGCTCCGCGCCGAAGGCGTCGTCACCTGGACCGTCTTTGAAAAAATTTGCATTGAAAACTTCGCCATGTACGGCGCCACCACGCCCACCCCCACGCGCGCGCACGACAACACAAAAGACACGAATACATAAATTATTATTATATCCTCTCATCATCCGCTATACATTGCTCACTTACTCTTCTTCAACCCGGCGCCGAGCTTCCCGCCCGCCCCGAGCTTCGCCTGCATCGCCTTCAACTCCGCCTGTTGCGCCTTGGCCCGCTTCTGCGCATCCAAATCATCATCCGTCATCACC
>Ga0181558_10001962_pt1 | contig 19711 bp, 13 predicted proteins | sample 011ome_22_FD_133754 | JGI IMG/M metagenome (GOLD analysis project Ga0181558, IMG submission 133754) | Coastal salt marsh microbial communities from the Groves Creek Marsh, Skidaway Island, Georgia - 011507BT metaG (megahit assembly) | ecosystem: Environmental > Aquatic > Marine > Intertidal...
AATTTGAGCCCCGTCCAAGAAGATTGATGGTGCCATCTGCCTCGACCGTTGCCATATCTCCTATGAAGGCGTAGCGCTTACCGTCGACTTCTTTGAATGTCTTGGCGGATTTTTCGGGATCCTTGTAGTAACCCAACGGCACCATGCCGCCCTGGGCGACCATGCCGACCTCGCCCGAGCCGGGGACCACCTCTCGACTACCGTCGGGGAGTAAGACTTTTGCAACAGGTAGCAGCGTGAACTTCGCGGTCTCGCTGGCCGGGGTGTCCTTGGTCATAATGGACTGGCCCATCCCGCCCTCGGTTGAGCCCAGAATATCGGCGATGGCCAATTCGGGTAAGTGCTCAATGAGGCCGCGTTTCACCTCTGTCGTAAACATAGCGCCACTTGAGATCATCAGCTTCAAGCTCGACGTGTCCCAGCGATCCGGTTCGGTCTCCAGCGCACGCAACAACGGCTTGGCAAAGGCGTCTCCCACAATAATGATTTGTGAGATGCGGTCGCGCTCGATCGAGCTCCATACCTCCTCCGGCTTAAAGCCCCGGTTTTCAAGTAGCACCGCGGTGCCACCTAACATGTGCGGAAACATCAAGCCCAACCAGCACCCAGTGCCGTGCATCAGCGGTGGGCCTGACATGGCGATCACAGCCGCATTGGTATCAATGAGTTGCTTGGCCGCTGGGGCAAATTGATCTGCGCTATCAAACGGAGGGAGACCAATCATGGGTGGGAATCCGCGCATAAAAAACTCGGTGAAGCCATCCAGCGGATACATCACACCCTTGGGCATGCCAGTCGTCCCGCCGGTGTAGAGCGTGTAGATCTCATCACCCTGAGGGTGGGTCCGCGCGGTGCCCGAGGCCTGCGAGAGGCACGTGTCATATAGGATGCCGGTGGAAGGCCCCATTGAGCCATCCTCGGCGGGACCGTCGTCTACGCAGATCATCGCTTTTAACATCGGTAGCCGATCGCAGACGCGTGCTACCCGGTCGCCGAGGGAGCTGTGAAAGACCAGGGCCTCAATGTCGGCATTCTCCAAAAGGTAGTACAGCTCCTCATCGAGGTAGCGGTAGTTGACGTTGATCGGCACGCCGCCGATTTTCATGGCGGCGAAATTGGTTTCGGCATATTCCGGCGAGTTGTAGAGATACATGCCCACTTTGGAATCGTGACCCAGACCGGCATCAATCAAACTTTGTGCGAGACGCGCGGCACGGTCCTCATAGTCGCGCCAGGTTATTCGCCTTTCACCCTGAATCAGCGCGATATGCTCGGGCACCGCATCGGCAACGGATTCCCAAATCAGCGAAAAATGTGACTGCATGACCGTCGCCTCTTGCTTTTTACTCTCTGCTGTGCCGCTTCAGTTTACCCAGTGAAATACCGAAGGTAGACGCCGATACTACGGGCCAGCCGTAGCGAAACTAACGGAACTGCGACGTATCAAATGCCATAGAGTGTTACCGCCTGACTATTATTGTGCCGCGCTCCTCGACGGTCGCTCCTCGATTGAATCATACCGGCGATGGCTGGCTTTACCAGTGTTTGTCGATCGGTCGTGACAGGTGCCAGCGGTTATTTCAGCCATTTGGAAACGTGCCGTGAAATTGCCACTTCGGCCTGGTCAAAATAGGCATCGTGGTTCTCCTCGATGCTACCAAGGTCGTAAAGATAATTGACCATGAGACCCGCGGATTGATGCAGGCCCTTGTCGCTGAGATCCGCCGCCCAATGAATGGCGTGGAGGCTGGCGCCATTGCCTAAATGGAACCGCGCGACGGGATCCAGTGGGTGATTCGTTGGCCCTCGCTCATTCACCAGATACTGGGCGCATAGTGCGAGAGTCTCCTCTTGCTTGGTCTGAGGCGCGTCAACGCCCTCCACCCGGGCGGTGGATCGGAGCTCGTGTACATCGATGTCCAATTGATTTTGCTGTGTATCGAGCCATTGGCAAAAGCCCGGGATCGGTGAGAGGGTGACGTACCTTTTTGTTTTAGGGTGCCGCTTACCGACTTCTTCCACCACCTGCTTGATCAGAAAGTTGCCAAAAGAAACGCCGGCTAAACCGGGATGACAATTACTGATCGAGTAAAAGACCACGGTATCGAGATCACTCTCCTTGGCGGGCTCGTCTGTTTTTTTGATTAACGGCGCAATGGCTCTTGGAATGCCCGCTGTGAGCGCGACTTCAACAAATACGAGCGGATCATCGGGCAATGCAGGGTGAAAAAAAGCGAAGCACATCCGGTTCTCGCGAAGCCTTGATCGTAAGTCGCTCCAGCCCTGAATTTCGTGAACAGATTCGTATTGGATAATTCGCTCCAGCACCGCCGCTGGAGAGTTCCAGTCGATCAGCCTGAGTTCGAGAAACCCGCGGTTGAACCAGGATACAAAGAGGTGCTTGAGGTCCGACCCCACCGGTTCGAGATGAGGGTGTTTCGGTAGCCATTTCAGCAATGAACCGCGCATCTCAACCAGCACGGCGGTAGCGCCTGGCGCCATATTCATGCGACGAAACAATTTTATCCGGGGGGCCTCCACCAGTTTTGTCAGAGCAGATAAATGTGCGGGAGTGGGTTGACGTTTGTAGTGCTCGGCCGCGTTAATGATGTCTGCCGCAACGACAGCAAAATCCCGCGTCAGCGATTCGAAGAAGAGTAGCTGATTGGTCTCATCGAGGGCTTGATAGTCGGTGATGACCTCACAGGCCAGGGCCAGGCCGGAAGCCTCACCTCGGTGATGCAGTAATTGTCGACATTTAGCCAGTAAATCCCCGGAAGCGGCCTCGGCAACGGCCTGACGCCGGCGCGCAAGAATATCCTTGCCCGCGTTAATGACGCTGCCCAGCAAGCCCGCCAGTCCGCTTGCGGATTGGCGTTTTGCATCGATAGGCGGTTGTGCGTCTGCAGACATCCTCAGTGTTACCGGTTGGGCGCTCTACCCACTATATCCAAAGCCCTTGAGCGACTCATTAACTAATCGTATTCGATTAAACACTGTTCTCCTCAAAAGGCATACAAAATTGATGGGAAATGCATTTGTCTCGATTTTTAACTTTGAGCCCGCGAGGTCGATGCCATCGCTAAAGCAGCCGCGGGTGAGCTCGCAGGCGTCTTCAGGCATCGAGTATTTTTCGAGCGCTGCTCCGGTAGCATATAAATGTAATTAAATTACCAAAATGAAGCAAAAAAGAGAGAATAACGGCATTTTATGTTATTTTGTTACGAAATATATTGGGCTTGATGCCATGCATCCTGAAGTTATTCGAGTTACCCACAACATTGCCGAGCAGAGTCTGACGACCCGCGAGGATTATCTTCGCGATATTGAGCAGATGGCCCGTCAGCCTGTCAATCGAAGTCAGCTCAGTTGCGGCAATTTGGCGCACGGCGTTGCCTCCTGTGCGAGCGAGGAAAAGACCGTGCTGAAGCTGATGGACAGTGCCAATGTGGGTATTGTCACTGCCTATAACGACATGCTCTCGGCGCACGCGCCTTATGCGGATTATCCGCAAAAGATAAAAGCCCACCTCAGAACCCTTGGCTGCACCGCCCAGGTAGCGGGCGGCGTGCCTGCGATGTGTGATGGGGTGACCCAGGGCCAGCCCGGCATGGAATTGAGCTTGTTCAGTCGTGATGTGATTGCGCAGGCGACCGCGGTCTCACTGTCGCACCAAATGTTCGATGCCGTGTTGATGCTGGGCATTTGCGACAAAATCGTCCCGGGTCTGGTGATGGGCGCATTACAGTTTGGCCACCTGCCAACCCTGTTTGTGCCGGCAGGGCCGATGACGACGGGTTTATCCAATAAAGAGAAGGTGCGTGTCAGACAACTTTATGCCGAGGGTAAGATTGATCGCGCTGAGTTGCTGGAGGCAGAAATGGCCTCGTACCATGGGCGGGGGACATGCACCTTTTACGGTACGGCTAACTCTAACCAAATGGTGTCGGAGGCGATGGGTCTGCAGTTACCCGGGAGTTCGTTCATCAATCCCGATACCCCATTGCGCGAGGCACTAACTCTTGCAGCGGCAGAGCACGTCGCAAAAATAGCGCGGACGAGCCGACAGCCGCTGCCTCTCGCCGAGGTCATTGATGAAAAAAGCTTTGTCAACGGAATGGTTGCCCTACTGGCATCCGGTGGATCAACTAACCTGTGCATTCACCTCGTTGCCATGGCCCGGGCAGCGGGCCTGGTTATTACCTGGTCTGATTTCGATCGCCTGTCCAAAGTGACCCCGCTGTTGGCGCATATCTATCCCAATGGCAGTGCAGATATCAATCACTTCCAGGCCGCCGGTGGTACGGGTTTTCTTTTTCAGGAGTTAATCAAGGCGGGATTAATGCATGCTGATGCTAAGGTATGTTTTGGCGGTCAGCTTGGCGATGCCTGCATCGAACCTCACCTTGACGGTGACCGGTTGCAGTGGCGCAAGGCTCCCGATACCAGTCTTGATAGCGATGTGATTCGATCTGCAGACACGGCGTTTTCCCCGGAGGGCGGCATTAAACTCTTGCAGGGTAATTTGGGTAGAAGCCTAATCAAGACTTCTGCAGTTGCTGAGGCCCATCGATCTATTTCGGCGCCAGCCGTGGTGATCTCCCATCAGGATGAACTGAAGCAGCTGTTTGAGCGGGGCGCGCTCAACAAGGACTGTGTCATCGTCGCCCGATTTCAGGGCCCGCGCGCAAATGGCATGCCTGAATTACACAAATTGATGCCGATACTGGGAGTGTTGCAGGATCGAGGTTTTGCGGTCGCTCTGGTCACAGACGGCCGCTTGAGTGGTGCGTCTGGGAAGGTGCCCGCCGCCATTCACGTAACGCCTGAGGCGGCCAACGGCGGCACCATTGGATTGGTCCGGGATGGCGATCTGATTTCGCTGAACGTTGCAGCGGGGAGTCTGTCGCTCCAGGTCAATCAAGAAGCGTTGGCCATGCGAGTCCCGCCCGATGCGCCGCCTAGCGACAATACCATTGGTCGAGGACTGTTTGTTTTGAGTAGGGCAGGTGTGAGCGACGCTGAGAGTGGGGCTTGCATGTTGTATTCGGCGCTATCCCCACAGCGGCAGTCATCAGACCCCGTTGCGCATGAGGCCGAGCGTGCAAATTATGGCGTCTGATCGCCCGACAACGACGAGGTCGCTCTATCTGCTGGCGGATATAGGCGGGACCAACGCGCGTTTTGCCTTCGCTGAGCCCGTGCGCATGGATCCGGTTGCCATAGCGAATTACGCGGTGACGGAATTTCCGTCTTTCGAGGGTGTTTTGAGCCAGCTACAGCGAGATTGGCATGAACTTTCAAGAGCCGATACTGCGCTCTCACGCATTTGTCTTGCAGTTGCGGCCATTCCCGATCAGCCTGAAATCAGTTTTACCAACAATCCCTGGCGATTTACTGCCCAGAGCGTTGCCGCGCAGACCGGCTGCCCTCATATCAGTATTGTGAATGATTTCGCCGCGGTTGCGCGATCGTTGCCCGCCCTCGAGTCGCGGCATCTGGAAGCTATCGGTGGTGGCGCAGTAATCAAAGGTGAGCCCATGGTGGCTATTGGTCCCGGCACCGGCACCGGCGTGGCGACGCTTGTTTTTGACAGGGTCGGTCGGCCACTGGTCGTGCCGGGTGAAGGAGGGCACGTCGACTTTGCACCCATTACCGATATAGAAGCCCAAATTCTCTCGCGATTGCGTGCCCAATTTGGTCGTGTGTCCATAGAGCGGCTGCTGTGCGGTGAGGGCATTATGAATATCTACCGCTCCTTGGCAGATATTCGAGCGCTTCCTGTGATTCACCTCTCACCCGAGGCCGTGGGAGAGGCAGCGCAACAGGGGAGTGACGCACTTGCGTTTGAGGCGATGAATACGTTTTTCTCTGTGCTGGGGGCGGCGGCAGGCAACCTAGCGCTGACACTGGGTGCGCGCGGAGGCGTTTATGTGGCGGGCGGGATCTCACCGAGATATATCGCACTTTTGCGGAAAAGTGATTTTCGAGCGCGGTTCCTCGCCAAGGGCCGTTTCGCCGATTTCAACGGTGGTATAGCAACGTACGTGATCACCCATCCAGACCCCGGTCTCTTGGGTGCCGCGATGTTATGTGTTGAGGGTGACGAAGATGAGCAGTGAACGCATGCTATCGGGGCTATCATGTCCGGTAATTCCGGTAGTTGTGATAGAAGACATTGAGCACGCCGTTCCATTGGCGGAGGCGCTCTTTTCGGGGGGTATTGCCGCGCTTGAAATCACGCTGAGAACGGACCTGGGTCTGAAGGCAGTGAGCAAATTGAAGGCCGAGTTCCCTGACAGACCTGTCGGCGCTGGCACAGTCTGCACCTCAGAGCAGTTTGCTGCAGTAGCGCACGCCGGTGCCGATTTTATTGTCTCCCCGGGCGTCACACAGGCATTGCTCTCGACCGCGTCAGATCACGCGTTGCCATTTTTACCGGGTGCGGTGACGGCCTCTGAAGTGATGCGTGTCATGGAAGAGGGCTTTTCCGCGTTAAAGTTTTTCCCCGCTGAGACATCAGGTGGGGCTGCCGCCTTGCGTGCCCTCGCGGGCCCGTTCCCCTCGTTGCGCTTTATGCCAACAGGAGGAATAACACGCGACAACCTAGGGGACTATTTATGCCTCGAAAATGTACTGGCGGTCGGCGGATCCTGGTTAACACCACGTGCGCTGTGTCAGGCTCGGCGGTGGGATCAAATCGAGCAGCTGGCCAGCGAGACGGTCGAATTGTCGCGGGCACTACAGAGTGAGGTGTCGAAATGAGCAAGGTTGACCTGATCATTTTCGGCGCCACGGGTGATTTATCGGCGCGCAAATTGTTCCCGGCACTTTTTCACCTCGATGCGGCGGGACTGTTACCGGAGGATCTTCGAATTGCTGCCGTCGCAAGGCAGTCACAAGAGGGCGCTGTGTTCAGGGATGAGCTCCGGTTAAAAATGAGCGCCTACTTGCGCGGAGATGTTAACGACAGCGACTGGCATTGCTTTGCGGAGCGCATTGATTACATCGCCGCTGACTTTTCTCAGCCAGAAGCATTTGATGGACTTCGGTGCTGGCTGGACGACTCGCGGGTGAGCCTTTTTTATCTGGCGACCCCCCCCTCGCTGTTCACCGTCATCTGTGAGCACCTGAGCGCGGCAAATTGCCTGACCGGGCCGTGTCGTATCGTGCTTGAAAAACCGATCGGCGAGAATTTGGCGACCTCGAAACAAGTTAACGAAACCCTCACGCGCTTTTTTGACGAGCGCGATATTTATCGCATAGATCACTACCTCGGCAAAGAAACGGTTCAGAATCTGCTGGTTTTGCGATTCGCCAATCGCTTTATCAATTCGCAGTGGGACCAAAGTTGTATCGACCATATCCAGATTACTGTGGCCGAAAAGGTGGGTATCGAGGGTCGATGGAGTTACTACGACGGTGTGGGTCAGCTGCGAGACATGGTACAGAACCATTTGATGCAACTGTTATGCCTGGTCGCTATGGAGCCCCCTAATTCCCTCGAGGCTGAAAGCATTCGTGACGAGAAAGTAAAGATAGTCAAGGCGCTGCGGGTTATCGACGGCAGTAATGTCAAAGAACATGTTGTGAGAGGCCAATATGGTCAAGGTGTCATCGATGGAAGCACGGTGCCCGGCTACCTGAATGAAGAGGGGTGCCTGAACACCCAAAGTGATACCGAGACCTTTGTCGCTATCAAAGCTTATGTGGATAATTGGCGGTGGTCAGGTGTGCCGTTCTATCTGCGCACGGGCAAGCGTATGCCCGAGAAAGTCACTGAGATCATCATTCAATACAAGGCGTTGCCCCATCACATCTTTGGTGACGGCGAGTCCGCCGAACCCAATAGGTTGATTATTCGCTTGCAGCCCAATGAGGGTATCGAGATGAGTATGGTCTCCAAGCGGCAGAGTCTCAAAGACAAGCTCTCCCTGCAGACGCTCACGCTCAATTTTGATTTTCGAGAAGACGCGGATATCGATCGCATTCCGGATGCCTACGAGCGACTGATTCTGGACGCGATCAACGCTGACCCCTCCTTGTTTGTTGGCCGCGAAGAAATCGAGGAAAGTTGGCGTTGGTGTGATCAGCTGATCTCTGCATTTGAACAATGCAAACTAAAAGTGAACGTTTATCAGGCGGGCAGTTGGGGTCCTAGCAAGGCTGAGCTACTGATTGATCGTGATGGTCGAACTTGGCATGCCTGAGGTGCGTTCTTTTGAGAATCGACAGGCGTTGGATAATGCGCTTGCGCTCGAGGTATCAGAGCGGTTGCAGGGTGCACTAACGATCCGCGACAAGGCTTATTTGGTGGTTTCCGGGGGCAGCACTCCAGCCAATTTATTTGCAGTGCTTGCGGATATGCCCATTGACTGGCACCGGGTCGTGGTTTTGTTGGCAGATGAGCGCTGGGTGCCAGCTGATGATGAAGACCGCAACGAGCGTCTCGTGCGCCAGATACTGCTGACACATCGTGCAAGTGGCGCGGATTTCGTGTCGCTGATACCGGCGTTGGATGCATCCTTGGGAGACATCACGAGTGTGCTGTCGGCGTTGGCACATCTTCCCACTTTTGACGTTGTACTGTTGGGTATGGGTGAAGATGCCCATACCGCATCACTTTTTCCCTGTGCGGCCGAGCTCAAGGCCGGCATGACGACCCGCGATGACGCGGTCGTTGTCAGGCCACAGGCGGCTCCCCATACGCGGGTTTCACTCTCTAAAAACCGGTTGCTCAATACCCGTCACGGCATGATCCACATTGTGGGAGAGAAGAAAAAATCGGTTTTCCAACGCGCTATTGAAAGCGGAGATGAGATGATATTCCCCATCGGTGCCTTCGCTGGGGAATCGGGCTTCGACTGCTGGTGGGCGCCCTAGTGCAGACGTGCCGCGACCGATGCTGAGTCAACTTCTTCTGGCAGCGCAGCGGCGAGGCAAAAAAACGGGGGCATAACGCCCCCAAAGCACTCACCGGTTAGGGTCCGCCTCAGGCGGCGACCCCAATATTCGATTTCATCGCGCTGTTGGCCATCGTAAGCCCCGTATCGAGCATGCGGTTGGAGAAGCCCCACTCGTTGTCATACCACGCCAAGACCTTAACCAGTCGCCCCTGTACGCGGGTGTGATTGGCGTCAAAGTTGCTCGAGTAGCTGTTGTGATTGAAGTCAATCGACACCAACGGTTGTGTGTTGTAGCCGAGTACGCCGGTGGTATCGGCTTCGGCGGCCTGCAGCATAATGGCGTTGACTTCCTCTACCGATGTATTGCGCGACGCCGTAAAGGTCAGATCCACCAGAGACACATTCAAAGTAGGTACTCGAACTGCCAAGCCGTCCAGCTTGCCCTGTAGTTCGGGCATGACGAGGCCGATTGCCGCAGCCGCACCGGTTTTGGTAGGTATCATACTGTGGGCGGCAGCCCGCGCGCGATAGGGGTCGCTGTGATAAACGTCTGCCAGACTCTGATCGTTGGTATAGGCGTGAATGGTCGTCATGAGACCTTGATCAATGCCGATGCTCGCGCTGAGGGGCTTCACCACCGGGGCGAGACAATTGGTCGTGCATGACGCATTGGATACGATGATGTCGGTACCGGCGAGGGTGTGGTGGTTGATGCCGTATACCACCGTCGCATCCATGCCTTTCCCGGGCGCGGAGACCAGCACCCGTTTTGCGCCCGCGGTGATGTGTTTGCGCGCGGCCTCCCGATCGGTGAACAGTCCGGTGCACTCGAAAACGACATCGATGGACAAATCGCCCCAGGGCAAGCGCGCCGGGTCGCGCTCGGAGAGGATTTTAATGCGATCACTGCCCACCAACAGTTCGTCGCCTTCAACAGAGACGGTCTGCGGAAAACGACCATGGGTAGTATCGAACCGGGTTAAATGGGCGTTCATATCGGGAGAGCCGAGGTCGTTAATGGCCACCAGCCGCAGAGATTGGTGTAGCTCGGGTCGCTCATAAAAGGCCCGCAGAATGTTGCGTCCAATTCGACCGTATCCATTGATACCGATATTGATCATCTGCTGTCCCTCCACATTCATGGGTTTGGGGGCGATAAGTGCCGCGATTTGGCCCGCTTTGATTTTTAACAGACTTCGAGTCGGCTCAGTATGTAGTTTTATTACAAGAAAAACTATAGTAGAGGCCATTATTATCGCAATTATTTTGTTTTATTACACAAAAAGTCGCTAAAATCGGCGGTTCCCGGCGTTGCGCGGCCCCTCACGAGCGGCTCGCGCGGCAGGGCACCTTTTTAACCTATGGCGTAACAGGAACATGAATCAGGAAAACAATCTGCTGACCCAGCTGAGTGCCGCGTTACCAGACCTGAACAAGTCGGAGGCGAAAGTGGCTAACGCCATTCTCGAGGATCCCGAGACAGCCACAAGGTCAAGTATTGCGGTGTTGGCGACTGCCGCAGGGGTCAGTGAGCCCAGTGTGAATCGTTTCTGTAAACGCTTTGGTGCAACGGGTTTTCCTGACTTCAAGCTCCGCTTGGCGCGCTCGTTGGTATCGGGTGTTCGTTATATCAGTCGCGCCGTGGAGCTCGACGACGATATCAATACCTACCCACGGAAACTTTTCGACAATACGATTACCGCGCTGATGTTGGCGCGCGATCAATTGCCGCTCGCTGCAATCGAGCGGGCAGTTGATTATTTGGCGCAGGCGCGCCACATCTATTTTTTGGGTTTAGGTACCTCTGCCGCCGTTGCGCGAGACGCCGAGCACAAGTTTTTCCGGTTCAAGGTCCCCGTCACCACTTGCACTGATCCGCTGATGCATCGCATGTTGGCGGCCGGTGGCGGCGTGGGAGACGTATTCTTTTTTATTTCTCATACCGGGCGAACGGCGAGTTTGGTTGAGACCGCCGCGCTCGCGCGAACCACCGAGGCCACGGTTGTCGCATTGACGGCACAAGGCTCACCCTTGGCCGAAACGAGTCACTCGAGTATCAATCTCAGCGTTGCCGAAAATACGGAAGAATATTTGCCCATGACATCCCGTATCGTCCAACTCGCGGTGCTCGATGTACTGGCAACAGGGATGACCTTGCGCCGGGGCGAGAGCATCCTGCCGCATTTGGCGCGGATCAAAGATAGTTTGAAGTCGACCCGTCTTCCTCTGGGAGACGATTAGGCCGTCAATCAACAGCAAGGAGATATTATGGTCGAGGCGGTGGACACTGCTCCGTTGCGTGCCCACGTGCGTTTGCTCGGTGATACTTTAGGCAAGATCATTAGGGACAACGCCGGCGAATCACTCTTTCAGCGGGTCGAGCACATTCGCAAGTGTTCCAAGCAAGCCCAGGAAAGCGACACCTGGATCGCTTTGGATCAATTGCTTGCCTCGCTCGAGGAAAAGGAGTTCCTCGCTATTGCTCGCGCGTTTAGCCAGTTCCTTAATTTGGCGAATATTGCCGATCAACAGCACACAACTGCCATTCATACCGCCCTCCATTTCTCGGCGACCGCGATACTGGAAAACACCCTGACCGCCTTACAGACTGATGCCGTAGCCGCCGAAATAGAGGCGGCTATCGATAGACTGAAAATTGATCTGGTGTTAACGGCACACCCAACAGAAATTACCCGCAGAACGCTGATTCACAAGCACAGGGCATTGAGCGACTGCCTGACACAGCTCGACCGAGATGCGCTAACGAAGGTATCGCGTCGGCAAACGCAGCAGCGGGTCGCCGAACTGATTGCACAGATATGGCATACGGAAGATTTTCGCCCGCGCCGACCCACCCCGGTTGATGAAGCGAGGTGGGGCTTCGCGGTGATAGAGAACTCGCTGTGGGATGCCGTACCGCAGTTTTTGCGAGAGGTGGATTATGTTTGCGAAACGTTCTCATTGGCGCCGCGCAGAGCCGATTGGCGGCCGATTGCCGTGTCCAGCTGGATCGGTGGTGATCGCGACGGCAACCCCAACGTCACAGCAGTGGTGACCCGAGAGGTGCTATTGCTCGCGCAGTGGCAGGCCTGTGAGCTATTCAGCGGGGACATCGCGCTGCTTTATGAGGAGCTATCTGCCTCCACGGCAACCGACACCTTGATCGCCAAGGCTGCGCGAGCTCACGAGCCATACCGCGCACTGCTCAAACCGCTTTTGGTCACGTTGCGGCAGCAGAAGCAGGCATTGGAGGAGGCGCTGAATCAAGGCGGTTCGGTGCCCGAACCGCTCACTCGGGTAACGTTGCTTGACCCCCTCGAAGCGTGTTTTGACAGCTTGCTAGCCAGTGGATTGGTGGAGATGGCCCACGGTGCGTTGCTGGATACGCTGCGGCGAGCGCACTGCTTTGGTCCCTATCTTATTAAACTGGATATCCGACAGGAGAGCGGCCGCCACCGGTCTTTGCTGAGCGCCATCACCCGTTACCTGGATCTTGGTGACTACACCGCATGGTCAGAAGAACAGCGAACTAACTGGTTGCGCAGTGAGTTAGGTAGCCCCAGGCCATTGATACCGCGAGGCTGCCAATTCGATGCCGGTGATCAGGAGGTCCTCGATACCTTTGACACCATTGCGGCGGCACCGCGCGCCGCGCTGGGAGCGTACGTTATTTCCATGGCTTCATCCGCCTCAGATGTGCTTGCGGTGCAGCTGTTGCTGAAGTCGACCGGGTGCTCACTAGAAATGCCGGTGGTGCCCCTGTTCGAAACCCTCGCTGATTTGCAAGGTGCGGCGTCGGTGGTTGGCGGGCTTCTCGATGACGAGCACTATCGAGAACGCATCGACGGCAAGATGATGGTGATGATTGGCTATTCCGATAGCGCCAAGGATGCCGGGATGCTCGCAGCGGGTTGGGCGCAATATCGAGCCCAGGAATCCCTCCTGCAGGCCTGCGCAGCCCATGACATTGATTTGACTCTTTTTCACGGTCGCGGTGGGACCATCGGGCGCGGAGGTGCACCCGCCCATCAGGCGTTGTTGTCGCAACCGCCCGGCTCTCTGGCCCAAGGATTGCGGGTGACCGAGCAGGGGGAGATGATACGCACCAAGCTGGGTATGACAGGGCTTGCCGTCAATACACTGGGGCAATATGCGAGCGCCATATTGCAGGCGAACCTGATGCCGCCGCCGGCACCAACGGCTGAGTGGCGAGCTTTGATGGATTCACTCGCAGAGACGTCGTGCCGGATTTATCGTCGATGGGTCCGCGACGATGAACAGTTCGTTGCGTTTTTCAGACAAGCCACGCCCGAGCAGGAGTTGGCTGACTTGCCTCTTGGGTCTCGCCCCGCGCGCCGGCAAACGGGGGGTGGTATCGAAAGTTTGAGAGCTATCCCCTGGATTTTTGCGTGGATGCAGAATCGGTTGATGTTGCCCGCGTGGTTGGGTGCGGGGGAGTCGCTACAGGTCGCGCTGGGTCAAGGCAAGGGAGAGATTCTGCAGGATATGGTGCGGGAATGGCCGTTTTTTCGAGCGCGGTTGTCGATGCTCGAGATGGTATTCGCCAAGTCTGATCATTCGATCTCGGCGCATTACGATTCGCTTTTGGTGGATCCCGAGTTAGCGCCCGTTGGCGAGCGGCTGCGCGCGCAGCTCCGGAAGGATATCGAGACTTTGCTGACGATTAATGGCGCTTCAGAATTGCTGGCACACGATTCCTGGGCGCAACAGTCCATTGGTCTCAGGAATATCTACACCGCGCCTCTCAACTTGTTGCAAGCCGAGCTGCTCAGGCGCGTCCGCAGAGACAGTAATCCCGTTATTCAGCAGGCGTTGATGGTGACCATGGCGGGTATTGCGGCAGGAATGCGTAATACGGGCTAATGCGATGTCGGGCGGAGGCGGAGCGCAGCGGTAGCTTACTTCTTGGCGCCAGCCGGCGTAACACTGAAGGTTGTCAGCGATCAGTCCAGATGGCGTAGAGTAATGCTCCCAGCATAAATAGCATGACTGCGGAGAATGGTAGGGCGCCAATAATCATCACTGAGCGAAGTGCGTCCATGCCACCTGCAAACAAGAGCGTGATGATCACCGTTCCCAGCAGCAAACTCCAGAGCACCACATGCCGCGGACGGACCCCGTCGGGAGCGCCCCCCGATACAATGGTATTGATGACCAGTACCGCGGAATCTGCTGAAGTGACCAGATAGGTGATCAGTAAGACGACGCACAGGGTGGCGACCGGCAGGATCCAGTTGGGGGAGAACAATGCATCGACTGTGGCAAATAACTGCTCCGATAGATCGGCATTAAGAATACGGCCATTGGCGTTGCCACTGAGTTCAAGATCAAGAGCGGTGCCACCGACAATACAAAACCAGGTAAAGCACATCAGTGATGGCAACAGTATTGTTCCGACGACGTATTCCCGAATGGTCCTTCCCCTCGATACGCGGGCTAAAAACAAACCGACAAACGGGGTAAAGGCAATCCACCAGGCCCAGTAAAACACGGACCACGCGGACTGCCAGTCGCTGAGTGCCTGCGCTGTTTCGGTTTCAGAGCTGCTCCAAATTGTCAGCGACATTGGCAGGATTTCTCGCAAATAGGCACTGAGGCCCGAGATAAACATTTCGCCTGCAAATGCCGTCGCGCCGAATACGATAAAAATGACCAGCAGGAGCCACGACAAAGCCATGTTTAGGTTGGACAGCCAGCGGATGCCTCGGCCAATGCCCGACAAGGCCGACAGCATCGCCGCCATGGTCAGAAAAATGACGGCGAGAGCCAGTGCGAGCAGGCTGGGCTTATCGTCATTAATGAGCCATGACCAGTTGGTAATTTGATGGGCGCCGAAGGCCAACTGATTCACGCCGTAACCAATGGTAACGCCAATGCCAATAATCGTGGCGAGGATGGCAGCGGTGTCGACTACGGCGCCCACTTGCCGCGATAGGCCAGCTTTGAGCACCGCGGTGAAGGGCGAGCGTATTGTGAGCGGCATATCTCGCCGGTAGGCAAAATACGCCAATGACAGGCCGACGATGGCGTAGCAGCCCCACGGCGTGAGGCCGTAGTGTAGCAGAGTCCACTTGTAGGCGGCGCTCAAATTATTGTGATCTAGTGCTGTGGTAGTACCCAGAATAACGTCGGGATTATTGGCAAAGTGTGCCAGCGGCTCGGCGGTGGAGTAGGTGAGCATGCCAACACCGATCCCTGCACCAAACATCATGGAAAACCAGGCAAAGCGACTGAACTCGGGAATGCTCTCGCTGCTTCCCAAACGGATATTCGCGGTCCGGGGCGGTATTGCCAGCACCAGACTCATGATCATGAAAGTGGCAGAGGCATAGATATACCAGCCGCCAAAGTAGTCAATCGTGACAGACTGAATGTCCATCAATATATCGCCCGCATCGCGAGCCAGTGAGGCCCACAGCACCAAAGCGATGACGATGATTTTGACTGAGATCGCTACCCGGCGGTTTTGACCCTCGTAAAAGCCCGAGGTCTCGACCGGGGTGGTGATATCCGTCATTTGTTCTCCTAATGCATTGCCTGACTTACCAGGTTGCTGGGTGGTGGCACGGCTGTATCGGCTAGTCGTGAGCCAATTACCCTGAGCGCGTCTTGAAGAGATGTGGCGCCCGATAGCGCTCCTGCCGAGGCCCAGTTCTCAAGCGCGTCTGCCAAGGTACTATCCGACGCGCCCGCCGAGATTTTTTCTTTTGCCAGTCGGAGTATCTCATACAGAGCGGCAGAGGTCTCGTTCAGCTCCGGTCTGGCGCGAATGAGTTGGTCGAGGTAGGCGAGTGCTACGACGGGTTCGTCGGGCCACGTCACGGGGTATTGCTGCTGTGGATTAAATGATCTGCCCTGATCCGCGACCTCTGCTGCCGCTATTTCGTTGTCCGATAGATAGTCGCTAGGCGTTAGGGCAAATACATCTATGCCTCGCGTAATTTCGGTACCGTAAATACGGCCCCCGTACCAATAGGTTGACCAATATCCCCCCGTCACGAGGTCCTCTTCGTCGATCGGGCCGCGATCAAAATAAGCGATCTCTACAGGGTTGCTGGAATCGGTGAAGTCGATCACCGATACGCCGCCCTGATACCACGCTTGGACAAATATATCCCGGCCCGGCACAGGAATTATGGAGCCGTTGTGTGCAACGCAGTTCTCGGTTTCGCGCTGAGGTGCCGGCATTTTAAAGTGAGATCTGAAAACCAGCTTTCCGTCGACAATGTCATAGATAGCGTCTGCGCCCCAGTTCAGCGGGTCGTAGGCCCTGCACCGCGGGCGTGAGCCACCGCCCCATTCATCGGTGAAGAGCACTTTGCTGCCGTCATTATTAAAAGTGGCAGAATGCCAGTAGGCGAATCCCGTATCTGTTGCGACGTCAAGCCGCTGGGGTGATCTCGGCTCGGCGATATCAAACAGGATGCCGTTGCCAGAGCAGGCGCCTGCTGCGAGGTTCAGGCTGGGGAATACCGTAATGTCGTGGCACTCGTCGGTGCGGCTGGTTTCCTGAGTATCATCGCCGTGATCCCCGCCTCGCCACAGGCCAGCCAGAGCGCCTGTATCGGGATCAGCGAAGACGGTGGGGCTATCGATAATGCGCGCCGCCGCGGGGTTGGCGATGGGAATCTCGATGACATCGATACGGAACAAAGCGGTGCGGTCATCTCCGGGAGACTCATCAAAGCACCCCGGCATTTCTTCCGCGTCCCTGACTCTGGAAATGCCGGAGTTGTAGACAATTAATTTGCCCTCGTCCCCGGGGCCCGCAACCACGGAGTGGGTGTGAGAGCCGCGGCAGGTTTGAACTGCGCCGACCTGTCGCGGACGAGACAGGTCGCTGATGTCAAAAATGCGCAACCCGCGAAAGCGCTCGTCACTGATCTTATCGCGCACGCCTTGCAAGCCACAGTCAAGGCGGCCGCGGGTTTCCTCGACCGACATGATCAAGAGATCGCCCGCAATGGACACGTCCCCTTGCCCACCGGGACAGACGACTGATGCCTGCAAAGTGGGGATGCCATCATCCTCCAGGCGATAGATGTTAAAACCGTGATAGCTACCGGCCACCATAATGTCGTCGCGAAAGGCGATATCGGTGTTGGAAAAGCTCAGAAGTGGCGCGCGTGGCTCCGGTTTTTCTTCCCCATCGTCATCCTCGGATGTGCCGGTTTCTACGGCAGGATCAGTTTCGGCCTTGTCGGTATCGGTATGCGCAATGGATACGGAGAGACCCGCCATTTGTACGTGCTCGCGATGGAGCTCATTTGCGCCCGCGGATGCATGTCCTCCATCGTGATCGTGGGCTACGACGTCTTCCGCGCTTGCCCCATGGTTCTCGGATTCTGATGCGGTTTCTGAGTTACCCATGAAGCGGTTTGCGGGGAGGTCTGCTGGATTCTCCGGATCAAAAAATCCCGGGGGCCGGGTAAGCACCGCAACCTTCCGCAGATTCCAAATGGCTTCCTCGGCGTCATGCAGGCCACCGGAAAGATTTGCCCGAGGATCGTCAGACAGAGACAGCAATAATTCGTGCATACGCTCAATTTCTTTGCTCTGATCGTTCTCGAGGTCGTTGATAAATTCGAACAGTGTAGGGTCGTAAGCGGCGCCCGGTTGCTCCATCAGATCTTCAACCATGTACAGGGCGCCCTCATGGTGCGCGATCATGAGTGTCAGGAACTGCCGATCAAAATCTGTACTGTCAGATTCGGCCAGCAATGACAGTTGTTCCGCTGTGGCCATGCCGCGCATGCCGTGCGCGTGCGTCTCTGTGGTGATGTGGGTTTCGCCGCGGGTCTCCAGCCATTCGGTCATAAACGCGATTTCATCGTCTTGAGACGCTTTTATCCGGCCCGCTGCCTCCAAAACATGGGGCGAGTTGGTGCGGCTCTCCGCAAGGAGCGACATCTCCAGCGCCTGTTGGTGATGGGGAATCATATTCTGCATGAATCCGACATCGTCTGCTGTGTAGCGCGTGTCTGCTACGGCGATGGCTTCGTTCGCACTCATGTTAACGGCCTCAGCTCCCGGAGGGCCGGGATGAACAATATTTTGCGCCCTGAGGGGAGCCATTTGCGCAGAGCAGCTCAGCAAAACAACGATCATGGTGCTGATGAGCCTCCTGTGTCTGCGGTGCTCGGATTTATTCGAAAAATTGGACATACGGGAAGTACAGGTGACGGACATTCGAAGCGCTCTAGGGTAAGTTTTTAGGAGTTAAACGGGCTAAATGGTTGGGATATCTTGGCTTTCGCCCAGCTGACTACGGCAAAACGGATTCCGGAGAGTAGCGGTTCGGCGGCGTGCAGGTAACGATGATCTGATGGAAACGCTACCAACATGCCACGCTTGGGTTCGAGACGAAAATTAAAATTTGGGAAGAAGAGCCCGCCGCCTTCAAACCCGTCGTTAAGATAGAGCAGGATACTGTAGTCCCGCTCCAATGATCTGATCCATTGGTGGTCATGATCACTCCAGTACTCGCTGTCAGAGTGCGCGTTGTATCTTCCGCCGGGGAGATATTTGAGGACAGAGGGTTGCTCGATAGTGTCAAGGTCTGTCTCGAAAAAACGGGTGGCGTAATCCCGGTAACCTCTCACCACCTCCCGCAGTACGTCCTTTTTTTTGTCCTCAAGATCAATGGTTTCGGTGATTCTCCCTTCATGCTGCTCCCACAATACCTGTTTCGAACTCTTGAAGTTGGATACATCTTGAACAGGGAGACTAGCAGTGGGTCGGCTGTTCATGAACTCGCACCACTCTTCGCAGACGCCAGTGCCGAGAAAACCCTCGACCACGAGAATGCCAGGCGGGGCTAACATTTTTGAAACCCGGTGTGCGCCGGGTGGTTCAGGACAGAAGCGTCTCATCACGTTGCCTCGCAACGAAGGGACGAACCAACCCGCATCAGTGTACGTTTCTCTGGGGTCGACGAGAGTGTTCGGTTGCGGGGCAGTCAAATCGCCGCAGCACTGTTTGAAGCGTTTTCCACTGCCGCAACTGCAAAGAGCATTTCTGGAGGTCATGGACAAAGTTTACTGCGCGGGCCTTCTGCTGGGTAGTTGTACAAAGCCACGAAAGGACCATGCTTCAGCCGATTCGTCGCATGCATCAAGTAGTCAGGGTTATGAGTTATTTCGTGTCTTGTCCGTCGCTGGATATTTGATCTTGGGAGTCGCCGTTTCATCACTGCTAGTAAGATCGAGAACGTGAAGGAGTCCTGCTAGCCCTAATACCGACGCTACTAAGACAAAATCCGTCGTTTGCATTGCAAGCTTCATTGCAAATAGCAGCAATATCCCTGACATGACGTTTAGCAAAAAAGGGGGCATTCCTCGCAAGCTCAAGCGCCGGTGTCGCCAAAAAAGCCAGCCGACCTCACACACCATGCCCAACAGAATAAGATCAACCAGCAGGGGCAGGGTAAGCCACGCTGGCATGGTCTATGCTCGCGCTAACCCGAGCAACTGCGCGACGTCTTTGAAGAAAACTCTGACATGCGCAAGTGGACGCCGGCGCACCAATTTTTTGGTCGTGTAGGACTGCCACGTTAAGGTTTGCACGTCGGGGTCACGGCACATGGCGACAAATTTTTCCCGCCGTTTATCCGTGCCGTACCAAAAGCGTTGTAGCAGTCCCAGCACCCAGAACACCTTGCCATGGAGCTTCATGAATCGTTTTCGCGCCTGCGCCAGTTCCCGCGCATCGCCTGTGACGAGAAAGGCCTCTATCGCATGTGCGGCGAGTCTGCCGCATAGCATGGCGTAATAAATTCCCTCGCC
>Ga0181558_10001971_pt1 | contig 19674 bp, 17 predicted proteins | sample 011ome_22_FD_133754 | JGI IMG/M metagenome (GOLD analysis project Ga0181558, IMG submission 133754) | Coastal salt marsh microbial communities from the Groves Creek Marsh, Skidaway Island, Georgia - 011507BT metaG (megahit assembly) | ecosystem: Environmental > Aquatic > Marine > Intertidal...
AGAGTGAAAGAAACCCATCGCGCGTACGTAAAATTGCGCCACAGAAAGAAACGAAACGAGGAGCGCGCGAACGAAGCGAGAAGCGAAAACAAAAAACAAAATGCCGTCGTCGTCGTCGTCGTCCGCGACGTCGACGTCGACTTCTCGGTGGGCGGTCGTTCGCGCGTCGTCGATTTCGCGAAGAAGACCTTTGCGCTGTTTCCAGTGTTCTCCTTCCCGGGGATGGTGGAAAACAGAAACCGTTGTGGGCGACGCGGATCCCCTGGCGCACCACCGCGGCGAGAAGACTATCGCGAGCGAAAAGAGATTGAGCAGAGAAGGCATCAGAGCGCGTTCGAAACGCGAAGATGGTGCTCGCGACGTTTCCAATCAAGAAGAAGAAGAAGAAGAAGAAGAAGATACGCCGAGCGAGACAAACTTCGGAGCCGCCGCTTCACTTCGCTTTGGTATCAACGAAAACGACGACAAAAAAAGAATGGTCGAGCCTGGCTTGTACATCGTGTCTACGCCGATAGGAAACCTCGACGACATAACCGTTCGCGCGTTGAAAATCTTGACCGAAGCGACGTTGATTTTGTGCGAAGACACGAGAAAGACGCGTCAGTTGCTGACGCTGTTAGGCATACCGTCGAAAGGAGGAAGAAAACCAAGGCAGTTGCTCGCATATCACTCGCACAATTTTTACGAGCAAAGAGAAGCTCTGAGGGATCGAATCGTTAGGAACGAAGAGGAGGAAGTGATTGCGTTGGTGTCCGACGCTGGCGCGCCGGTAGTTTCCGATCCAGGTCAAGATTTAGTGGATTTAGTTTTAGAGGCGACCTCACAGGCAAGCGGCGGAGTCGGTGCCGGCTCCGGCACGGCGAGAAAGAACGTCGTCGTACCCATTCCAGGAGCGAGCGCGGTGACGACCGCTGTCATCGGGAGTGGATTCAAATGCGACGATGGATACAAATTTTGTGGGTTTCTTCCCGCGAAGAAGAACGAACGAATGAGAGTTTTAGAGAGTTTAGCATCCGAGACGAGTTTATTGGTGTTCTTCGTGTCACCGCACAAGTTGGTGAAAACTTTAGAAGACGTCGCCGCGGTGTTCTCTACGCCTCCTCGCCGCGTGTGCATCGCTCGAGAACTCACTAAGCGTCACGAAGAGTTTTTTCGAGGCACGTGCGAAGAGTGTTTGGAGGAATTTTCCAAAGAAGGCCGAGCGAGAGGCGAGATTACGTTGCTCGTCGAATGCGGCGACCGACCGAAGACGACAAAAAACAACGCCAAAGATACAAACGACAATCGCGATAGCACGAACGAAGAAACAGACGGCATAGACGTCGAAAAAACTTTGCGATACCTACTCCTCGAACGCGCGGAGAACCCGCTCTCGGTCTCCGAAGCCGCTCGTAAAGTGAGCAAAGAGTTGGGTGTGAAAAGAAGAGTAGCGTATTCGCTCGCCCAAAAGATTAAAGACTCTGGCGGTGGGAACCCTCGGCGGTAAAGCGTGTGATTTAAAAGTGTAAAATAGTGTAGTAGTGCGCGGTTTTCTCTCGGTAGCTCTAGAACTTGCTCCAAACGTCGACCGTGCTTTATTCGCTTTCGAGCTCTCGACTGTTTGAAAAGAAAAAATATACGTCTCCCGAAAAGAAGAAGTATATACTTTTTTTCTCCTTTTGTGTGATGTCGTTTGTCTCGCCACAACAAAGTTTTATAAGACTGCACGAACGAATATTCGCATTCGCGTCTCTTTTTTCTTTGCGAGCGCATTCGCGCGCGGTGATTTAAACAAATGGGCAACTGCTGTTGCAAGTCCGCGCCGCAGGTTTCACCGGCGGCGGCGCGAAAAGGACGAGAAGAACGAGAGGAGATCAAAACGAAGGAAAAGAAGAAGAAACAAAGGTCGAGAAAAAACGGCACGGTTGAAAAGTCGTCCGATTCCCCGTTAGCAGCGCTCGGAGAAGAAGAAGAAGAAAAAGAAGAAGAGTCGAAGACGTCGTTGCCGTTATCGAAAGCGCAACCGAAAAGGTCGAGATCGCCGTCGCCGACGACGGTGTTAACGACGACGAATGAGACGACGACGACGACGACGACGACGACGACGACGAAGCGCGAAATCGAGAGCGCGATTCAGAGTCAATTTCTGCGACCGATGAACCAACTGTTGTTTAAAAAATACGAGACCATTTTTACGACGAAAAACGACATCGTTCTTCGGTGGCCGAAGGAGACGGAAGTAAACGAGGAGTATTTGAACGCGTTCAAGGCGTATTGCAGAGATTACGAGGGGAAGTTTTTGGCGTTTAACGAACGGACAGAGGATAACGAGTCCGTCTGGTTCGAAGGCAAAGTCGTCGGCGAGACCGGCGAAAGCAGCGGCGTTGGCAATAATATCAAGAGGGTGAAAATGCAAATAGAGCCGTGGGACGATCACGAGTGGACGTCGGCGAGAGCGTTTGCCATTTACGCGTTTGTGCTGAAACACATGCGAGTCAGTGGTGGAAAGGATGAAGGTGGTGGTAGCGGTTTGTCGAGAAGGAGATCGATGGACAGCAACGCGCCGGCGGCGGCGGGAGATGAGTCGGAGAGCTCGGCGTTACAGCTACCGGACACGAGAAAAATGCAAAAGAAGGAAGAACGAATGATGCAACTCATTCGAGCTCTCGGGTGCGAGTACATGAACCATCCGTTGTTTTACTTTTGCGTCAACTTCTTTGAAGGCGTGAATATCGATTCCGGCAACGAACAGATGGATGAAAAAGATTACGTCGATCGGTGCGAGATGTTTCTCTATCGATGTTTAGAAGGGTGCCAGGGCGCCGTATTTTCAAAATTTAAAGACAGGAGTCTTGAGTTTGGGATGAAGCACATCTCCGATTCGCAGCACTTAGGTGCGCTGGCGTATTTGAAAGCGTACGTGAACACGAGGTTTCTGAAACGGTTTCCGATCACCACAAATTTTATGCATCCGAAGTTGGACTCTAAAATTGAACGGATTCGCTTGTCCAGAGATGTCGCGCACAAAATGCGTGCTTTCACTTTTGTGGAAGCTTCTGACTCGCACCCGGCGGCGTTGGTGTTATCTTTTCCAGATACCGAGGCGTTTAAAGATTTACTCTCCGTCAGCGCTCCTGATTGTTGGCTTGCGTTGAACCATTTTTACGAGTGGACGGTAGCGCAACCGAACAGGACAAGACCGCGAGATAAAAGGTTACAAACGCCGCCTATTTTCATCGCGGATGTTAAGAAGTTATCTCTGATGAGTTGTACCAAGAAAAATGTTGCTCGACTGGCGGATACATTTCGAGTGGCGATGTTCCACCCCGAACCGTTTTCCAAATTTGTCATAGCGAATGCCCCCATGTCCGTGATGGCGTTGTTCACGTTTGGGAAGTTGTTCATGAGCGAATCCGCACGGTTGAAATTTGTCATGACCGGATCGAGCTTACAAAAAGCCATGAAACAGGCGTGGGGATTGGAAAAAGAGGATATTCCTGAATGTCTAGGAGGCGAAGGGTATCCCGGAAAAGCGCTCTCCGTGGAGGAGATTTTAACGAGTGAGGAGAGATGGGTACATCACAAACAGTGCATCGAGAGAACAAGGAAGCGATACCCAAAATATTTCGCGAAATATTCAGAAAAGTATTTCGAGGATGATAAAAAGCAAGCAAAGGCGGTGGTTGAACGCAAATCGAGTGCATTGGCGAACTCGCAAAGAGAGGAAGAGGAAGAATCTCGAGCGACAGTGAGTCCCTCTTTTAAAGGTGCGCGACGACGCTCCAAAACGACGCCGAGAATGGGTGAGAGAGAGAAGGACGACGACGATGGGAACTTTTTCGCAGCATATGGAGATGAGGAAATGTCAGAGAGGAAGAAGATGGCGTTTTTGTTTCTTTGCATCGTCCTTGCTTCGTTTCTTTCCATGTTGTTCAAATTATTTGTCTTATCTAACAATATCCGATAGATGGCAATTCGATTGTTATACAGTACACTAGGTAATATATTAGAATTTCTACTACTAGTACAGCTACAACTGGGGTTTAATGATGGTGCGACCCGCATCCACCGTGAGAATGTTGTCGGTTGAACGCGGATCTCTTCGCCGCCTCCATTCGCTCCTGAATCGCTTCTTTATCGTACCCTTCATCGTATAATCTCTTGCTCATTTCGTCTTCTAATATCTCCAACGCTTCGCCTAATAACTTGAAGTTTGTTTCCGCTTTACTCTTTTCATCCTCTGTGGCGTCGATTGGAATACGATCCGGGTGAAATTCCATAGCTTTTTTCTTATACGCCTGTTTAACTTCAATCGGAGACGCTAAAGACGACACACCTAACAGAGCGTAATAATCGCATCTATTCAACTTTCGCACTTCAAAATTGCACTTTTCTATTCTCGCTTTGGTTTCTGTATCGTCTGGAAGAATTTTCTGCAAAGTTTCTAGCACATCTTTTGCTTTTTGCGGCTCTTTGAGCTTTAAGTAGGCGTTTGATAGCGTGAAATACGCGGGCTTATAGTCGTCCACGGCGGATAACGCTTTCCGCGCATCAGACGCGCACTTCTCGGCTTCATTTAATCGCAAGTACGAATTAGCTCTTTCCACCAGTATTCGAGCGCACACGGGACTCTTTTCCGGTATAAACTCCGTGGATTCGAGGGCTTCGGTGAAAGACTCGACGGCGTCTGCAAACTTTCTGTTTTGATGCGATGCTCGCGCGCTTTCTAACGCTACTTTTATCTTCTTCGCGTCTTTGAACAGACGCATGGTTTTGGTATCGTCTGGATTTTGCATCAACACGTGTTTGAAAAACTTAATACCGTTTTCGAAATCGCCATCCGCGGTCAAACACAACGCTCGACCTCTCAGCGCGTGTGCATCCACCCTCGAATCGTCTCTGCGAATCAGATCTAACGTAAATTTTAATATTTGCGTCAAGTTTTCTCCCAGCGAGAGCAAACATCTCGCCCGCGCAATTTCACATCTTTCCCCGCAATCTAACTCCAATAAGTGCGTATATTTCTCAACCGCTTGCGCGTATCGTTTCTCTCGTTCGTCTTCTTCGGCGCTTTGAAATGTCTGTAACGCATACCGCATGCGCGCCACTTCTTCCTCGAGCGATTCGTCGTCGATGTCATTCAATCCTCTCTTCAAGACGTTCTCGCCGGATCGAATGGACGCCTCGTAGTCACCCGTTTTCCTGTATGTACCCATCAACGCCTTGGCGCACAAAACCACGCGCTCGTTGTTGTTTTTATCTTCCGCAATTGCTTGACATTCCTTGTAATCTTTAATCGCCTCCTTGAACGCTCCCAACTCGGACCAACAGTCTGCTCTCAAGAGTAAGGCTTCCATCGAGTCTTTATCAACGGATAAACATTTCGAGCACAATTGCACAGCCTCGCGATATTGCTTCGCCGCAAATTTATTATTCGCTTGCTTTTGTAAACCATCCGCGGTGTCGGCATCGTTCTTTTCTTTCGCATCATCTTTATCTTCCTTATTGTTACCACCACTACTTTTTCTCCGATTCCCTTTCGCTGACTTCTTCTTGTGCGCGTCTGTCGACGTTAAGTGACTCGTAATTTCCGAACACGATCCGATCCAATCGCACGCTTCCATCGGACACCTCACGCGCACTTTCTCGTACACTCTAGATAAAACCGGCGAGTGTTCTTTCAAGTTCTCGTACCTCGCGTCTGTCCCGTACGCCACTCGTTGTTGACACGTCGGACACGCCAACGTCATCGAACTTTGAAACCATTCGTCCAAACAGCTTTTGCAAAAGATGTGTTTATTATCGCACAACGTCACCACCGGCGACTCGCAAAAATCAGAGCATATCTTGCACGTGAACTCGTCGACGTTGTCCGAGAGGACGTTTCGCAACGGAAATCCGCCTCCCACCATTTTTTTTTGTGTGTGTTGTGCGTTCTGTTTCTACTTGGTACCCGCGCGCGCGCGCATTTAACGAAACGAGGAACTTTTTTCTTCTCGAGTATCATCGATGCACATCACGTCGCGAAAAAAAGGCAAAAAAGGCAAAATTGGCTGTCGAAAGCTATGAAAAATGTAATCGAACGACTCGCGAGAGGGAGAAAGAAAAAACAACGACTCGTAGCCCCAGAAAAAAAAAAAGAAACCGCCGCGCGCGAAAGCAAGAAAAAATGAGAGGTACGAAGAACACGCGCGCATCCCGAGCTCTTCTTCGCGCGGAGAACTACGCGACGAACCCTATATCGAGGCGAACGTTCGCGCTTTCGCGCGTTCGCGTCATCATCTGAAGGGCGGCGTTCGTTTTTTTTTATTTTATTTTAAGAATGCGCGCCTTGTTTTTTTCCTTTCTCTCTCTCTTTTTTTGCGGGGAGAAAATGGAGAGAAGAAATAAAAACGCGCGCTCATCCCCTCCCCCCCGGGCGCGAACGCGAAAATGTTTGGCGAGAAACGACTCGCGTTTCGCGCGGAGTGGACGCGCGTGAACGCGGTTTGGTGCTCGCGTCGCGAGGTTTTTTTCCGCGCGATGTATTAGGCGCGCGCGCGAATATTTTATTTTCGCAGTTTTTTTTAGACCTATTCTTCTTTCTCGGCACCGCACCCGTGGGAAGGAGACGACGACGACGGAAAAACTGACCGCAACAATTTCTCTCTCCTTTCATGAATAAACAACAACAGCCAAGTGGAAGAAAAAACGCACCCGCAGATTGAAACGCAAGCGCAGAAAGATGCGCATGAGATCTAAGTAATCTTCTTATTCAGAGAGTCTCTTGAAAACAAAAGAAAGGTTTCTTAATAGATAGAGTTTTAGAAGGTTATATAACGACGTAGTAGATTTTTGTGCCTTCTCTCTCGACGCCGCACGTTGTATTGTCGACGGAAAGAGAGAGAGCAGGGGAAGAAGAGAGCGGAGACATTTGATTTTGGTGCACGACAACAAGCATCAGAGCGAAGGAATATCAGCAATTAGAAGTAAGAAGAGTATAGTGTAGAAAACAACGAACATGAGAAAGTTGAAACATCACGAGCGCAAGCTCTTGAAGAAAACCAACTTTTTGCAGTGGAAGAGCGAAAACAACCATCGCGAGTTGGAAGTTATTCGCAGATACCACGTGCAGGATCGCGAGGAGTACAAGGAATTGAACAAGGTTTGCGGTATGGTTACAAAATTAACCAACTTGTTGCGGCAAATCGATCCGAGAGATCCTGATAGAGTTGAAATGACAGAGAAGCTTTTAGACAAGCTTTATAGTATGGGAGCTATTCCTAGCACAAAGTCTTTGACGCTGTGCGATAAGCTCTCAACGTCGTCGTTTTTGAGAAGACGGTTATCGGTTGTCATGGTGCGCTTAAAAATGAGCGAAACATTGCGCGAAGCGGTGACGTTTATCGAACAAGGACACGTCAGAGTTGGCCCAAACGTGGTGAGAGACCCGAGTTTCCACGTCACGAGGAACATGGAAGATTTCGTCACATGGGTCGACACGTCGAAAATTCGACGCAAAGTCATGGCGTACAACGATAAAGTGGACGATTTTGAGCTCCTCGGAGCTTAAGAAAATTGTTCCGTTATCTGAGTGCGTTGCCTCAGTATATATTCTTACTATTATTAGTTGATATTTAATCGCTTTGGGTGTGTGTGCGACTCTTTCGTGTCCTCTTTGACGACGAGGAGTTCGAATCCAAAATACACAAAGTCGAGCTTTGTTTTTCCTCGCTCTCGATTTTTACTGCGGTAAGAATGAGAGGAGGAGAAGGAAAAGTGCAGACAAACGTCTGCACTGGGATGCGCGAACTGATACGCCGTATCGAGTCGTGTTTCCATCTGGAAAACCAAAATGAAAAGAAAAGAAAGATCCGGTTGTTTTGTTTGTAATAAATACTACTTTATGCTACACAAATATACAGCTAATTACCACTACTACTACTACATTGCTACGTTACTCCCTTCCTTAGTATGCGTGCGCTTAATCGAACCATTTCTGTAAAACGTCTGGTAAATCTCCGACGCTCACGATTTCTTCGTCCACGTACATCGCTTTATTCTTCTCGGCTTCTTCGACGGCTTCCGGCCGTTCAGCCCACGGTGCGCCGCCACCGGAAACGTACTTTACCACGTTCACATCACGAACTAAAACTGTGCGACAATTCAAATGCTCCTTAGCCGCTTTACAATCGTTCAAGACGTCGTCGCCGACGTGCACCCAATAAGCTCTTTCTTCTGACTCATGGTCCTCTATTTCCAACGTTGAAATGTTGGTAGATTCGCTTCCGCTCTCGCGCATAAACGTCGTTGCCATCGTCTGTGCCCTTCGAAACGGCCACGGACTCGGCTTCCTCGCCACATCTCCATTTACGCCTTCCTTATCGATCAACTCGTCGGCGCTGATTTCAAAATCGAAAAACTCTCTCAATCCGCTTTCGCTCGCACTTCCTAAACCGTTCGTAATGCTCCCGATGACGCACCTCGGGTACCTCTGTCGTACCGTCTCTAAACACTCTCGAACCCCGGGAAACAACAGCTCGCCACCCGTTCTATTTCGAGTCGGAATCCAACTCAAATGATACCCTCTCGCGGCCATACCTATCGCATCGTGCTCGCACACACCGCACAAAGTCGTCATCGCTTTCACCGCCGCCGCTATTCGGATCGAAGCGTAAGATAAAGCCTGCAACAATCACACGTGTAATTTATATATATATATATAGAGAGAGAGAGAGAGATGGACGAGGTTAACACGCACACGCACGCGAGGCAAGCGCAAAGAAGAATAATAAGAAGAAGAAGAAGAAAAGAGAAACTTACCACGTGCTCTTCTCCTCGCTCGCGGAACAGCTCCTCCCTTTCCTCTCGTATCCCTTTCATCAGCTGATTCATAACTTTCGTCTCTGGGAAACTCTCGACTCGAGATTGAAGCCATTCGATGTAACTCTCGTTCGCCGCGGTCACGACCGGCGTCGTCGGCCATATGGTATCGTCCAAGTCGAACGTCAGCACGAGAAGTGGTGCCTCCTGTTTCGACGACGACGATGAAAAGTTGACGTTATTCTCGTCATCCATTTTCGCGTTTTCCGAGAAAGAAGAAGAGGCAAAGCACGGGGAAAAACTCTTCCGTCGTCCTCGTCTTCTCCCAAAGTCGTCATCGTCGTCGCCGCTACACGCGAAAAAAATCCGCGAAAGACTACTCTTTCGACGACATCGACTCGCGGACAACCACGAGGAGGAGGAGGAGGAGGAGGAGGAGGAGGAGGACGGAGCGAAGGAAAAAACACGCATTTCTTTTTTTCCCGGAGCGCGCGTCAAAAAAATGACGACTCTTCTCGCACCTCTTCCTCTTTCTCTTCCTCTCTCTCTTTCTAGCTCAGAACGAGCCGATCAAAGTCGTCGTCGTCGTCGTCGTCGTCGTCGTCAGATTTGTTCTGTTTCCGCGACGAGAAGAAGCGACGAAAGAGAGACGGAAAGGAGGAGCACGCAACAACAACAACAACAACAACAACACCGTCACCGTCGAGCGAATTTTTGGATTCGCGCAACTGTTTCCTCTGCTGGTGATGACCATGTCGATGGTAGTAAAGATACCGCCGCCGATCTGTTGCGAAGATTGGACGAACCGATAAAGTTAGACGCGAGAGTGACGATAGCGTGCGCGGTGAAAGCGATCGTCGCCAGCGGCATTCTCGTCCGAGTTTTTGCGCTTCTCACGACGACGGCGACGACGACGGCGACGGCGGCGTATGCTTCAGAAGTCAAAAATCGATGGTTTTTGCTCCTAAAATCAACGATACTGTCGTCGATGTCGCTTTCACCGCTGCTCGTTCTCGTCTCGTTTGCGGCTATTTTAGCGTTAGCAGTGCTTCTGGCGAAGGAGAAAAAGGAGCGAGATCGATTGGTATCCGCGATCGAGGCGAAAGATGTAAACTCGAGGTTCGCAGACGTGGACGGGGTGAGCGTACACCATAAATATTTTACTTCGTCGTCGTCGAGCGTCAATGAATCGGGGGTGTTGTTTAGCTGCGCGCATGGTTTCGGAGCGAACACGTATTCTTACGAAATGGGGTTCGTAGATAAGCTTTTGGAGATGAATGAGGCGAATAATAGCATCGGCGTGGTATGTCACGATAGCGTTGGATTTGGACTCACGGAACGACCGCGAACGGATTTGATGAAGTATACAAAAGTGTTCAATGCGAAGTGTTTGAAGGCGATGGCGAAGGAATACGTGGGTAAAGAAACGAAGAAGAAGGTTGTGTACGTCGGTCACTCGTTGGGAACGATTGCGGCTACGTTGACGACGACTTTAAAAGGTGATGAAGATGATGCCACGAAGCCGGCGGCGCTCGTTTTGATTGCGCCGGCATTTTTAGTCAAGAAAGAAAAGGAAAAAAAGAAGAACGTGGAAGCAAATGACAGAGTGGAAGAACAAGAACAAGAACAAGAAGTGACGAAGAAAAAACCGATACCGAAAAAGAAAATTATCACTCCAGACGACGAGTTCTACGACGAGGAGTTGTTTAATCGCGTGGTCTTATCTTCCTTGAAAGCCGTGTGGGGATGGATCAAATCTTCGCTTTTCAACCTTTTGGCAAAACCTCTTCTATACGTGCTCTTGCGAACGATCGTTCGTTCAAAACAATTTTGGCAAAACGGTTTATCTAACGTCGTTGCGAAATCAAAAACATCTCTCGTAGATGAGTCCTGGATCGATGGTTACCGTCGCCCGCGCGTGGTGCAAAACTGGGACCTCGGAATGATTAATTTCGTCTCTGCCAGTCTCAATGATTTAGGCGCCGACCTCAAAGCCATCTTTCGAAGACACATGCGTATTTACGCAGATAAACCGAACGAATACGACGTGTCCATGAACCCAATGGACGCTCTGAAAAAGAGCGCGTGGGAAAAAAATATCCCAATCTTAATAGTTCACGGCAACGAAGATAAAGTCGTCCCGATTTCCAACTCGGTAAACATTTACAACCGATTGACAACGGCTCCAGCCTTCGAGGACGAGGAGGAGGAGAAAACAGCCTCCGCTTCGCCGCCTGTGGTAAAATTCGTCGTCATGGAAAACACCGGTCACTGTCCGCACGAAGAAGATCCAGAGACGCTGGCGACGGTCGTGGGTGACTTTTTGAGAGAAGCGGGCCTGACGCGATGACGAAAGCTTGATAATATGTGAGCACCTTTGACTAGTTTCTTTCTGCCGTACACTGCCCCGAAAGAAAAAAAAACGCCCCCCTCCCCAGCATTCTTTACAAAAGTGTCGCGCGCACCACCCACCTCTCGGTTTTGGAGTGGATACAGCTCTCGCGAGGAAAAGCGCGCGTTCTTTTTCTTCTCTGATCGTTCGTTTGTTCGTCCATTCGTTTGTTCCTTCGTTTTGTTTGTTTTCGTGCAAATAAGAGAGAGAAACGAATCTAAAGGATGCCTCCGCGGAGAAGCTCTCGGAGGAGAAACCAAAAGAAACCTCGCGGACGATGGGGCAAAGATCCGGACGGTCGCGAGTACCATTCCGAAGAAGATGTCGAGGACGAAGAAAACGACGACGAGAGCGACGACGATAACGAGTTTCCCCAGCGCACGACGAAAGAAAAGCTCATCTTTTTAAACGTCGATTTGCGAGACTTGGAGCAAGCGAAAGCCAAAGGTGGCTTGCACGAAGAGTTTAAAATCGTCAAAAAGCGGTACTATCGAGAAGCGTTGCGTAAACATCCAGATAAAGGCGGGACGGAGCGAGATTTTTTGGAATTAGATGTAGTGTGGCAAAGCTTACGGGTGATGTACGAGAGGAATTTAATCGCTTCGTATTGGGAGGAGGCACAGAAGAAAGTCAGCGCGAAGAGGACAAAGACGAAGAAGACTGCGAGAGAGTACACGCAAACGAGGCAAGCGAAACCGAGGAAACCGGCCGCGGCGAAGAAGAGGAAGAAGAGTGGAGAGGAGGAGGAAGAAGAAACGACCACGCACCAGAAAACGTATCGGTCCTACAGATTTTACGAGGAAGCGGCGGAGTACGACGACCCGGAGTATCGAGTGGAGTTGGCGCGGTCGGCGCGGTCGAGCTGCGTGGCAAACACGGGAGGTATCGCGTGCGAACACGCGAACGAAAAGATTGAGAAAGACGAGATTCGATGTGGTCATCGTAACCCCACGAGTGGGTCGTTCGGGAATTGGTCGCATTTGCGATGTTGGCGCATCCCCAAACGCGTTTGGCTCGGACTTCCGGATGCGCACCTAGGACCGTTGCAGAAGAAAAAGAAGACAGCAAAGAATGCGAAAATAAAAGACGAAGAAGAAGACAAAGAAAAGAAGGAGACGAAAGCGACTACGAGAAGAAGAGGACGCAGTAGTAGCAAAGCAACAGCAACAACAACAACGACAACAACAACAACAACGAGAGCGACCAGAGCGAAAGGAAAAGGGACGCAGCCATCGATGGATCGACGCGTAGCTCTCGTGGAGGAAGAAGGCGAGTTTACTTTGACCGAGGCGCAGTTTGCAGCTTACAAAGACGCGATTTCGAAGATGAACGAAGATTTGTTGGAAGGTTTTATTCAGCTCAACAGCGAAGACCAACGCGCGTTTGTCTTGCACTGCGCGAATAGAAAGAACTGGGCAGTTCCGAGAGGCACGAAGACTGGTGATGATTTCGATTTGGCACTTTTACCTTTTGAAGGTGGCGCAGAGAAGAAGAGGACGGGGGCTTGGGGGATGACGCACAAAAGTGAAGTCGCAGTTGTCCCTGGCGCTATAGAGGCGAAAAGAAGATTAGCGTTGCAAAAACAAGAAGACGAAGAAATGGAAGAACATCCCAAAGGCGTTCCCAGGGATAGTAGAAGAGCGCACTTTAGTGCCAAAGCAATCGTGCCGGGCGCGAAAGAGACGAAGAAACAACTCGCAAGCTCAGCGGCAGCGGCTAGAAAAGAAGCCGCGTTGAAGAAGAAACAGCCGGAAGAAGAGAGGATAAAGCAAGAAGAAGAGAACCAAGCCAACTGGGACCTATTTAACGCTCACTTAGAAGCGAGGAAAGGTAGGAGCGAGAAACCCATATTGCCTTCCCAGGCGCCCACGGCGGTGAACGACAAAAAGAAGAATAACATCAACAAGAAGAAACAGAACCAAATCTCGGTCATCTCTGATTCCGAGCACGAGGGAGGAGAAGGCGATACTATCAACTCAGCGGTGGTGCCACGACAAAATCAACAACAATTAGTGCCTCTGAATCAAATGAAACCTTTGGTCACGGTTCCGGCAACTGCCAATGCGCTCGCCGGTAAGACATTTGTGATGACGGGCGTTTTTCCAGAACTTGGCGGTGGTGTGGGCTTAAATCTCGGCAAAGACAAAGCGAAAGCGCTCATCGAAACCTTTGGTGGTGTCGTCCGCAGTGCAGTTTCCGGCAAAACGACGCATTTACTCGTTGGCACCGAACCGGGCGCGAGTAAAGTCGACCAAGCTCGAAGCCGGAACGTGACTCTTGTCAACACTAAAGACTTGCAGAAATGCTTAAACTTAGGCGACCAAGCCGCGCGACAGGAATTAGGTCAAGAAAAAGTCATCATCGAAGCTTTCTCCGGTGGCTTTTTCGGCAATTCAAAGGCGTACGAAATGTCCTCCGAGAAGCTTGCGTATTTAGCTGGATTGAAAGACTTGGACATGCTACCTCCTCCGCCTTCTCAAGAAAGAAAGCCAAAGAGTAAAGCGCGATTTTTAGGCTGGAGACGCAGATGAGAGAAAAGAAAGAGGGAGAAGAAGAAGAAGAAGAAGAAGCCGCAAGAAACACGGCATACAGCTTGCGTGCGCGAAGTGCGCGCGCGAGAGAGAGAGGGGTATGCGAACACCTAACATCCTTGGAATTCACAAACACTATCACATAAACTACATCTAGCGTAAATAAACTCGCACTACAAAAACCAAACTAACTCTCTTTGCTCAAATCAACCTTATCTCTCACCCTGGGTGGTTTTTGTCTCACAAGCAAAACAATCCACGCGAGCAACGCGACAAAGTGTAAACCAACGACAAAGTGCAAGATGGGTTTCAAAACGTTCCCCAACTTTTCGTTGTTTTGGACGAGCAGGGCGTCGATGAGCGAGTCAATCGTGTGCGAAGTGAATGGAATTTTGATGTCCAGACCCATGAGCGTGTTTGATTGCGTGCGTGTGGGCGTGCGTGTGGGCGCGCGGAAGAGAGAGAGAGAAGAGAAAGGCGGTAGCTATGAATGAAATCCCCTACCTTGATATTTTAACGGGTCCATCTTTTTTTAGGGTTGGCGCATCATGTGCACTTTTCAAAAATACGAGCACACGACGACACACTCACACACACACGCACACACACACTTACACACACACACACACAGAGAGAGAGAGAGAGAAAGAAAGAACAACGGAAGACGACAATGAGCGCGGGGAACGAGTGCAGTATTTTTAAAACCGCCGCGGTGTTCGTCTTGCGAAAAGAGAAGCGCTTGATGAGTTCGAGAGAGATTTGCATGTTTGCCCTCGCGAACGACTTGCTCGGAGAGAAAGAGAGGCGCGTCGTTCCCGAGAAGAGCATGCAGAAAACGCTGATCGTCGACGCGGAACAGGAAGAGGAAAACGCCAGATTATTCGTGCGGAGAACCGTGGATGAGCAGTCGTTTTTTGGTTTGAGAGAGTGGCTAAACGATCCGACGTTGCAGTATTTGGTCACTTTGAAGGGAATAAACGAGGATAAAGAAAAGGAAGTAATCGAGAAGGAAGACGTTGAAGGGGATGGTGTGCCCACTGCTGCTGCTGCTGCTGCTGGTGGTGGTGGTGGTGGTGGTGGTGGTGCTGCTCCGAGGAAGAAAAAATCTGGTCCCATAGTCCTTCCGATATGGCCTACGGACCCGCTCTTGGACAAAGAGAGAGGATCAAAAAAATGGGAGGTTCGGAAAGTCGGCTTCAGAGGAAAACAGAAGCTACCGACGAAAGCAGAGTATAAAACTTACAGCGAGGAGTTGTCGGAGGCGATAGCGAGAGTACAAGAACGTTTGGAGAATATCGACAGTCGATTACACCGCTTGGAAACTCTTCTCGTGAACAACATGTTCAACTTTGGTCAATCACTTGATAAAATCGGCGAACTTATTGAACCTTTTTTGGAAGCAGGAGGAGGAAGAAAGAGAAATCGAAAAGAGGACGACGACGACGACGACGACGACGACGACGATTAAGAAGAAGAACAAGAGAAAGAGCTCCTGCTTTCACAGCAGTGAGTGTCAAAAAACAAATTAGAAAGTTCGGGACGAACGCACAAACAAGAGAGAGACTTGCACATTTTACTACAATGTGTGCATCAAAAGAGTGTAAACGTTATTAATAACAGAATATATAATAAACAACTTTTAATCAAGTGTACTCGAGAATGAAATAAACTGTCAATAACAATGATCAAGATTCCATTGCTTGAGCTTTGTAGGCATCAAGACCAGCATCCAAAGCCTCCGCGGTGAGCGGTTGCTTCGGAGCAGCCTTAGCCTTTGGCTTTCTCGGCTTCTTTGCCTTCTTCTTCGCCGCAGTCTGTTTCTTCGGCTGTTGAACGTCCATTCTTTGTGGGCCACCTCTACCGCGACCACCGGTTCCGCGAGTACCTCGACCACCGCCGGTATTTCTACCACCCATACCTCTGGCGCGACCACCCGTGTTTCCCATTGTCGGGCCAACGCGACCGCCAGTGCCACGCCCAACTGGCATGCGTTGCGGCGCTTTCGGGCCAACGCGACCAGATAATCTCGCTTGGATAGGTAACGGTGCCAAACCGACGTTCGAGGTGGCGATGATTTCCAACTGTAATTCGCGACCATCGAGTTTCATGCCGGAATATTCACGCATGGCTGCCAACGCATCCGCTCGGTTGTAGAAGATAACTTCACCGGAACCTTTAGACTTGCCGTTCGGACCGTAGTTCAAGCTCGATTTCTTCAATCGAGCGACGGTGGAAAAGAGATCCTGTTATTCGATAAGGTTGTCAATTGAGAGTTTGACACAAACACACGCGCATATAAATGTTAATAATATTATGATATAACGTTGTTGCGGCGGCGGTATAACATATAGACATATGTTTCGATCGATCGATTGTTCATCTCAAAGCGGAAGACACATATGATTGTTGCACCAGTATGCAAACAAAATCCATATACTGTAACACCAGAATGTATTCATCAGCAACGAAACGAGAAATCAATAAAATCCATATCGACACGCGACTGCGCTAAAGGCGCCAGAGACGAGATAAAGAAGAGAACAAAAGCAGACGAAGTCGTAGAAATAAAGAGAGAAGTGTAAGAGAAAATAAGAACGCCTTGAGTGAAATGAAATCATTCAACGCGCTGAATGCTGCTGCTGCTCTTGCTTCTGAATACCCAAAACCCAAATATTATAAATCATTCGTGTCCATATGTTCCACCAGATAAACAGCAACGTCCACAACAACAAAAACATCACAACAATATAACAATACCAATTTCCACAGAAGTGACACGGCCTGAAGAACATTGTCTGTATGATGTTGTCTATGTGTCTGTGTGTGAGTTTGCGTTACTCTTCGGAAGAATGTTTTCCTGCAAATCTCCGTTTTTTTTGAATGGCGGCGCTTTCAACGGATTTCTCAAGAAGAGAGAGAGAGAGAGAGAGCATTTAACCGAGAGCAACAATTATATAAGACTGAAGCCAGAGAGAGAGTTTACTTTGCCGCGCGACCCGCGTTTCTTACTAATTCCCCTAATTCCTTTCCGTTTAATGATGACATTTGAAACGAATACACGTGTATAAACAGAGTAAGAGAGTAGAGAACGTGAAGAGCAAGTTTTTCCAAACGCTCTCTTGTTCTTCTTCTCCCCTTCTTGTTTCGTGTTTCATGCGTGTTTGGCTTTTCTTTTCAATTCCCAAACGCGGTTTTCTTTCGTCGCTTTTGCATTTCGCTCTCAATCTCAATCTATGCTAAACATTCGCTCTGATCTCTCTCTCCCGCTGCATATAACCACGAATGGTTTTCTTCAAGATATAAAAATCCTCCGGCGGCCTTTGCGCGCACTGTAAAAAAAACACAGAGAGTTTGGCGCCACCTCCACAAAAAAAAGAGGTCCGTACACGAAGTGTTCGTATTCATTCTTCCTTTTCTCCTCGAAAATCGTCGTTTCGATGCGTGGGAATCGGTTCTCGAAAAGCGCTTTGATTCTTTTTCTTCTACTTCTTCTAAAATATCTACGGAACAGAGCGAGTCGCCGGCGTCGAGCGCAAAGGCGCCTTTGTCTTCCTGCTCCTCCTTCTCCTCCTCCAATTCAACCAATTATGACTACGTACCTTGATATCCTTCTCTGTGACGTTAAAATCCAAGTTCGAGACGATCAACTTCGTCGGCGCTTCATTCGGCGACTTCGGAGTACCGCCGTTATTATTTCTCATCACTTGATCGATCGCCATCCCGACCGCTCGGCCGCCGAGAGGTTTCCCTCTCCCGCCCGTCGATTTTCGAATCGAATTCTTCCCCGATTTCTTCACCGCGACGACACCGATCTTCTTCTTCGCTTGTTGGACTTTTTTCTTCTTCGCTTGAACGCCGGCTTTTTTCTTACCGCCGCCGCCGACACCACCACCACCACCACCGGCTGCTTTTTTCTTACCGCCGGTGGCGTTTGTTTTCTTCTTCGGGGCGGCTTTGATGAGCGCGTCGAGGGATTGATCCACGTCCATATTTTCTTTTTTGTTTCTTCTTCTTCTTCTGCTTTTTTCTGGCGTTTTGTTGCGTATGGCATATTATGCTGTTGTTTTGTTTTACGATTTACAAGGTTACGGGTATTTTAAAAAATAAATAGCACGAGAACGAAGTTTATCATCATCATCATCAGAGATTGTCGCGGTGTTCTTGGCGATGCCGTTCTCTTCCCTCTCTCTTCTCTCTCTCTCTCTCTCTCTCTCTCTTCGTTTGGATTCTCAGTCGTCTCTCGTTCTTTTATCATCTCTTTTTTTACGCTTCGCTTTCTCTCTTCGCGCTTCTTCTCTTTTTGTCGTCGTCTTCATTGTCGGTGTTGTTGTTGTTATTATTATCATTGTTCTCGTCGTCGCGTCTTTTTTGGTCGAGCTTTACCGCGCCTCCTTTACTTTGTCGTCTTCGACGACGCAAACGCTTCCAGACGCAATAGACGAGGAGAAGGAAAAGGGCCACGACGGCGGCAAAGCCGGCTTTTTTGACGTTCGCTTCGTTGACTTTGTAAAAGGATTCTATTTGTTTAACGAGTGAAGGCGTTCGTTTGATCGAGTTATTTTCTTGTTGATGTTCTTCTTCGTCGATGAGAGTGATGTTGTTTGTGTTGTAGTAGCCGTTCTCGCCGATCAAGTCGGTCACGTTTACGTTTATGAACGCAGATTCGTCGTCGTTGCGCCAAGCTTGGATGAAGTTTTCTTGTAAATCCTCAAGCGCCACGAGCGAAACTTGGCTTTTCTTCATAATTCGAGTCTTGGCGTTTTTGAAGATTATGGATGGGTGCTCGATGCGCAATGCGTTCGTGAACGCCTCCTGAGACTTGTTTATCGTTAAATGAGGTGGATAATTGTCGCTTTTTCCTTCGTTTGTGTTATCGTTATCGATGCTCTCCGTTGATTCTTTCAGTCCGGAAGAAGAAGAAGAAGAAAAGGAAGAAGAAGAATTTTCCTCCTCGTTCTCATCAATGACATTAGTCATCGACGTGTTGTCCTCATTACCGTACGCAAACTTGAAGTTCACTTTGAAATCGATGATTATCGAACCTTGTTTTATGCTCAAAATGTGTACGTCATCAAACGGCACTTTGGCGAAATCTGCTATGGACTCTTTGAAATCCTTCTCCACCTCGAGGGTAAAATGGGAGATGTTGTAATTTTCAATTTTCATTTTCGCGTAAATAGTATTTTGCATCAAAACATCTGGCGGTGCTTCGGGCGGGGGCAATGGGGACGGTGACGGGGGCGGTTTTGGACTTGGTGGCACTGGAGGAGGACTCAGTGGAGGACTTGGTGGAGGTGAAGGCAGCGGAGGTGGACTCGGACTTGTAGGAGGTACTGGTGGCGGTGAACGCAAGGGAGGCGGCGACGGACTTGGGTTTGACAAAGACGTTGGAGGCGGTGATGGACTTGGGTTTGGCGGCAAAGGTAGGGGTGCTAACGGTGATGGTGGCGGGAAAGGAGACGGAGGCGGAGGAAAAGGAGGAGGAGGCAAGGGTGGCGGTGGAAGCATTGGAGGACACGACGTCACGCCACATCCGCACCCAAGATCAACGAGTCTTTCTTCTGTCTTATCCCATACTTCAGGCCATACTGAGTTCGTTGAAGCACAGTTGCAATTCTCCTCTGATCGAGTAAGCTCGGGTCGACAGTTATCTATTGAAGCGTTGAACCATCCAATACTTGTGTAAACACTCCCCGAAGACAAGCACCAGTTTCTTTCCAATCCGCATCCAAAGTCATATCCTCTCCAGCTCTCCTCTTCTTTTTTCCCGTTGCACGCTTCTGCTGAACAATCGCCGTTTATCGAGTTCAGATCCTCGTAGTTTTTCGTCGGCGCGCACTTCTCTGGATCGCAAAACCAACAATGCCCTCCGGCATACATTGGCGTATTAAAACATCGCTCCTCGTACGATGGATTCGCTTCTTTCACAGCTAAAGCGGCTGCACTTATCTTTGCAACCGTCACAGCTGC